>JGI20207J14881_1000392_pt1 | contig 16049 bp, 14 predicted proteins | sample NGESurdeep092012_4_FD_14881 | JGI IMG/M metagenome (IMG submission 14881)
GAGCCGGTGACGCTGGCCGAGGCCGCCGATCGCGCGGGACTATTCGTGGCGGGCGTTCGCGGTTCGCAGGGATGAGCGCTGCGCCGCATGTGTTTATCGTCGCCGGCGAAGATTCGGGGGACCGGATTGGCGCAGCCCTGATCGTTGCGCTCGAGGCCGCGACGCAAGGCGCGGCGCGCGTCTCGGGCATCGGCGGACCATATATGGCCGAAGCCGGCGTTACGAGCCCATTCCCGCTCGGCGATCTGGCCATCATGGGTTTCGCAGCAATACCCAGGCGGCTGCCGCTCATCCTCAGGCGCATTCGCGAGACGGCCGACGCGGTGATCGCGGCGAAGCCCGACGTTCTGGTGATCATCGACAGTCCGGAGTTCACCCATCGCGTGGCGAAGCGTGTGCGCGCGCGCGCGCCGGAGATTCCCGTCGTCGATTACGTGTGCCCGTCGGTGTGGGCCTGGCGTCCGGACCGCGCGCGCGTGATGCGTGGCTATGTCGATCGCGTGCTGGCGCTCCTGCCGTTCGAACCCGAAACGATGCGCCGCCTCGGCGGCCCGCACTGCCGGGCAGCCGTTCCGGCGAGGTCCGCCGCATGGCCCCCGTCTTCGGTGCCGCGGCCGCCCGTCTCGCGGCCGAGATTGGTCCGCTCGAGATCGTGGTGCCGGCCGTGCCGCGGCTTGCCGCGCTTGTGCGCGACGAGGTCGCCGCTTGGCCGGTAGCCGCTCGGGTGATCACTGAGCTGGCCGAGAAGGATGTGGCGTTCCGCACCGCGCGTGCGGCGCTGACCAAGTCCGGCACTTCAACATTGGAACTGGCTGTCGCCGGCGTGCCGATGATCGCTGCTTACAAGGTGTCTCTGTTTGAAGAGCCGATCGCGCGTCTGCTCATCAAGGCCGACACGGCGATCCTTGCCAATCACGTGCTCGGGGAGAAGGCCATTCCCGAATTCCTGCAACGTGACGCCACGGCCGAAAAGCTGGCTGCGGCGCTGGTGCCGCTTCTCTCCGACACGCCACAGCGCCGGGCTCAATCGGCAGCATTCGCCCGCCTCGACGCGATCATGGAGATCGGTACGGCGGCCCCCAGCGCCCGCGCCGCGGCCGCCGTTCTCGCGGTAATCGGCCGTCTTAACCAACCTGCGGATGAGGCGGTGACGGGCCTCGGCCGGGAAGAGTAGCTTGTCCGGTGCAGTGAACGGGCTTATGTCAGCGATCAAACGGGACCCAGCCTGGTGACTTTTCCGTCTCCGCGTGCCGCCATTACCGCCGTGCACGGTTACGTGCCGCCGGACTTGCTCACGAATGCGGATTTGGCGCGGCTGGTCGACACGACCGACGCCTGGATCACTGAGCGCACCGGGATCAAGGAGCGCCACATCCTCAAAGGGGAGGGGCTCGGCACCTCGCACATGGCGGCGGAGGCGGTGCGCGGTCTTCTTGAAAAGACCCACACGCGGCCGGACGACGTCGATCTTCTGATCTGCGCCACGACGACCCCGGACCTTCAATTTCCGTCGACCGCCAATATGATCTGCGACATGGTCGGCATCCGTAACATCGGGTCGTTCGACGTGCAGGCGGCGTGCTCGGGTTTCCTGTATTCGCTGACCATCGGCGCGCAGTTCATTGCAGCCGGCACCGCGCGCAAGGTGATCGTGGTCGGTGCCGACAAGATGTCGTCGATCATCGACTACACCGACCGCGCCACCTGCGTGCTGTTCGGCGACGCCGCCGGCGCGGTGCTGCTCGAGCCTGACGCGAATGGCTACGGCATCATGGACTCGCTGATCCGTTCCGACGGCGCCGGCATGATTCATCTGCATCAGAAGGCCGGCGGCTCGCGCATGCCGGCGACGCCCGAGACGGTGTCGGCACGGCTGCACTACGTGCATCAGGAAGGCGCGGCGGTCTACAAATTCGCCATCGCCAAAATGGCGGAGGTCTCGGGCGAGATCATGGCGCGCAACAATCTGCGCAGCGACATGATCGACTGGCTGGTGCCGCATCAGGCCAACAAGCGCATCATCGAATCGACAGCGGAGCGCATGGGGCTGCCGATGGATCGCGTGATGGTGACGATCCACAAATTCGGCAACACCACCAACGCGACAATTCCGCTCTGTCTGTGGGATTACGAGCCGAAACTCAAAGCCGGCAACAAACTGGTGCTGGCGGCATTCGGCGGCGGCTTCACATGGGCCGGCATTTATGTGCAGTGGGCCTATGACGGCGCCAAGGCGCCGAAGCTCAACGGCAGGAGCGCGAACGGCAACGGCCGGGCGCTGTAAGCGCTCCGCCGTTCTCATTTCCGGACCTGCTCCTGAATGTTTCGTACGGCGCGAGGTCGGCATGGAAGGCAAAATCGATCTATCGGCGAAACTCGCAACCTTCTCCGAGCATTGGTCGCCCCGCACCGTCGCCCAGTTCAACGGCTGCGACGTCATGGTCGTGAAGGTGAAGGGCGAGTTCGTCTGGCACAAACATGATGATACCGACGACTTCTTCCTAGTCCTCAAGGGCAATCTCGACATCGAAATGCGCGACCGCACGGTGGCCCTCGGCCCTGGTGAGATGTTCATCGTCCCGAAAGGCGTCGAGCATCGCCCCGTCGCCAGGGACGAAGTGCACCTACTGCTGATCGAGCTGACAGGGACAGCCAATACGGGCGACGCAAAAACAGCGGCACCGCGCAAGCTGGCTTGAGCCGCGCTGCCGCAAAAGGAAAAGGAAAAGGCGGCTCGCGCCGCCCTTAGCAGAACCTAAATCGCGCCTCGGCTTACTTCCTTCGCGAGATCGGCACGTAGTCGCGGCGCGTGGCGCCGGTGTAGAGCTGACGCGGGCGCCCGATCTTCTGCTTCGGGTCCTCGATCATCTCCTTCCACTGGGCGATCCAGCCGACGGTGCGGGCAACCGCGAACAGCACCGTAAACATCGTGGTCGGGAAGCCCATCGCCTTGAGCGTGATGCCAGAATAGAAGTCGATGTTCGGATAGAGCTTCTTCTCGATGAAGTAGTCGTCGTGCAGCGCGATCTTCTCGAGCTCCATGGCGACGTCGAGCAGCGGGTCGTCCTTGATGCCGAGCTCCACCAGGACTTCGTGGCAGGTCTTCTGCATGATCTTGGCGCGCGGATCGTAGTTCTTGTACACGCGGTGGCCGAAGCCCATCAGCCGGAACGGGTCGTTCTTGTCCTTGGCCCGCTTGACGAACTCCGGAATGTGAGCGACCGAGCCGATCTCCCGCAACATGTTGAGCGCGGCCTCGTTGGCGCCGCCATGTGCGGGGCCCCACAGGCAGGCGCAGCCGGCGGCGATGCAGGCGAACGGGTTGGCGCCCGACGATCCGGCAAGGCGAACCGTCGACGTCGACGCGTTCTGCTCGTGGTCGGCATGCAGGATGAAAATGCGGTCCATCGCGCGCGCCAGCACCGGATTGGCGGTGTACTCCTCGGACGGCACGGCAAAGCACATGCGCAGGAAGTTCGAGGCGAAGTCGATGTCGTTCTTCGGGTACACGAAGGGCTGGCCGATGGAATACTTGTAGGCCATCGCGGCGAGCGTCGGCATCTTGGCGATCATCCGGATCGAAGCGACCATGCGCTGGTGCGGATCCGAAATGTCGGTCGAGTCGTGATAAAAGGCCGAAAGCGCGCCGACGCAGCCGGTCATCACCGCCATCGGGTGCGCGTCGCGGCGAAAGCCCTGGAAGAAGCGGCTCATCTGCTCGTGCACCATCGTGTGGCGCGTGATGCGGTAGTCGAAGTCCGCCTTCTGCGATGGCGTCGGCAGCTCGCCATAGAGCAGCAGGTAGCAGGTCTCGAGGAAGTCGCCATGCTCGGCGAGCTGCTCGATCGGATAGCCGCGATACATCAGGATCCCTTCATCGCCGTCGATGTAGGTGATCTTGGACTCACAACTCGCGGTGGAGGTGAAGCCGGGATCGTAGGTGAACATCCCGCTCTCGCCATAGAGCTTGGAAATATCGACGACGTCCGGACCGACCGTGCCTGGGTAAACCGGGAAGTCCCAATTCTTGTTGCCGACCGAGATCGTGCTGGTCTTCTTGTTGTCGGTTTTGGCGTCCATGGTCGAGCCCTCAAGTTGGCGGCGAGCGGTGCGCGGGACAGGCAGTCACCGGAAGAGGCGAGACCACGCCGCATCGGCGCTGGTCGGGTTCCGGCCGCTGTTTGCGTAGCCCATCCCACTGTGCGCTGCAAGATAGCCTACCGCGTTGTTCTGCCAGCTATATAGGCATGACGTCGCAGGTTTTGCAGGCGCAGCGCCTAAGGCGCGGCTGTCGTCATGGTTTGATCCCGAAGGCGGGCGAGGCTCTCATCGCGCCCCAATACCGCCAGCACGTCGAAGATCGGCGGCGACGTGGTCTTGCCGGTCAGCGCGGCGCGCAAGGGCTGCGCAACCGAGCCGAGTTTCAGTCCGGCGCGCTCCGCGAATGCGCGCACCATGGCTTCGATAGAGAGCGCTGACCAATCAGGTGCGGCGGTCAGTTCCGGCAGCAAGGCTGCGATCGTCTGCCGCGCTTCGGTGGTTAGCAGCGCAGCCGCCTGCTCAGTGAGCGGCAGCGGCCGATCGGCCCAGACAAAGCGGCTCGCCTCAAACAATTCGACCAAGGTCTTGGCGCGCTCCTTCAGGCCCGGCATCGCGGTGATCAATTGTGCGCACAGAGCGGGCGATATCTTCGAGGCAAGCCCGTCGCCACCGGCGATGTGCGGCAGCACCTTCTCCAGCTCGGCGACCAGGTCGCTGTCTGACGTGGCGCGGATGTAATGGCCGTTGAGGCTCTCGAGCTTGGCGAAGTCGAAGCGCGCCGGCGAGCGCCCGATATGGGCGAGGTCGAAGGCGGCGACCATCTCGTCCGTGGTGAAGATTTCCTGGTCGCCGTGACTCCAGCCGAGCCGTACGAGGTAATTGCGCATCGCGGCGGGCAGGTATCCCATGGCGCGGTAGGCATCGACGCCGAGGGCGCCGTGGCGCTTCGATAGCTTGGAGCCGTCCGGCCCGTGGATCAGCGGGATGTGCGCCATCGACGGCACCCCCCAACCCAGCGCTTCGTAGATGTGCTTCTGCCGAGCGCCGTTGGTCAGGTGGTCGTCGCCACGGATAATGTGGGTGACGCCCATGTCGTGATCGTCCACCACCACGGCGAGCATGTAGGTCGGCGTTCCGTCCGAGCGCAGTAGAACGAGGTCGTCGAGGTCGGCGTTCTGCCAGACGACGCGGCCCTGCACCTGGTCCTCGATCACCGTCTCGCCGGTCTGCGGCGCCCTGAGGCGGATGACCGGCTTGACGCCGGCTGGCGCTTCCGCGGGATCGCGGTCGCGCCAGAGGCCATTGTAAAGCTTCGAGCGCCCCTCGCGGCGCGCCGCCTCGCGCATCGTCTGCAGTTCTTCNGGGCTGGCATAGCAATGATAGGCCTTGCCTGCTGTCAGCAATTGCTCGGCGATCTCGCGATGGCGCGCGGCGCGGGAGAACTGGTAGACGACGTCGCCGTCCCAGGAGAGACCGAGCCAAGTCAGGCCGTCGATGATGGCGTCGATGGCCGCTTTGGTGGAGCGCTCGCGGTCGGTGTCTTCGATCCGCAGCAGCATCGTGCCGCCCTGCCGACGCGCATAGAGCCAATTGAACAGCGCCGTGCGGCCGCCGCCGATGTGGAGGAAGCCGGTGGGAGACGGCGCAAAGCGGGTGACGACGGTCATCTCGGGGGCGCGTCTAGCACGGTTGCCGGGAGATTGTCAGCGCGGTTGACATTGAGCGAATCGTGCCGACATGGCATAGGCGGCCGGACGCGGCGGCAGGCCGCATCCTTATGTTTCGTAGGACATCGAGAAGCATGGCGACGGACGTCAAGGCAAGCGGAGATGTGGGCGCCGGCGATGCCGGCCGCGACTTCATCCGCGACATCGTTAAGGCCGATCTCGACTCCGGTCGTATCAAGGACGTGGTTACCCGTTTTCCGCCCGAGCCGAACGGCTATCTGCACATCGGGCATGCGAAATCCATCTGTCTCAACTTCGGCATCGCGCAGGAGTTCGGCGGCCGCTGTCATCTGCGTTTCGACGACACCAATCCTGTCAGGGAAGAGCAGGAATATATCGACGCCATAAAACGCGACGTCGAATGGCTCGGCTTCGATTGGGGCAAGCATCTCTATCACGCGTCGGATTATTTCGAGCAGCTCTATGCCTGGGCCGAGGATCTGATCCGCGCCGGCAAGGCCTATGCCGATGACCAGACCCCGGAGCAGATGCGGATCAACCGCGGCACGCTGACCGAGCCGGGCCGGAATTCGCCGTTCCGTGATCGCTCGGCGGACGAAAACCTCGACCTATTCCGCCGCATGCGCGCCGGCGAATTCCCCAACGGCGCTCGCGTGCTGCGGGCCAAGATCGACATGGCGTCCGGTAACATCAACCTGCGCGACCCGGTGATGTACCGCATCCTGCATGCGCCTCATCCGCGCACCGGCACGCAGTGGAAGATCTATCCGAGCTACGATTTTGCACATGGCCAGTCGGACGCCATCGAGCACGTCACGCATTCGGTTTGCACGCTGGAATTCGAGGATCACCGGCCCCTCTACGATTGGTTCCTCGCCAATCTGAAGGTGCCGTCGGCGCCGCATCAATACGAGTTCGCCCGGCTCAATCTCACTTACACCGTGCTGTCGAAGCGCGTTCTGACGCGATTGGTGCAGGACAAGCACGTCGCCGGCTGGGACGACCCGCGTATGCCGACTTTGGCCGGCCTGCGCCGGCGCGGCGTGCCTGCCGAGGCGTTGCGCGAATTCGTCAAGCGCATCGGTGTCGCGAAGGCGAACAGCGTCGTCGACGCCAACATGTTCGAGTTCGCGGTGCGCGAGGTCCTCAACAAAACCGCGCAGCGGCGCATGGCGGTGCTCAAGCCGCTCAAGGTGGTGATCGAGAATTATCCGGAAGGTCAGAGCGAAGAACTCGAGGCGGTCAATCATCCCGACGATCCGGCCGCCGGCACCCGCAAGATCAGGTTCGGCCGCGAGCTCTTCGTCGAGCAGGACGACTTCATGGAGACCCCGCCGAAGAAGTTCTTCCGGCTGTCTCCCGGCGTGGAGGTGCGGCTGCGTTACGCCTATTTCATCACCTGCAAGGAGGTGGTGAAGAACGACAAGGGCGAGATAATCGAATTGCGCTGCACCTACGATCCGGCAACCAAGGGCGGCAATGCGTCCGACGGCCGCAAGGTGAAGGCGACGATCCACTGGGTCTCGGCCAAGGACGCGGTCCAGGCCGAGGTGCGTATCTATCACCCGCTGTTTGCGAAGCCCGACCCGCGCGGCGGTGAGGATTTTGCCGCCGACCTCAACCCGAACTCGCTGGACGTCTTGGGCGACGCGCGCATCGAGCCCTCGCTGGCCACAACTAATAGCGGCGAGGTGATCCAGTTCGAGCGTCAGGGCTATTTCTGCCATGACGTTGACTCGACGCCGGCCAAGGCCGTCTTCAACCGCACCATCGGCCTGCGCGACTCCTACGCCAAGGACGTGGCCAAGGGCTAAGCGTTCACAACCGTTCTCCTAGTCACAACCTCTACGTGCCGTACGATCGATCCCGATTGTGTGGGGTCGCGGCATGGCGTGGAGTGGGGAAACGGGACCAAGGGCGCGCGCCGCTGCCGGCGCCATCGCCGCAGTCGGACGCCGCGCCGCCTCGAGCGAACTCGCCCTCCGGACGGACAGACTGCGCAAAGTCCTGGCGCAATGGGCGGCAGCCGAAGTCGCGCCGGGCCGGCTGCTGCCTTGGCTCGCGGTCGCTTTCGGGTTCGGCGCCGTGCTCTATCTCGATGCCGACACCGAGCCGCAACTCTGGGCCGCAGGCTGCGCCGCCATAGTTGCCATGGGGCTGGCCGTGCTGGCGCGTCAGCGCCCGTTTGCATTTCCGCTCCTGCTCGGCGTGGCTGGGATTGTCGGCGGCTTTGCCATTTCGACCGCGCAAACCGCGCGCATCGCGCATCCGGTGCTGCGCGCGCCTCTCAGCAGCGTCACGCTGGGCGGCCATGTCGAAATCCGCGAGGGTCGTGAGCGCTCGGACCGTGTGACACTGCGTGTGACCCATATCGAGGGCCGCCGCCTCGCGATCCAGCCGGAGCGAGTGCGTCTGGCGATCCGCAAGAACACGGCGCCGCCGGTCGGCAGCTACATCGAATTGAAAGCGCATCTCTCGCCGCCGCTGCCCCCCTTGCGGCCCGGCGGTTACGATTTTGCGCGCGACATGTATTTCCAGCAGATCGGCGCCTCAGGCTATGCGCTCGGCAAGATCAAGGTCGTGGCGCCGCCGGCCGATGGCGGCTGGTGGCTGCATTACGCCGCCTTTCTCGATGCCACCCGGGCGACGATCGATCGCCGCATTCATGCGGTGCTGCCGGGCGATCGCGGCGCGATCGCCTCGGCGCTGATCACCGGCACGCGTGACGCCATCTCAACGCCAGTCAACGACGCGATGTACATTTCCAGCCTTGCACACGTCCTGTCGATCTCCGGCTATCATATGGCCGTTGTTGCGGGCATCGTCTTCTTCGTCATCCGNGGCTCTCTCGCGCTGGTGCCNGGNCTCGCCATCCGCCATCCGATCAAGAAATGGGCCGCGGCGGCGGCGTTTGCCGCGGCGCTGTTTTATCTGCTGCTGTCNGGCTCCGAGGTGGCGACGCAGCGCTCCTTCATCATGATCGGCATCGTGCTGATCGGCGTGTTGATGGACCGGCCGGCGCTGACTTTTCGCACCATCACACTCGCCGCGTTTGGCGTGCTGTTGCTCGCGCCGCAGGCGGTGGCGCATCCGAGTTTTCAAATGTCGTTCGCGGCGACGCTCGCGCTCGTCGCCGGCTATCAGCACGGCCTGCCGTGGAAAGCCGGCAAGGACACGCCGTTCGCGGCGCGGGTGGCGTTGTGGGGTGGGCGCGAGATCGCCGGCCTGATTTTGGCGTCAGTGGTCGCCGGCTTCGCCACCACGCCTTACGCGGCCTATCATTTTCACCGGCTCGCGCCTTATGGCGTGCTTGCCAATCTGGGAGCCATGCCGGTCGTCTCGGCGGTGGTGATGCCGATGGGCATCCTCGGCGTAGTGATGGTCCCATTCGGGTTCGACGCGCCATGCTGGGCGGTGATGGGTTGGGGCATCGACTGGATGATCAAGGTGGTGTTGTGGGTAGCGAGCCTGCCTGGGGCCGTCGGGCACGTGCATGCCTTCGGTACGGGCCCGTTGCTGTTGTCTACGCTCGCCATTCTGATCCTGTGCCTGCTGCGCACGCCATTGCGCTGGAGCGGAGCGGTCCTGGCCGTAATCGCCTGCGTTTGGGCAGTGATGACGCCGCGGCCGGACGTCCTGATCTCGGCGGACGGCGAGACGGCAGCCATCCGCGGCGTCGATGGCAGGCTGGCCGTGCTGCACAGCGGCCGCGACAGCTTCGCCGTCAAGGAATGGCTGGCGGCCGATGCGGACCCGCGAACGCCGAAGGACAAGACGCTGCAGAGCGGCGCGCATTGCGACACTGTGGGCTGCATCGGTGCGCTCATGGACGGCCGTCTCGCGTCGATGGTGCTCGCGATCGAAGCCTTCGACGAGGACTGCGCCCGCGCCGCCATCGTCGTCAGCCCGCGCGCGGCGCAAGGCCCTTGCAAGGCGATGCTGGTCGACCGTCCGGTGTGGCAGGAGCGCGGCGCGATCACGCTGCGCTGGGTCGGAGACCACTTCGAGGCGGCGGCCGCCCGACCCCCTGGGAGCGATCGCCCGTGGGCGCCAGAGCGGCGCGTCCGTGAAACAAAAACGGCGCCGCAGGATGCGACGCCGCAATTGCACGATCTCGAGCCCGGCGATCAATAGCGGCGGAACAGTCCTGCCAGCTTGCCCTGAATGCGTACGCGGTTGGGCGGCAGAATTCGCACCTCGTAGGCCGTGTTCGCCGGCTCCAGCGCGATCGAGGCGCCGCGGCGTCGGAAACGCTTGAGGGTGGCCTCCTCGTCGTCAATCAGGGCGACGACGATGTCGCCGGTTTCGGCAGCTTCGGAGCGGCGGATGAGGGCGATATCGCCATCGAGAATGCCGGCCTCGATCATTGAATCACCGCGCACTTCGAGGGCGAAGTGCTCGCCGGCCGAAAGCAAATCCGGCGGCATGTTGATGACGTGGCTGCGCTGCTGGATCGCCTCGATGGGCGTGCCGGCAGCGATGCGGCCCATGACCGGCACGGCGATCGGGCGGCCGCTATTGTCGTCCTCCGAAGCCTGCCGCACCCGGCCGAGGTCGCCCTCGATGACGCTGGGCGTGAAGCCGCGGGAGCGAAACGAACTCATGCCGTGGCCGACCGAGTCGGGCAGCTTGATCACCTCGATGGCGCGCGCCCGGTTGGGGAGGCGGCGGATGAAGCCGCGCTCCTCAAGCGCGGTGATCAGCCGGTGGATGCCGGATTTGGAGCGCAGGTCGAGCGCATCCTTCATTTCGTCGAAGGAGGGCGGCACGCCGGCCTCGGTCAACCGCTCGTGGATAAAACGCAGGAGCTCGAACTGCTTGCGTGTCAGCATCTCGTCTTCCCCGGTCGCCGGCCCGCCCGGCCTTTTGCAGGGTAGGGGCAGGTCAGAAACAAATCATGAACAGACACTATCTGTTCGATATGTGTTCCGCAACCGTTTAATTTGAGGTGAAGAAGTCGAAAGACCGCTACAGCGCAAGCTTAAGGATGACACAGGGTGAACCGGCGGGCGCGGCCGGTGCGTGCGGCGGCCGAATCACGAGGCAGCCGGCGCGGGACAAGGAGGCCATCAGGGACGAGTCCTGCGACGAGACCGGGGTGGCCACCGGCCCGTCCGGACCGAAGGTGAGGACGGCCCTGAGGTAGTCCTCGCGCTCATCGTTCTCCGGCAGAGCGCGGCCGAGACGGGCGGTCTCGCGCAGCGCCTCGATATCGCTGCGGCCGGACAGCCTGCGGATCAGCGGCACCAGGAACAGCAGGCTGCACACATAAGACGACACCGGATTGCCCGGCACACCGAGCACCTGCAATTGTCCGAGGCGGCCATGCATCATCGGTCGGCCGGGACGTAACGCCACGCGCCAGAAGGACAGGTCGAGGCCTTCCGCCTTGAGCGCCTGCTGCACCAGGTCGTGTTCGCCGACCGAGGCGCCGCCTGTCGTCACCAGAATGTCGGCACCCCAGTCGCGGGCGCGCCGCACATGCACGGCGATGTCATCGAGCCGGTCGCGGGCGATGCCGAGGTCGCGGGCCTCGGCGCCTTCGCTTCGGGCGAGCCCGGTGAGTGCAAATCCGTTCGAATAGACGATTTCGCCGGGCTTTCGCTCGGTGCCTGGCATCACGAGCTCGTCGCCCGTGCCGACGATCGCGACTTTCGGACGACGATAGACCGCAACCTGCGGGTAATTCATCGAAGCGGCGAGCATGACGTCGCGGTCGTGGAGACGGCGGCCGCGCTCGAGCAGGATCTGGCCTTCGCTGAAGTCGATGCCCTTCAGTCGGATGTTGCGGCCCTTGATGCCGGGGCGCTGGATCGTCACGCGGTCGCCGTCGCGCTCGGTCACCTCCTGGATAACGACGCAATCGGCTCCCTCCGGTACGACCCCGCCGGTGAAGATGCGCGCCGCCTGCCCAGGGCCCACCTTGCCCTCGAAGGGATGGCCGGCCGCGACCTCGCCGATGATCGTCAGTGACGATGGTTCTGTGGCGGTGTCCTCGGCGCGGACGGCGTATCCGTCCATGGCCGAGACGTCGTTCGGCGGCTGCGTGCGTCTGGCGGCGAGATCCGTGGCGAGGACCCGCCCGAGCGCGTCGTCGAGCGCCACTGTTTCGGTGCCCAGGGGTGCCGTTCCGGCCAGCACCTGCCGCAGCGCTTCGGCAACCGGCATCAACGGCATGTCATGACGTCTCCGCGCGCCAGTCGCCGGACTTGCCGCCGCGTTTCTCGAGCAGGCGGATGCCCTCGATGCGCATGCCTTTTTCGATCGCCTTGACCATGTCGTAGATGGTCAGACAGACGACCGACACCGCGGTCAGCGCTTCCATTTCGACGCCTGTCTGGCCGGTCACCTTCACGGTCGCCTGCACGCGATAGCCGGGCAGCGCATGCTCCGGGTCGATCTCGATCTCGACCTTGGTGATCGGCAGCGGATGGCAGAGCGGGATGAGCAAATGCGTGCGCTTGGCCGCCATGATGCCGGCGAGCCGCGCCGCGCCGAGCACGTCGCCTTTAAGCGCGTTGCCGGCGATGACCCGGTCGAGCGTCTCCTTGCGCATGATGACGTGGCCTTCGGCGACGGCGATGCGCTGTGTCTGAGGCTTGCCGGACACGTCGACCATGCGGGCTTCGCCGCGCTGATCGATGTGACTGAGCGACGGCTCTTTTAAAGCCTGCGAGGGCGGCAAGCGGGATTTGCGGCCCCGCGACGACGGCGTCTTGTGGGCGGCCATTGGCGTTACTCCGCCGAAGCCGTCTGCCGCGCCAGAAGCGCGCGCGTGGCGGCAGCGACATCGCTCTGCCGCATCAAGCCCTCGCCGATGAGAAAGGTCGAGATGCCGGCCTTGGCGAGCCGGGCGAGATCGGCCGGAGCATAGAGACCGCTTTCGCCGACCACGACGCGCCCCTTGGGGATGCGCGGGGCGAGTCGCTCGGACACGGCGAGCGTGGTCTCGAAGGTGCGGAGGTCGCGATTGTTAATTCCGATCAATCTGGAGTTCAGCTTCAGAGCGCGCTCAAGCTCATCTTCCTGATGAACTTCAATAAGGACATCCATGTTCCAGTCGAGCGAAGCGCTTTCGATCTCGTGGGCCGCGGCGTCATCGACGCCGGCCATGATGATCAGGATGCAGTCGGCGCCCCAGGCGCGCGCCTCGGCCACCTGGTAGGGCTCGTAGATGAAGTCCTTGCGCAGCGCCGGAAGCTTGGTGGCGTCTCGCGCCTGGGCCAGGAATTCCGGTCGTCCCTGGAACGAGGGCGCGTCGGTCAGGACCGAAAGGCAGGTCGCGCCGCCTTCCTGGTAGGCGCGTGCGAGCGTCGGCGGGTCGAAGTCGGCACGGATCAGCCCCTTCGACGGACTCGCCTTCTTGATCTCGGCGATCAGCGCATAGTCGCCGCCCGCGATCTTGCGCTCGATGGCGCGCAGGAACCCGCGCGGTGCGGCTTGCGCCTTTGCCTCGGCCTCGATCACCGATAGCGGCTTGGCGCGCTTCGCCGCGGCGATTTCCTCGCGCTTGTAGGCCTCGATCTTTTTCAGGATGTCGGCCACGTCATCCCTCCGGGGAGGCGTTCGACACGGCGATCAGGCGGTCCAGGCAACCTTCCGCTTCGCAGGAATCGAGCGACTTGGCGGCCAGCGCCGCACCCTCTTTCAAATCCTTCGCCTGGCCGGCGACGATCAGCGCNGCCGCGGCGTTGAGCACAGCGACGTCGCGGAAGGGGCCCTTCTTGCCCTTCAGCACGTCGAGCAGCGCCTTGGCATTNTGGTCGGCGTCGCCGCCGCGCAGCGCGTCCGGCTTTGCCTTCGGCANNCCTGCGTCTTCCGGCGAAATCTCGAAGCTGCGCACCTTGCCGTTCTTCAACTCGGCAACCGCCGTCGGTCCGGTGGTGGTGATCTCGTCCAGGCCGTCGGAGCCGTGCACGACCCAGATCGACTCGGAGCCGAGATTGTTCAAAACCTGCGCCATCGGCTCGATCCAGTGGCGCGAGAAGGTGCCGATCATCTGCCGCTTGACGCTGGCCGGGTTCGACAACGGCCCGAGCAGGTTGAAGATCGTGCGCGTGCCCAATTCGACGCGGGTCGGGCCGACGTTCTTCATCGCCGGGTGGTGCGCCGGCGCGAACATGAAGCCGATGCCGGCATCGCGGATGCAGCGTCCGACGCTGCCTGAATCGAGGTCGATCTTGACGCCGAGTGCCTGCAGGACATCGGCCGCGCCCGATTTCGACGACAGCGCGCGGTTGCCATGCTTGGCGACCGGCACGCCGGCGCCGGCGACGATGAAGGCGGCGCAGGTCGAGATGTTGTAGGAGCCCGAAGCGTCGCCGCCGGTGCCGACNACGTCGATGGCGTTGGCGGGCGCCTTCACGCCGAGCATCTTGGCACGCATGGTCGTGACCGCGCCGGTGATCTCNTCGACGGTCTCGCCNCGCACGCGCAAAGCCATCAAGAGGCCGCCCATCTGCGACGGCGTCGCTTCGCCGGACATCATCCGNTCGAAGGCGGAGGCGGATTCCTCGCGGGTGAGNCTTGCGCCGGTCGCGACCTTGGCGATGAGCGCCTTGAATTCGTCGGCCATGNCCGCCCCTTCTACACAGCCGCCTTCAGCGACGACGCCGTACCCCGCCCGGTGCGCGCGTTCCACGCGGCGGCGAGATCGAGAAAATTCTTCAGCATCAGATGGCCGTGTTCCGAGGCAATGCTCTCGGGATGGAATTGCACGCCGTGGATCGGCAGGCTCGCATGCATCAGCCCCATGAGGAGGCCGTCCTCCGTCTCGGCATTGACGGTCAGTTCGCCCGGCAGGCCGGCGCGCTCGACAACGAGCGAGTGATAGCGCGTCGCCTTGAAGGCGCCGTTGATGCCGCGAAAGACGCCGCCATTCGTGTGCGTGATCTCGGACAGCTTGCCATGGACCGGCATCGGCGCGCGCGCGATCTTGCCGCCGAAGGCCTGGCCGATCGCCTGATGACCGAGACAAACGCCGAGCATTGGCACCGAGCCCGCAGCCTTGCCTATCAGATCGAGGCAAATGCCCGCCTCGTTCGGCGTGCACGGGCCGGGTGAGAGCACGATCGCGTCAGGGGCCATGGCGAGCACGGCTTCGGATGAAATCTTGTCATTCCGGCGCACAACGACGTCCGCCCCCAGCCCGCCGAGATAATGGACGAGGTTGAAGGTAAAACTGTCGTAATTGTCGATCAGAACGATCATGTTTTCCTGCCCGCTCAAGGTCTTAAGGCGGCCCCGGAGAGGGGTCAAGCGCGCCTCTGGCCGCGTCGGAGCCGATCGGCAGAGCCAACTACATTCGGCGCACGGAAATCTTCAAGCTGTCGCCTGAAACCGATAATACGAAGCCCGGACAACGATTCGCGTCGAATTCGCTACACGGCGCATTCGGCAGTTAAATGCCGTGGCTGCCTGAATTCACGCAGAGGAACGATCGAATGAGCGATGTCTGCACCCGGGGGCTCGATACCGGTTTCGTCGCGCTCGGTTATGTGAAGGTGGCTATCCTTGGTGTAGTGCAGGGCATCACCGAACTCCTGCCGATCTCCTCGACGGCGCATATGCGCCTCGTCCCGGCCTTTCTCCGCTGGCCCGATCCTGGCTCGGCCTTCTCGGCCGCGATGCAACTCGCCGCGCTGGCCGCGGTCGTCAGCTATTTCTGGGGCGACGTGCGTGGCCTGTTTGTCAATTCAGTGTCGGCATTGGCGCATCGGCGGTTTTCCGATCACTCTCTGCGCTTCGTCATCTGGGTCGGCATTGCCACGATTCCGATCGGCCTTGCCGGGCTCGCGCTGTCGCCGGTGCTTAACGCCTGCAACTCGCCGCTTCGCCGCATCGAGGTGATCGGCTGGGCCTGCGTCGGGCTTGCCGTGCTGCTCGGCGTCGCCGAGGTCATGGCGCGGCACCGCCGCACGATGGAGCGCGCTTCCTTCTGGGACGCGCTCCTCATCGGCATCGCCCAGGTCGGCGCGCTTATTCCCGGCGTATCGCGTTCGGGATCGACCCTTACCGCCGCGCTGGCGCTCGGCTTCAAGCGGGAGGAGGCGGCGCGCTTCTCGTTCCTGCTCGGAGTGCCGGCGATCACTCTTGCCGGATTGAAGGAATTGTACGAGCTGCACAAAATCCATCTCAGCATGCACGGCTGGGCCGTGCTCGCGGTCGGCCTTGTGGTGGCGTCGATCTCGGCCTTCTTCGCGATCTGGGGGCTGATGCGCATCCTCGAGCGGTTCTCGAGCTGGCCCTTCGTCGCCTACCGCTTGCTGCTCGGCGTCGTCATCCTCGCCGGGTCGGCGACGGGCTGGCTTGGGTAGCGCG
>JGI20207J14881_1000395_pt1 | contig 16025 bp, 14 predicted proteins | sample NGESurdeep092012_4_FD_14881 | JGI IMG/M metagenome (IMG submission 14881)
TATCTCTTCAAAGGAATCTCTCATTGGACTAGTCCCAGATGTCGGAGCAATCGATACTAATGAACTTAAAGTTAGTGCCGAAGATATGGATGAGGCTTCTGCAGTCGATGCCGATGAATGGCGGACTGAGATCCCACTCATAGAAAGCTGGTACACAAAAATTGGTAGCAAATTGCCGCAAGAGCTCGTTGGACAACTTGAACTCTTAAAAGAGAACTTAAAAGAGAACTTGAGTCGATCAAGTTAGATGCTCAGAGTAAAGACCAAACCTGGAAACTTTGGTCTTTACTCTCTTTATTAAGTAATGTTGCCCCGTTCGTAGTAGGAGGATTCGCATAGCGGCCGAGTGCGCACGCTTGGAAAGCGTGTAAAGGGCAACCTTTCGAGGGTTCAAATCCCTCATCCTCCGCCAGATTTTTCGTTGGTGTGGATAACTTTCGAGGTTAAGTTTCGGGATGAGTCACCATCGGGCATGATCGATTTTTTGAGAACGAAATTAGGATTCACTACCGTCATTGTCGCGATTGCCTCTTTATTTTTCTCGCTCCAATATGCAAATGCAGCATTAAGTTCACCTAAACCATCAAGACCGCCTAATTGCTACTTCTGAAACGAAGCCGCTAGCCCCAACGTCTTCTGGATTGACTGTCTTTAACAACGGCACGACAAAGGTTTGCAAGACATACGCGATAACGCATTTCTATGGAATCGCTTTCTCGAAAGCTCTTATCGACGGAAAATGGCTTTATGCGGGTACAACTCAATCGCCTAAAACCGTCCCCCTCGCTTGCGGAACTTGAGTTAATCTAAGGTTATGAATCCCAATCCGATTGAGGAAGAAGGCAACATCCTTTATGACGGCGATCAGGCATTCGAAGAACTTCTAGTGAAATTTTATATCACCAACCAATCACGTTATGAAGAACAAGCCAAAAAACTTCTTAAGGAACATCTCCTTCACATAATTAGAGGAAAGTTTGTGATTCGCTATTGGATCGATGAAAAAGGTTCTTACTTCAAATTCTCGGAAGATGGTGGCATAACCTTTTCCAATTCTCTTTCATTTTTCTCGTTAAGTGGCAGCGACGAAGAAAAAATCCAGGATTTGAGGGACCAATTTGCCAACAGTGAGGCAAGACTTGAGTTGAGAGTTTAGTCTGCGCACACTTATGAAGCGGCACAAAATGCAGCCATTGGCTGTCTACTCAACATATGTCATGGAGTATTCAGCCATCGGTCAAGGCGAAGAAACAGATACTCAAGAGTTCATAAACCTTTTCTTTGAGTTGAGAGATAAGAACATAGAGCAATACAAAATTGATGCTGCCGAACTACTAACGCAAAAGTCATTGACTAAGAATGCCAACGGAGTAACTTTTCATTACATTCTTGCTGGCAGGGATTTCTACTGCACCACTTCGCCTGCATCCATCAAGTCTTTGGAACACCCACTCATTCACAGTCCTCTTGGGTGGCGAAAATCGACTATTCGAATAATCCTTGTTGACCGCATAGCTGATTGTGAAGCACGGGCGATATTGAACTATTCCACGCAAGATTAAAATGTCATCTTCTTGTCGGAATCGGGGATGCGAGTGCAGGAAAGAGCCCTCATGGCAAAAGGGGTTCAAATAGCCTGGAGCTCACAAAAACCTAAGTTACGTGCTAGTTCGACTTCCATATGCCGGCATTTTGCCGCTTTACGAGCTTTCTCGCCTCCTCCCACTTATCAGATCTGCTGCAAATTACCACTAATCTTTGGGGATTGCTTTAAAATTCAACTCTCCTAAATACAAGAAGGTAACCGTGCCAAAAGCTTGGATTGATGATGCGCCCCAGCCGATGGTCCTTCAGGAGCATTCACACCTTAAAGATCCACTCTCATACAAAATAAAGAAAGCTTTTCTCGGAAAACCACTTAACCGTCATACGCTTTCGCACCAACGCCTGAGTAAAGTTTTTGCACTCGGAATTTTGTCTTCGGACAATATCTCATCTGCAGCTTATGGAACTGAAAATATGTTGTTTTACTTACTCCCTGCATTTGGCATGGCAGGATTTAGCATTTTGATGCCTATGACATTTGTCGTTTTGGCCGTTTTGATAATCGTCTTGCTCAATTATAGAGAAGTCGTTATGACATATACAAAGACCGGCGGGTCCTATGTCGTGGCACGCGATAATTTCGGGGTTGTCGTTGCCCAGGTCGCAGCAGTTGCATTAATGCTCGATTACATCGTGACTGTTGCAGTTCAAACTGCTGCAGGTACATCGGCGCTGACATCAGCCTTCCCGTCTTTCGCTCCATACACTCTTGCAATTACGTTGGGTGTCATCGGAATACTTGCTTACGGAAACTTAAAAGGCGTTAAAGAAGCGGGCCGTTTATTTGCGGCTCCGACATATTTATTCATAATCTCTGTATCTGCAATCATTGTTGTTGGAATTTGGCGCGAACTTCACCACACACTGCATCGCGCGATCATTCACTCTGGCGCTGTTGGATTCGGTCATTCACAACAACTCATTACCTTCGCATCCATCTTTGTTTTACTTAAAGCGTTTGCAAATGGGGGTTCTTCACTTACGGGACTCGAGGCAATTTCGAATAGTGTCTCGCTCTTCAAATCCCCCGAGGGGAAAAATGCTCGTCGGACTACCGTTATTACCGCAACGATCTTAGGTTGCGGGGTTCTTGGAATTTCGTTCTTTGCCAAGACCTTGCATCCTGTTCCATACCTAAGTGGTACGCCAACCGTTATTTCGCAGATCGCTGCAGTGGTCTTCGGTCAGGGTGCGATTGGCCACATCTTCTATCTCTTTGTGCAATTTTCGACAATGTTAATCCTCTACACGGGAGCAAATACACCTTTTAGCGGCTTTCCATTTTTGATGAATTTTATTGCAGAGGATGGCTTCTTGCCGCGCCAACTCACAAAGCGAGGACATCGCTTGGTCTTTTCAAATGGAATTATCTTCTTGACCATTACTTCAGCCACTTTAATCGCGGTAGTTGGTTCAAACGTTGTTAAATTAATTGCTTTTTATGCGATCGGTGTATTTACTGGTTTTACAATGGCAGGATTTGGAATGGCCCGTCGAAACTGGACCCGCCGTGAAAAGGGATGGCGTCACCGCTTCTTTATAAACTTCTTATCTGGCACGGTCTCCTTCATAGTGGTAGTTATTTTTGCAGTCGTTAAATTTACCGATGGCGCGTGGCTGATCGTTCTAATCTTTCCACTCGCAACGATTGCTCTTATCCGTTTAAACCGCCAATATCGCAGGGAACAACAAGCTCTCAAAATCAATCAGGAATCTTCTCGAGCAATGAACATTTCTAGACATGATGCAACTGTCCTCGTCGACGAGGTTGATATCGCAACCGTCGGAGCCGTTCGGTATGCCAGGTCGCTGAACCCTCACGCACTTGCGGCAGTTCACTTCGTTATTGACGATCAGCGAGCAGAAGTAATTAAAGAGGCGTGGCGAAACAACGCAGCACTTGCCGATGTCTCAATTGAATTTATTGATTGTCCAGATCGCCGATTAGCTAATGCAGCAGTTGATTACGCTATTCGAATCACTCAATCACCCGATGTCGAACTGACACTTCTCTTGCCGCGTCGCGCTTATTCTGGATTGCTCGGTCGCCTCTTGCACGATCGAACCGCCGAGGCGATTTCAGCACCAATCTCTCAACTTCCGCGTGTTGTCGCGACCATTGTTCCCTTCGATGTCGAAAAGATTATTTCTGGTCGACCAATTTATGCTCATCAAAAGAACGCAACACATCTCGCAGCGTCTACTGAAGTTCGCCCTCAAGTCCGTCGATTGGAAGATACTCCAATTGCAAACGAAGAGCGGAGCCATTACGCCGAGGACGTTCACCCAATTGCAGCGGCGGAGTGGCGCCACCGAGCACATATCCGCGGCCATGTCACCACAATCCGCAATCCTCCAGCAAATTCGACGCCACATGTTGATATTGAAGTCTGGGATGAGACAGGTGGAATCACTTTGCAATTTATTGGAAGACGTGAGATCACCGGGCTTGACGTTGGTTCAACTATCTGTGCCGAAGGGATGGTCGGGGAGACCGACGGCAATCTCGTCATCCTCAATCCTTCGTACGAGATTATTCTCAATTGATTATTCTGGATAATTAAACTGGCGGTGGCGGTGGGATTTGAACCCACGGTTGAGTCTCCCCAACACACGCTTTCGAGACGTGCTCTTTAGGCCACTCAGACACGCCACCAGAGGGGACGATACGCCCTAACGCTTCTCTTTAAAAAATTTTCGGAGTAGCGCGGCACACTCTTCTTCCAATGTGCCAGCAATAACTTCTACTTTCTGTGGCGACCTGGGATCTCTCAAAATATCCCAGACTGAACCAACCGCGCCGGCTTTCTCGTCCCAGGCTCCAAATACCAGAGTCCCAATCCGAGCTTGGGCAATTGCCCCCGCACACATTGCGCAGGGCTCAAGCGTCACTACGAGTATGTGATCGTCAAGACGCCAGTTCTTACAGTTAGCAGCTGCCTCGCGAAGTGCAACCATTTCAGCGTGAGCAGTTGGGTCGTTTTCAAATTCGCGAAGATTATTTCCGCGGCCAACAACAGCACCTACCGGATTGATCACCAAAGCTCCGACGGGCACATCCGATGTTGTAAGAGCTTCGCGAGCGATTTCAATTGCCTCGCGCATTGCCATTTCGTAATCAGCCATTAATTAGCGATCATATATTTGATCGAACTGATCCCCGAAACCCAACCGAACAGCGAGGGAAGCAATCTGTTCTTCCGGGTACATCTCGATATCATCACTCATAACTTCGAGTTCCATTGCATTAATACCAAAATCCGCGAGCAGGTCCACGTCTCCACCAGGTTGAGGTTCATCATCTTCTTCAGGAAAAGGTAGATCGAGCGCATCAATTAGGTCGGCAGCGACTTGATATTCGACCGCATAGGTGACATCGCTGAGCATCATCTGCAAAACTCGGCCCACGCATCTGGCGATCAAAAAGAATTCTTCATCAACTGCAATCAATGCAATTGATCCACCATCAACTTGTAGCGCTCTTAGTTGTTCCATGATCGAACCTAAATCACGAGTGCTTGCTAAACGTGAGATACGCCATAACCCTTCTTCGCGCCAAGCAATAACGCCGAAGTCATTAACGTTGTACTCCGCTTGGTTCGTCATGCCTACATCGTCCCACCGAATGAGACAGGCGACAAGGTTGGCTTACGCGGGTAAAGTCAGCGCCGTGAAAGTCCACGTCGCGCAGCACCCGCTCATAACCCATAAAGTGACTGTTCTTCGCGACGAAAAAACTCCCTCCTCAATTTTCCGGGAATTGATCGGTGAGATTGTCACCTTGCTGGCCTATGAAGCGACGCGTGAAATCAAGACTGTTCCTGTAACCGTTAAAACGCCTATTGCAATGGCGAAAGGGGCAGTCATGGCTAAGCCAGATGCCGTCGTCATTCCTATTTTGCGAGCAGGGCTTGGAATGCTTGAAGGCATGGTGCGCTTGATGCCATCGGTTCAAGTTGGATTCTTGGGAATGGTGCGCGATGAACACACACTCCAAGCCAAAACCTATGCGAATCGCCTGCCACACGATCTTCATAACCAAGAGTGTTTTATCTTAGATCCGATGCTCGCTACTGGTGGCACGCTGATTTCTGCGATCCATTATTTAATTGACTTAGGTGCAACAGATATCACCATGATTTGTATTCTCGCCTCACCAGAAGGTATCGCGGCTCTTGAACACGAGTTTGCGGAGTCATCGGCAAAACTCACGCTGGTTACCGCAGCTCTCGATGAAAAATTAAATGAAAAGGGCTACATAGTCCCGGGATTAGGCGATGCCGGGGACCGATTATATGGAGTCGTGTGATGGCATCTACTAGTCCTGGTTATGCAATCACTATCCGTGTTGATGGTCCACCATCTGCCCAACCCGTCGCCGAGATTACAGCTGCAATAACGGCTGCTGGCGCTTCAATCACAGCTCTCGATGTCGTTGAATCTTTTATTGATCGGGTCACAATTGACGTTTCATGTGATGCGTTCGACAGCGAGCATGCGACGCGAATTACTGCTGCCATCTCTGAAAATCCATTGCTCACTGTAAGGAAAGTTAGTGATCGAACATTCTTACTACACCTCGGAGGCAAGATCGAAGTTACCTCCAAAGTTCCGCTTAAAACGCGAGATGATCTTTCACGCGCATACACACCAGGCGTCGCGCGTATCTCGCAAGCAATCGCTGCAGATCCAACAGACGCAAGGCGTCTCACTATTAAGCGCAATACAGTCGCTGTGGTAACCGATGGCTCTGCCGTACTTGGGCTTGGAAATATCGGTCCGGAAGCTGCGCTTCCAGTGATGGAGGGGAAAGCCGCGCTATTTAAGCGATTCGCTGATGTTGATGCTTGGCCAGTTTGTTTGGATACGCAGGATGTTGATGAAATCGTGCGCACGGTCCAGATCATCGCGCCGGTTTATGGCGGAATAAATCTCGAAGACATTTCCGCTCCTCGCTGTTTTGAGATCGAGCGTCGGCTCCGCGAATTACTCGACATTCCCGTATTCCATGATGATCAACATGGAACTGCCATCGTTGTACTCGCGGCGCTTACTAATGCGCTCAAGTTTGTAAAAAAGAATTTAGCAGATGCCAAAATTGTCATGAGCGGGGCTGGCGCCGCTGGAACTGCAGTAGCACGTTTGCTCGTTGCAAGTGGCGCCCGGAACATCATTGGCTTTGATAAAGATGGTTTGGTACATGAGAATCATCTGGATGATGATGTCATGCGCAAATGGTTCGTCGACAATTGCAATCCCGGTGAATTTCGCGGTTCACTTTCAGATGCCATGAAAGGTGCGGATATATTCATCGGTGTGAGTGCTCCTAACGTACTAAGTGAAGCTGATGTTGCTTCAATGGCACCTGGTTCGATCGTTTTTGCGCTCGCTAATCCAGATGCAGAGATTGATCCAGTGATTGCTCGTAAATACGCCGCCGTTGTCGCAACTGGACGAAGTGACCATCCAAATCAGATCAATAATGTTTTAGCATTCCCTGGCATCTTCCGCGGCTTGCTTGATGGTCGAATCCACAAAATCACTGATTCTATGCTGGTGGCCGCAGCTCGCGCAATTTCTGACTGTGTCGGCAGTGATCAACTCAACGCAAACTTTATTATTCCTAGCGTTTTTGACCCCCGCGTCGTAACATCTGTAGCCGCTGCGGTTCGTACTTCAGCTAATGAATAGATGCATATTCAAAACAAAGAGATTGTGAAAGGTGAAAAATGAGAAACTTCCCAGATAATTTCTTGTGGGGGGCAGCAACTGCTGCTTATCAAGTAGAAGGTGCAGCCAGCGAAGATGGTCGCGGCGTATCGATCTGGGATACCTTCTCGCACACTCCTGGTAAAACAGATGGTGGCGACAATGGCGATGTTGCCTGCGATATGTATCACCGCTACCCAGAAGATATCTTGATGATGCAAGCGCTTGGACTCAAAGGATTTCGGTTTTCAATTTCCTGGTCGCGGCTTTTCCCAAAAGGAGACGAGATTCGAGAAGAGCGAGGTTTCGCCTTCTACGATAATTTGATCAACGGACTCCTTGCGGCGGGAATAACGCCTTACATCACGCTCTATCACTGGGATTTACCGCAGGCGCTAGAGGATAAGGGCGGTTGGCGCAGCCGCGAAACTGTAACCGCCTTCGGAAAATATGCCGCAGCAGTAGCCGAACATTTTGGCGATCGCGTCAAGCACTTTTCGCCAATCAACGAACCATGGTGTGTCGCATGGCTCGGCTATGGCCTTGGGCTGCATGCCCCAGGAATTTCTGACCGGTCAACAGCATTCAAGGTGGCTCACCACACAGTAATTGCACATGCGACTGCTGTAAATGCCATGCGCAGCGTTCGCGCCGATTTGAAAATCGGCCCAGTGCTCAATCAAGATAATTATCCTGTCGATGATTTACAAAATCCGATTCTTGTGCGCGCCGCAGAAATATTGGATGCAGTTCAGAATCGATGGTGGATGGATGCCATCTTCTATGGCAAATACCCACAAATTTTAATAGATGAATTTGGAGATGAATTTTTAGATGCGATTCTTCCTGGCGATATGGAACTTGCTCAAACAAAAAATGATTGGCTAGGTCTTAACTACTACTTTGATACTCGCGTCGGCGCAAGCTATGAAGCTAAGCCAGTACCACACAGTAATTCCGCTTTACTTGGACTCACCATCGACTCCACCCCAGAAGGTGAACTCACTGATATGGGCTGGCCGATTAACCCCGAAGGTTTAACTCACCTCCTAGTACGTTGGCATAAAGAGTTTGGTGATCGATTACCTAAAATATTTATTACCGAAAATGGTTGCGCTTATCCTGATGCTCCAGATATCGAAGGCGTTGTAAAAGATGAACGTCGTATTAATTATCTTTCGATGCACCTCAATGCAATCCTTGATGCAATTTCGGAGGGTGTAAATGTGGGTGGTTATTTCCAATGGTCATTATTGGATAATTTTGAGTGGTCCCTTGGTTATCAGAAACGATTTGGAATCGTGTATGTGAATTACGAAACTCTCGAACGGACTCCCAAAGAATCTGCACATTGGTATTCCAACGTTACTAAACAAAATTCTATATAAGCAAGTATTTCATGGAAATATTTGGATTTGGCATGTCTGGAGCAGAAACTATTGTGACTTTGAGAGTCCGACTCTTACTATGTACTAACGCCACGAGTATCAAACTTTATAGGGAGTTCGGACCGCGACTATCCGTTAAGGAATAAATCATGTCGATAACCAAAACAAGATTGCTTACCAGCATTGCTGCGGCAACCGTTGTGATCGTTGCAATAGCTGTAGTGATCGTTGCAACTTCATCATCTCATTCAAATTTAAACGGCACTTCAGCAGCTAACTGCGTTAACGTTGGTTCTGGTTATGCCGTTCAAAAAGGCAAGACCGTTGAAGTCTTTACCTCTGTAGTCGGCGATGAATTAACGAAGTATACAAATGCTTCAAAAGATTTCACAGCGTGCACAGGTATCAAAATTAACTGGAACGGTTCCGATCAATTCGAAGCTCAACTTCCAGTCCGAGTTCAAGGTGGCACGGCCCCTGATCTCGCATTAGTTCCACAACCAGGTTTGCTCGCACAGATGGTGGCAACTGGTCAGGCTGTTGCAGCTCCATCTGCTGTTGTAAACAATGTCAACAGCTACTGGTCAAAGAGTTGGCGCGACCTCGGTTCTGTCAACGGAACTTTCTATGCAGCTCCTAACTCAGCTAACTTGAAGTCATTGGTTTGGTATTCACCAAAGCAATTCGCCAAGTACGGCTACACAGTCCCAACCACATGGACTGCAATGATGGCTCAATCAGACAAGATGGCTGCAGCTGGTCAAACAGCTTGGTGCGGCGGTATCGGTTCTGGTGGCGCAACTGGATGGCCTGCAACTGACTGGGTCGAAGAAGTGCTTGTTCGTGAAGCCGGTGCAACCGTCTATAACAACTGGATCAATCACACAGTGAAGTTCTCTGATGCTCCAATCATCCACGCTATGAACACGGTGTGGGGTTGGATGGGTAACTCCAAGTATGTTGGCAAGGTTTCAACCATTGCCACAACATCCTTCCAAGATGCTGTAACTGGTATCCCATCAGGTGGTTGCATGCAGCTTCAACAGGCTTCATTTATTGCTGCCTCACTACCTACCGGTTCCGTTGTATCACCTACTGGCGATGCATGGGTTTACTACCTCCCAGCTATCAGCGCTAAGGTGGCAACACCAGTTGAAGGCGGCGGAGAGTTCTTCCTTGCTTTCAATTCAAACAAAGCAACCGTAGAAGCACAAACCTACTTCTCAACACCTCAGTGGGCTATTAGCCGTATCAAGGCTGCCGGCACAAACGGTGGCTGGCTGAGTGCTAACAGTGGCGTACCTGCTGCTGATTACACCAATCCCTTAGATGCCTTGTCAGCCAAGTACTTAGCCGACAAGACAAGCACCTTCGTATTCGATGCATCTGACGCTATGCCAGCTGCTATCGGTAACGGTGCTGAGTGGACTGGTTTCACCGACTGGTTTGCCAATGGCACTCCAGTTAAAACAGTTGCAGCAAGAATTGATGCAGCTTGGCCAACAAAGTAATTAGCAAATCCTTTAAAGGAGAGTCTAAAACCGGCGGGAACCAAAGTTCCCGTCGGTTTTTCACAACCGACATTTACCTTTAATAGCGAGAGTATTTCCTAATCCATAACTTTGAGAGGTCACTTGGATACCAAAAGCGGGCTGGTATCGTGTCCGTGGACTACAGTCCAAGAACGAATACTTAAAGAGTCAGCCTTCTGGTACTCCTTTGTAGTCGAAACGAACGGGTTATAAACGCCTTTGTTACCAAATTGTTATTGATTTACGCCTATTTTCTGCAACTCTAAACTCAAATTTGCTATGACTTTAGCGTGTTCGCTCCTAAACTAACCCCACACCGCGGGAATCAATCTTCATGGGGAGGTTGGACCGCGATATACCCCTTAAGGAATATATATGTCGATTAGCAAAAAAGGTTTGCTTGCTGGCGTAGCCACAGCAACCGTTGCGCTTGTTGCAACATTTGTTACGCCTGCTGCCTTTGCTGGTACATCATCAGCAGCTTGTGCAAACGTTGGTTCTGGTTATGCCGTTCAAAAAGGCAAGACCGTTGAAGTCTTTACCTCTGTAGTCGGCGATGAATTAACGAAGTATACAAATGCTTCAAAAGATTTCACAGCGTGCACAGGTATCAAAATTAACTGGAACGGTTCCGATCAATTCGAAGCTCAACTTCCAGTCCGAGTTCAAGGTGGCACGGCCCCTGATCTCGCATTAGTTCCACAACCAGGTTTGCTCGCACAGATGGTGGCAACTGGTCAGGCTGTTGCAGCTCCATCTGCTGTTGTAAACAATGTCAACAGCTACTGGTCAAAGAGTTGGCGCGACCTCGGTTCTGTCAACGGAACTTTCTATGCAGCTCCTAACTCAGCTAACTTGAAGTCATTGGTTTGGTATTCACCAAAGCAATTCGCCAAGTACGGCTACACAGTCCCAACCACATGGACTGCAATGATGGCTCAATCAGACAAGATGGCTGCAGCTGGTCAAACAGCTTGGTGCGGCGGTATCGGTTCTGGTGGCGCAACTGGATGGCCTGCAACTGACTGGGTCGAAGAAGTGCTTGTTCGTGAAGCCGGTGCAACCGTCTATAACAACTGGATCAATCACACAGTGAAGTTCTCTGATGCTCCAATCATCCACGCTATGAACACGGTGTGGGGTTGGATGGGTAACTCCAAGTATGTTGGCAAGGTTTCAACCATTGCAACAACAGCCTTCCAAGATGCGATCACAGGCGTTCCAACAGGTGCATGCATGCAGCTTCAACAGGCTTCATTCATTGCTGCCGATCTACCTGCCAGTTCAGTTGTTTCACCTACCGGCGATGCATGGGTTTACTACCTTCCAGGTATCAGCTCTAAGGTCCCAACACCAGTTGAAGGCGGCGGAGAGTTCTTCGCTGCATTCAACTCAAATAGAGCAACAGTAGAAGCACAAACCTACTTCTCAACACCTCAGTGGGCTATTAGCCGTATCAAGGCTGCCGGTTCAAATGGTGGCTGGTTGAGCGCTAATACCGGTGTCCCTGCCGCTGATTACACCAATCCATTAGATGCTTTGTCAGCCAAGTACTTAGCCGCCAAGTCAAGCACCTTCGTATTCGATGCATCTGACGCTATGCCAGCTGCTATCGGTAACGGTGCTGAGTGGACTGGCTTCACTGACTGGTTCGCCAATGGCACACCAGTTAAAACAGTTGCAGCAAGAATTGATGCAGCTTGGCCAACAGGTAACTAACTGATAAGTCAATAGTTTGGCCAAAGAACAGGCGAGGACCTAGTATCCTCGCCTGTTCTATTTATTGATGTAACAAGTTAGTGTTTGTCACCTGACATAGTCGTCCAGTAGATAAGAGAGAATCCATGTCAACTTTCTGGAGCGATAATCTTCCCAAACTCGGGCAGATGGGCGCAGCGATAATCATATTTTTTGCAGTTTTGGCTGCAATCTTCTTCATTGCTAGTCGCGTAAATGGCAAGAAATCCAGGCCGCTAGCCATTCTTATTTTTCTTGGACCAGCGGTGTTACTCCTAGTCTTTGGACTTCTCGGACCTGCAATCAGAACTTTTGTTTTAAGTTTTAAAGGTTCTGCTTCACATACCTGGGTTGGCTTTCAAAATTACAAATGGTTATTCACCGATGAAAGCATGCGAATTGTCCTTCGAAATACTGTTTTTTGGATCCTCTTTACACCGATCGTTACGACGGGTCTTGGGTTGCTCTTGGCGATACTACTTGATCGAATGCGTCGTGAATCAATAGCTAAATCATTAATATTTATGCCAATGGCCGTCTCCTTTGTTGGCGCTTCAATCGTTTGGCAATTCGTTTATAAATATGCGAATCCAGGTCAACCCCAGGTTGGGCTTCTTTCGACAATAACCAAACATTTAGGTTTTGAACCTTCGAATTGGCTCTTAACGCAACCGCTTAATACCTTCTTGCTTATGGTTATATTTGTCTGGTCTCAGACCGGGTTTGCTATGGTTATTTTGTCTGCTGCCATCAAAGCTGTTCCTACCGATATTATGGAGGCATCCGCGCTTGATGGCGCATCTGGTAGGAAGTTATTCCGTTGGGTAACCTTCCCCATGGTCAAATCAACCTTTATCGTAGTTTTAGCCACCATGGTTGTAGCAACCTTAAAACTCTTTGACATCGTTCGAGCTTCCACGGGAGGAAATTTCGGAACATCAGTACTTTCAAATGAAATGTATTCAGAAGTCTTCATTCGATATGACGCAGGACGAGGATCGGCGATGGCAATCGTGTTGTTCCTTCTCGTTATTCCAGTTTTAGTTTATAACGTCTATAACCTACGTCGGGAGCGGTCAATTTCATGAGCATATTAACGCGCAACATGAGCATATTGACGCGCAAAAAAACCTCTAAAATTGCCGAATCCAACGCCGGTCGTAAACTCTTTGGCAGTCGAGGCGCAACAATTACCGTCTGGATTATCGCCGTTTTATGGACGATTCCAACTCTTGGCCTCTTTGCGACATCATTCCGACCAAAACCAGAAATATCTGCAACAGGATGGTGGCAAGTTTTTCTCCATCCGCACCTAACCCTCGCCAACTACAGTGCAATTTTTAGTACTGGGAATGTAAGCGGACTACCAAACGGCGTTCTTCCTTACTTTATTAACTCTTTTGTGATCACAATACCGGCGGTTATCTTTCCAATAACGATAGCAACTATGGCGGCGTATTGTTTAGCCTGGGTTAAATTCCGAGGAAGTGATGCCATTTTTTATGGCATCTTCGCAATGCAAATTGTTCCAATCCAAGTGACGTTGGTCCCACTATTACTACTCTTTGGAAATCGTGTTTCCAGTGGAATTCACATAGGTTCAATTCACGTCTTTCCTGGCTTGCATATCGCCGGAAAATTCTTAGGTATCTGGGTGCCACACACGATGTTTGCGTTACCACTGGCTATCTATTTGTTACACAACTTCATTGCGGCGCTTCCACGAGATCTTATGGAAGCTGCCCGCGTCGATGGAGCTAGCCATTTCACGATATTTCGCCGTATTGTGTTGCCGCTTTCAATTCCAGCTATTGCCGCTTTTGCGATCTTCCAATTCTTATGGGTATGGAACGACTTGCTGGTTGCTCTTACTTTCACAGGTGGGACCGAGGGAATCAGCCCACTCAATGCTCAGTTAGCTGGTCTTGCTGGAGATTGGGGTAGTCACTGGGAACTCTTAACTTCCAGCGCCTTTGTTACGATCGTCGTTCCGCTGATCGTCTTCTTCTCGCTTCAGCGTTTCTTTGTACGAGGACTGCTTGCCGGATCCGTCAAGTAATTAACGTTGCAACCAGATGGTTGTGTTCGCAGCAATTGCTAACACGCCACCTTGGAGCGAACTACCACTTGCCGATTCAAGAAGGATAGATAGGCCGGTAACTTTCATAGTCGCTTCTATATCGGTCGTATTAACAATAACTTCAAGCCCAGGTTCGCGGGTAAAGTGAAGTGTTCCCTTTGGAGAGTCCAACCAGGTAATAGCTCCGGCGCCGCCGAGTGCGGGATGGCTATGACGAAGCGCCAAACTGTGCTTATAGAGTGCCAAACTACTGGTCGGATCGCTCTCCTCCACGTCCATGCTGTATTTAGTCCAATCCGAGGGTTGAGGGAGCCATGGCTTGGCCACGCTAAATCCGTAGTTAGGAAGCGCCGAATTCCAAGGTAATGGAACTCGGGCATCATCGCGTCCTTTATCGATTCCACCACTTCGAATAAATGCCGGATCTTCTCTAACTGAATCGGGCAGATCGGCGTTGGGTAATCCAAGTTCTTCGCCTTGATATATATAAATACTGCCAGGCAACGAATGAATAAGCATCGCTAGGGCGCGAGCCTTGACGGGACCGCCGATGCGCGTAACTACTCGTGCTGTATCGTGATTATTCAAGACCCAGGTAGCGGGCGCCTTGACTTCCGCTAATTCATCAAGAGTGCGCTCAATGCTGGCGCGCATTGCCGCTGCGTCCCATCCGAGCATCATGAAATTAAAGTTAAAAACTTGGTGTAACTCACCACTGCGAACATAACGAGCGGCTCGGCTCGACGGATAAACAAAAGCTTCTGCGACAGTCATCCGATCCCCTGGGTACTCATCAAGGATGGCGCGCCACTTGCGATAAATATCGTGAACGCCCTCTCGATCAAAGAATGGAACATCAGCAAGCAAACCCGCACGCTCGGTCTCGGAGATATCAAGAAAATCTAACCGTAGCGCATCGATTAATCGCTCCGGATTCGGATGGTCAACCAAAATATTCTCTTTTGCTAATCCGTGTGCTACATCAATCCGAAAACCATCAATGCCAAGGTCAAGCCAGAAGCGAAGCGTCTTCTCAAAGTCTGCCGCAACTTCAGGATTGCTCCAATTGAGATCGGGCTGACTGGAATCAAAGAGATGTAAGTACCACTGACCGTCTGGAGTTCGAGTCCAGGCGGAACCGCGAAATATTGAGATCCAATTATTTGGAGGTAACTCACCGTTCTCACCTCGACCATCATAAAAGTGGAAACGTGACCTTGCCACTGATCCCTTGGGCGAAGCAATCGCCTCTTTAAACCATACGTGTTCGGCCGAAAAATGATTTGGCACAATGTCGGCAATGAATTTAATGCCATACGAATGCGAGGCATCAATCAGTTGCTTAACATCCTTAAGAGTTCCAAAGCGGGGATCCACATCACGAGGATCGGAAACGTCATATCCGCCATCTTTATTTGGCGATTTATAAAAAGGGCTGAGCCAAATCGCATCGATCCCAAGACGGGAAAGATACGGTAGGCCAGCAATAACACCTTGAAGGTCACCTTCTCCATCGCCATTGCTGTCACGGAACGAGCGGGGGTATACCTGATAAATCGCGGCGTCCCGCCACCAAATCTTGCTATTCATGAGGCAATCTTACGACTATAGAATCAAGCGGGCTACGAAATGTTCAACTCTAACCAGGCCATTTCGAGTACATCGAATTCACGCTTCAAATTTTCAAATTCCGTATGTAGCAAGGTCAATTTTGCATGATCCGTCGTTACAGTTTCCAATTCCATTTGAATTTCGGCGATTCGCATTGCGCGACGTTCCATCTGCTTCTCGACTCGAGCAATCTCTTTTTTTAGCGCTTTCTGCTCAATAATTCGCGATTCCTTCTTAACCGGACCCTCATTATTTATTAGATCTCCTTTTAATGCGCGTATTTCAAGATATTCATCGATCCCTCGTGGTAGATCCCGTAGCGCCTTGTCTCCAACCAAGCCAACAAAGGTATCGCATACCCGT
>JGI20207J14881_1000397_pt1 | contig 16009 bp, 17 predicted proteins | sample NGESurdeep092012_4_FD_14881 | JGI IMG/M metagenome (IMG submission 14881)
CGCCCGCTCGTGATTCCAGCCGGCGCGGTGGTTGTGCCTGGCTCGCGGCCGGCGTCAACCGCTTGGGGTCAAGAGCACAAGCTCTCCATCGCTACGCCGATCATCGTTAAGTACCGCGATGACCGCACAGACGCAGCGACTGCCCTCGAAGATTCCTTGAGATGACGACCGGCATCTCGATACGCGATACGGTTAGAGTGCCGGGCGATAAGTCGATCTCGCATCGCAGTCTGATTCTCGCGGCTCTCTCCGACGGTGCCAGCCGCATCGGCGGTCTCTTGCGCTCCGCGGACGTGGACAGCACTGCGTCGGTTCTCGCTGCACTCGGCGTCGCAATCGAGCCGGACGGCGAATTCGTTGTCGTCCACGGCCGCGGATTGCGTGGTCTTCTGGTGCCCAAAGGTCCGCTGTACTGCGGTAACAGCGGCACAACCGCCAGACTGATGTCCGGAGTCCTGGCCGCGCATGCTTTCGACAGCACGCTGACTGGCGATGCGAGCTTGAGCAGACGACCAATGCGACGCGCAACCACTCCGCTTGAGCGAATGGGCGCACATTTTACGTTTCAGTCAAGCCATGATGGACTTCCGCTGACCATCCATGGCGGCACTCTTTCCAGCATCGGTTGGGAGAGTGCGACCGCCAGCGCTCAGATCAAGAGCGCGATCCTTCTCGCGGCTCTCAACGCGCAGGTTGGCGCGAGTGTCACGGAGCCAGAGAAGTCGCGTGACCACACCGAGCGCATGCTTGCGGCGCGCGGCGTTCCGGTAATCGTGGATGGGAATTCGGTTTCCATCGGCGTCGCGCGATCCATGCCAGCCATGGATTCCTTCGTACCCGGCGACCCGTCGTCGGCCGCGTTTTTCGTCGCGCTCGCAGCGTTGCTTCCGGGTCGCGATATCGTCATGCCGCGAGTCTGTGTAAACCCGACCCGGATTGGTTTCATGGAGGTCGTTCGGCGTATGGGCGCGACGGTGACTCTCGTATCAGCCGAAGACGTCGGGGGCGAGCCAGTCGCCACCATCCGCGCTTCCGGACGTGATTATCTCGCGTCGGTCACGGTAGGCGCAGCCGAAATGCCCTCGATGATCGACGAAATTCCGATGCTTGCGTGTCTGGCGTCTCGCGCGGAAGGCGAGACGGTGATCACCGGCGCCAGCGAATTGCGCCACAAGGAAAGCGACCGGATCGCAGCTGTGGTTCGTAACCTCCAGGCCATCGGTGTGGAGGCCGAAGAACTTACGGATGGAATGACGATTCGCGGTAGCAACGCTGCACTCTCCGGCATTGTCGAAACGCATGGCGATCATAGAATCGCCATGGCCTTCGGTGTGCTTGGCGCCGCTACCGGAGGCGGCATCCACATCGTCGACGCTGAATGCGTCAACGTTTCGTATCCCGCCTTCTGGAGCGATCTGCGGCGTGTCGCGCAGTAAAATCGTAATCGCCATCGACGGACCAGCGGCCTCGGGCAAGTCGTCCACCGCCGCATGGGTCGCGCGCGAACTTGGCTTCCAGCACCTGGACTCCGGTATGCTCTACCGCGCCGAAACCGGGCGAAGGCTGGGCATCGCGGACCTCCGCTCGCCCGAAGTGACCGCGAACGTTTCTGCAGTCGCGCAGATCCCATCCGTCCGGGCTGCCGTCAACGCAGAGCTCAGGCGCATCGCTGAAACGGAGAACGTCGTCGTCGACGGTCGCGACATCGGCAGCGTCGTATTCCCGGACGCGCAGCTCAAGATCTTCCTCGTCGCCGACCCATGGGAACGTGCCCGGCGCAGGTTGCACCAGAAGCTCGGGCGCGCGGTGTTGGATGCGGAGATAGCGGACGAGACCCGGCGACTGGTCGAGCGCGACGCGAGCGATGCGACCAACACCCTGCAGGCACGGGACGCAGTGCTTATCGACACTACCTATCTCACCCAGGAGGAGCAGGTCCAGCGCATTGTGTCGCTGGCACAGGAATGCTGAAAGGTAGAACTGACCGGTTCTTGCTTACGCCGGAATGCAGCGGCCTTGCTGGCTTCCAGCCGCCGGCAGACTCACAGAGTTGCTTTCTGCCACCATATGGATAGATTTCTTACACGCCCCGAAGTTTGGGGGCGCTTTTCAATGTGGGGTGGTCCCCCGCATTTTTTTATTCATAGAGGTCAGTTAGAAATCACATGAACCCAGCATTGCAAGACGTTGTCTCACAAGCGATTGCGGCTCTTGGGTTTGATGTTTTTAGTGTCCAGCAGCGGGGCACCCGAAGTCGTTCCGTGCTCGAGGTGAGAATCACTCGACGCGACGGTGAGGGGATCACTGCTGGCGATTGCGCCCGTGCTTCTCGGGCGATCGAGGAACGTCTCGACGCCGACAAGTCGCTGGGGGAGTTCTATACGCTCGAAGTGTCGTCGCCAGGAATCCGCGATGACGCGGAAATCAACTGGAAGAGGTAGGTACCATGGCAGGTGAAGCTGGGAACATCCTTACAGCGATCCGCGAGCTGACGAACACCAAATCAATGGCTAGTTCGGAGCTGCGCGATCTTCTGCAGGACGGGATACTCGCCGCGCTCGCAAAAAAGCACGGTGGGCCCGTGCAGGCAGAAGTGGACATCGACGAAGAGCGCGGCACCATCCGCATCGTCCTTCTCAAGACAGTCGTCGAGAAGGTCGAGGATTCTGCGCGCGAAGTTTCTCTCGAAGAGGCGAGATTCGAGGATCCGGAGTTCCAGGTGGGTGACGTTATGGAAATTCCGACCGATTTCGCCGAGTTCGGCCGGTCAGCGGTTCAGGCGGCGAAGCAGCGGATTCTACAGCGCGTTCGCGAAGGCGAGCGCTCCAAGATTCGCGACGAGTTTACGTCCAGGGTTGGCGAGCTGTTGAGCGGCGAGGTGCAGCAGATCGAGCGCGGCAAGCTCGTGATAATGCTCAATCGATTCCGCGAGGCCGAAGCCGTGATGCCGTACCGCGAGCAGAATCACCGCGAGCACTACCACCAGGGCGAGCCGATTCGTGCGGTACTGAAGAAGGTCGAGGAGACCCCTAAGGGCCCGCGACTTATTCTCAGCCGCGCAGACGGACTGTTTGTACAGGCACTCTTCAAGCTTGAGGTTCCCGAGATCCAGGCGGGCACCGTCGAGATCCGCTCAGTTGCACGTGAGGTCGGCAGTCGAACCAAGATTGCCGTCTTTTCGCGGGACGATGCCGTCGATCCAGTTGGCGCGTGCGTTGGCGTGAAGGGCGCGCGCGTCCAGGCTGTCGTAAATGAGCTGAGTGGCGAGCGTATCGACATTGTGCCGTGGTCAGGCGACCCGGAACGATTCGCACGGCTTGCCCTTGCGCCCGCGAAAGTGGCTCGCGTATTCAGCGACGCGACGACGCGCACCATTCAGGCGATCGTCGACGAGGATCAACTTTCACTTGCGATTGGCAAGAACGGGCAAAACGTCCGTCTCGCGTCGGAACTTACCGAGTGGAAGATCGACCTCTACTCGAGCAGAGAGTGGATGGAACGTGCAGCAGAGACGCTCCCGTTTGCTCCGCTGGAACACGAGGTTGATAACACCAATCCCAAACTGGCGGCCATCGAAGGGTTACCACCGGCCACGGTCGCGATTCTGGAGAACGCTGGATATCGTCGTCTTGATGACATTCTCGATCTCGAACGCGAGGATTTCCTCAAGCTCGCTGGCATAATGAAGGAAGACGCCGATCGTCTGATGGCGATCATCGATGAACTGACGACCGACGCGCCCGATGAAGACGCTCCGGCTGCTTCAGTTCCCGCTACGACTGCTGCTTCGGCTCCTGTCGCTGATGGGGAGCCGCCATCAGCGGCGTAGTGGATTCGACGGCCGCGGTGTTGCGTCTGGTTGGACTTGGCATGCGCGGCCGACTGGTTTCCGTAGGTGTGGACAGGACGAGGGAAGCTGCTTTCAAGGGGACGCTTCGGTTGGCCATAGTCGCCGCTGACGCGTCACCCAATAGCCGCGACAAGATCGTTCCGCTGCTTTCGGGGCGTGGTGTTAGTATGATTGAGACGGCCTCAGCTGACGACCTCGGCAGGGCTGTTGGGCGCGCGGCGACGGCTGTCGTCGGCGTGCTGGATGCGAAGTTGGCGCGTGGTGTAAGAGCCGCGCACAGGGGACAGGGAGAAACTGGGTGAGTAAGCTGCGTGTAACGGACATGGCCGGTGAATTCGGAATTCCCGCTGACGAAGTGATCAATCTGCTTCGCCAGATGGATATTCCGGTGCGCAGTCACGTTAGTCCGCTAACCGACGATCAGGTCGCCAGAGCACGGGCGCGCTGGGAGCGTGAAAAGCGCGCCCGGTCTGCCGCGCCCGCCCCCGCCGGCGCTACTCGCCGACGACGCGGCACAGCTGCACCAGCCGCCCCGGCGCCGGAGCCAGAGCCGACACCTGCATCAACTGTGCGGCGCCGTCGTGCTGCGGACGTACATCATGATGAGCCAGAACCGGAAGCACCACCGGTTGAGCCTGTAGCCCAGACTGTGCCAGTTCAGGCCGAGGCCGCGCCTGTGATTGTGGCTCGTCCGCGGAAGACTACGCCAGCAGCGGAATCCTCGGACGAAACGACCGCAGCAGCAACGCAGCCGGCTGAGGTGGAGAAGCCAGCGGAACCAGTAGCAGAGAAGCCTGCGAGAAAGCCGAAGCCAGCTCCAGTTGTTGCGGCTGCTCCAGCTCCGATAGCGGAGGCGAAGGTCGAGTCAGCGGCTCCGACGGAGACCGTAAAGACAGCTCCGGCGCCGGTCCAACCACCAGCTCCGCCGTCTGCACCGCGGCCCGAATTGCAAACCGCTCATTCTGCGCCGACTCCTGCGACTCAGCGACCATCGTCAGGCCGCCCGGATCGTCCGCGGCCAACGCCGTTGCCTCCGTTGCAGCCGCGCGCAAGTGCGACACCACCGCGACCGCTCACACCAGGCGGCCCGCGTCCACGTCCGGGTAGCTCCAGCAACCAGCGGCAGGGTGGCGGTGGTGGCGGATCTTCCGCTGCGCGTCCATCGAACTCCGCCGCATCGACGGCGATTCCTGGCACGCCATCACGCGAGAGTCGTCCCCGCCCAACCGGTGACCGTGCGCCAGCGCGACAGGAAGATCGCTCGCGTGGTCGTGGTCGCGGTCGCAGGGTAGATCAGGAAGCGGTCTCGGCAAACATCTTCAAGACGATGACGTCCATGCGCGGCAGCTCGCGCAAGGGCTCAGCGCGTCGTGATGAGCCGGTTTCTCGTGAAGAAGTGGAGGCGCAGCGCAAGGCCGCGGTCGAAAAGGAACGCAAAACGGTACGCGTCAATGAGTTCGTTACCGTTGCCGAACTTGCTCAGCAACTCAAGGTTCCTGGAACGCAGATCGTCGCGTTCGCATTCAAGAACCTTGGCCTCATGGTGTCGATCAATCAACGCCTGGATTTTGGCCAGATTGAGTTGATCGCCGGTGAATTCGGATTCCAGGCTGTGCTCGAAGACGAGTATGCTGCAGATACGGAGTCGCTGCTCGAGAAAGACGCTGCCGAAGACCTTACACCGCGCCCACCAGTCGTCACGATCATGGGGCACGTTGATCATGGTAAGACATCGCTTCTCGATTATATCCGCAAGGCACATGTTGTTGCGGGTGAGTCGGGCGGAATCACGCAGCACATCGGTGCGTATCACGTGTCGCTACCCGGTGGACGTGAGATCACGTTTCTCGATACTCCGGGACACCAGGCATTCACCGCCATGCGTGCACGTGGTGCGCAGGTCACGGATATCGTCGTCCTCGTCGTTGCGGCCGACGATCAGGTCATGCCCCAGACGATCGAGGCGATTTCGCATGCCAAGAACGCGGGTGTGCCGATCATTGTCGCGATCAACAAGATGGATCTGCCCGGTGCAAACCCGATGAAGGTCAAGCAGGGCCTTCTTCAGCATGGTGTCGTACTCGAAGAGTTCGGCGGCACGACGCTGGCGAGTGAAATCTCCGCGAAGACTGGACAGAACATTCCCGCTCTTCTTGATCAGTTGATCCTTCAGGCCGAAATTCTCGACCTCAAGGCCAATCCGGATCGGCGCGCCGTAGGATCTGTCGTCGAAGCCCAGCTCGATCCCGGCAAGGGTCCGGTTGCAACCGTACTCGTGCAGAACGGAACTCTTCATGTCGGCGACGACTTCATTTGCGGCATGTACTCTGGTCGCGTTCGCGCTCTGCTTGATGAGCGTGGTCGGAATCAAAAGAGTGCGGGTCCGGCGATTCCAGTTCAGGTTCTCGGAATTGGCGGAGTCCCAATGGCGGGCGACCAGTTCTTGGCTGTCGAAGACGCTACCGCTTCGCGTGAAATCGCACAGCGTCGCCAGCGACTCGACCGTGAGGCGCGTAGCCGTCGCACGATGAAGGGAAGTGTATCGCTCGAAGACTTCATGTCGCAGACCGCTCCAGGGCAGGCGCGCGCGCTCAGTATCGTCATCAAGGCTGACCAGGGCGGTCCGGCAGAGGCGCTCGCCGACGCACTGGGCCAGCTCTCGACTTCAGAAGTAACTGTCGAAGTCATTCACCGCGGCGTCGGCGCGATCTCCGAGAGCGATATCCTGCTCGCACGCGCTGCCGGCGCGATCATCATCGGCTTCCACGTACGGCCTGACAACAATGCGCGCAATGCAGCTGAGCGCGAAGGCGTCGAGATCAAGTTGTACAAGGTCATCTACGAAGCCGTCGAGGACGTCAAGCTCGCACTCGAAGGAATGCTGCGCCCGGAAGAGAGGGAAGTCGTGCTGGGCGACGCNGAGGTCCGCGAAATCTTCAAGGTCTCACGTGTTGGNGTCATTGCCGGATGCAGCGTTCGTAGCGGCGTCATCAATCGCGCCGGCCGCATTCGCGTAATCCGCGACGGGGTTGAGATATATGATGGCATCATCTCCTCGCTGCGACGCTTCAAGGATGACGTCAAGGAAGTCCGCGAAGGTTTCGAATGCGGTATCGGCGTCGAGAACTTCAACGACTTGAAGGTTGGNGACATTCTCGAATGCTACCACAAGGAACAGGTCGCGCGCACGCTTGCATCCAGCGCGGCTGCATCGTGAGGTCAAGCGATGCCACGCGACAATCGCCGCGCTGAGCGCGTCTCAGCCGCCATTCGTGAGGAGATTGCTTCCTACCTCACGAGTGGTTCGCGGGATCCGCGTATTACAGGAATGGTCACTGTCACCGGCGTTGACATAACACCCGACCTGCGTCGTGCACGCGTATATGTAAGCGTGATGGAGCCCGATGGTACCGATCCCGTCGCAATTCTGAATCAGGTCGGCCATCGATTGCGTGGCGAAATTGGTCGCGCGCTCAGATTGAGGCTCGCACCGGAACTGGATTTCCAGATTGATGAAACCGCGGCGCGGGCGTCACGCATCGAGTCCATTCTTGCGCAGATAAAGGCAGAAGACTCAAGCCGTGAAAGCTGACGGCAGTCACGCGTCCGGCCTGCTCCTTGTTGACAAACCAGCCGGCATTACGTCGCACGACGTCGTTGACATCGCGCGACGTGCATACGGTGAGCGAAGCATCGGTCATCTCGGCACTCTCGATCCATTCGCTACAGGACTGCTCGTCCTGTTGCTTGGACGTGCGACTCGTCTCGCCACGTTCGTGGAGAACGAACCCAAGGTCTACGACGCGACGATCAGTTTCGGAGACGAGACCGACACTGGTGACCCCACAGGCGACGTGATTCGCTCCGCACCAGTTCCACCGCGACAGGCAGTTTTCGACGCGATTCACTCGCTTACGGGTGACATTCGCCAGGTGCCTCCCGATTTCTCGGCCAAGAAAGTGTTCGGCGCGCCCGCGTATCGCGCAGCACGCGCCGGCGAGCCGATTGTGCTCGCGCCCGCGCCAGTCACCGTTCACGAGTGGCGAGTCGAGAGCTTTAGCGGCAATGAACTGACGGCGTCCATCACCTGCGGTAGCGGGACCTACATCCGCGCGCTGGCTCGCGATCTGGGACGTGCGTGCGGCAGTGCAGCGCACCTCAAGGCGCTACGGCGCACTCGCACCGGTGAATTCGACGTACTCGACGCTGCGACTATCGCGGATCTCAAAGCAACACCACCACCGCCCATTCGCCGCCTCAAGGTCGTCGCGGAATGAGTGCGTCTCGCGTCATTCGCGACGGCGGCCTCCTCCCGCCGGAAGTGCAGGGTGCAGCTGTCACCGTCGGCACGTTCGACGGCGTACACCGCGGCCACCTCGACGTAATCGGCCGGCTCGTGGTGGCCGCGAGGCAGCGTGGCCTTCACAGTGTCGCCATCACGTTCGAGCCGCACCCGCTCGAAGTCGTCAATCCCAGCGCCGCGCCCTCCTTGCTCACTGTCGGCGAAGAAAAGCTGGACGCGCTCCGCGAAACGGAACTGGATCATATCGTCGTACTCGAATTCACGCATGAGCTGGCCGCTCTGAGCGCTACCGACTTCGTCGATGACGTGTTGCGCGGCCGTTTTCGCATGCAATATCTGCTGATTGGTTATGACCACGGTTTCGGACGGGAGCGCGCAGGGAATCCTGCGGTGCTTCAGGAGCTCGGGCGCACGCGCGGATTCAGCGTTGATGTTGTCGAGCCCGTAGCAGCTGAAGATGGTAGATGGATCTCGTCAACTGTCATTCGCCGAGCTGTCGCGGGCGGTGATCTGCCCAGAGCTGCTGAGCTGCTCGGCAGGCCTTATTCGATCACCGGCACCGTCGTGCCGGGCGCCGCGCGGGGCCGATCGCTGGGCTTTCCGACACTGAACCTGTCCCAACCGTCTCCGCGGAAACTGCTGCCACCCGACGGTGTGTACGCCGTGAGAGTCAGGACTGATAGTGGCATCTTTGGCGGTATGATGAACCTCGGCCCTCGCCCGACCTTCGGAGAGCACGACCGGTCGATCGAGGCATACCTGTTTGACACTTCCGGGGATTTTTATGGGCAGGAGGTAAGGCTGGACGTCCTCAAGCGTCTGAGGGACACCCGCGCCTTCCCGTCACCCGAAGCTCTGGTGGCGCAGATCAGGCTGGACGAGTCGGATGCCCGGTCTGCGTTGACCGTGACGCCTCCTCAAGGTAACCTTAAGGGCTAAACCCGATATTCATGTCTCTCAAATACCGTATCGCCATCATCCTCGCGTTGATTGCGGCCTCCGCATGGCTGCTGTTCCCGCGCACCGTCACCGAGCGCGTCAAGCGTAACGGCATCTTTGTCTCCGACACTGTCCGGCGAGTTCCTCTAAAACGCGGCCTCGATCTCCAGGGTGGTATGCACCTGGAACTCGCGGTCGACGAGTCGAAGGGCGCTATTGCCGATAAGTCGGACGCAATTGAAAGAGCCCTCAAGGTCGTCCGCACGCGTATCGATCAGTTCGGCGTCTCCGAACCGTTGGTTCAGAAGGCCGGCGCTGATCGAATTATCGTGGAGCTCCCGGGTATCGACGACCCGCAGCGCGCGATGGACGTCGTTCAGAAGTCCGCATTCCTTCAGTTCGAGATCACCGACAAGACGAACGCTCTCGAAAAGGCCCTACCGCGACTCGACGCAGCGGTCAAGGGGCTTGCATCGGCAGCCAGGACCGGCGCACCCGGTGCGGCGCCGACTGCTGCAGCCGCTACAACGACTGATAGTACGAAGAACGCATTGCAGGGTCTCTTCGCTAAAGACACCACGAAGAAAGCAGCCAGCGATTCGACAAAGAATGACACAACCCTCGCAGCAGGAGGTCCGTTCTCCAAGCTGGTTCAGCAGGGACAAATGCCCGGCGAGTACTATGTCCTTCAGTCCGACGTTCCGACTCTGCAACGCTACCTCGCTACGCCGTCCGTTCAGGGCGCGATTCCGCCAGGAAAGGTCATCCGCTGGTCAAACGACACGACCTCGCTGGGAGCGAATACGTATCGCGCCATGTACGTGCTCGATTCGCGCCCGATCATCACTGGTGAGTATCTCACCGACGCGAAGCCGACGCAGACGCCGACCGAAGGGACCGTCGTCGAATTCACGCTCAGTAATGAGGGCGGTCGGCGGTTCCGCAATGAAACGTCAAAGCACATCAACGATTTCATGGCGATAGTGCTCGACAGTCTCGTAATGGGCCGACCGCCTGTCATTCAGGGCGCGATCGGCACACGCGGACAGATTACACTCGGCGGTCGAGATCTCCAGGCTGCGCAGGATCTGGCGCTCGTGCTCAGAGCAGGAGCACTTCCAGTTCCGCTCAAGATCGTTGACGTCGTCAACATCGGACCGAGCCTCGGCGCCGACTCGATCCGCGCTAGCATCAGGGCCGGTGTTATCGCGCTCGGGCTCGTTGTCATCATCATGATTGGCTACTACCGCTTCTCCGGAGTGCTCGCAGTTGCCGGCCTCGCGGTCTATACGCTTTATACGCTGGCTGCACTGGCAGGCTTCAGTGCCACGCTCACATTGCCTGGACTCGCCGGATTCGTACTGTCTATCGGTATGGCAGTGGATGCCAACGTTCTGATATTCGAGCGAATACGAGAAGAGCTGGATCATGGCAAGTCCACTCGTCTATCGATCGACGAAGGATTCCGCCATGCGCTTCCAGCAATCGTTGACTCCAACGTTTCTGCCGCGCTGACGGCGGCTGTCCTCTATCAGTTTGGAACCGGACCAGTTCGCGGTTTTGCCGTGACGCTTCTCGCCGGTATCGCAGCCTCGATGGTGACCGCAATCTTCGTGGTGCGGACATTCTACATCATCTGGCTCTCCACCCACTCCGACAAGAAGGCACTGAGTATATAAATGCTGCGAATCTTTCATAACACCAAATACGATTTCATCCGCTGGTGGCGCGTCGCCATCGGACTGACCGTTGCGTTTATCGCGATCGGTGTCGGCTCGCTCGCGATCAAGGGAGTGAATTACAGCATCGAGTTCACCGGCGGTACGTTGAAGCAGTTGAGCTTCAAGACCGTGACCACACCCGGTCAGATCCGAGTGGCGATGGATCGTGCGGGCTTCCACGATGTCGAGATTCAACAGTTCGGCTCGCCTCGTGACTTCACGGTGCGGTTCCGTGGGTCGGAGGAAGTCGCCGCGCAGTCTGCAGGCGCCGAAGTTGTTTCGAAAAAAGTCGACAGTGTTCTGGCAACCGCCTTCGGACCCAGCAACGTCACCGTCGTTCGTACCGAGGCCATCAGCGCAACGGTCGGAAATGAGCTTCGTCGCAACGCGCTGATCGCGATCCTCCTGTCGTTCGCAATAACACTTGTGTATCTCGCAATTCGATTCGAGTGGCGTTTCGGATTGGCCGCCGTAATAGCGACGGGCCACGACGTGTTCACAACGGTCGCCTTCGTGAAACTCATGCACCTGGAAGTGTCCCTGACGGTGGTGGCCGGTCTGCTTACGGTGCTCGGTTACTCGTTGAACGACACAATCATCATCTTCGATCGCGTTCGAGAGGACCTGCGCAAGGGACGCAAGGAATCGCTTTACGATACTCTCAATCGCGGTATCAACGAGACGTTGCCACGTTCCATCCTTACACACGCGACTACCGCTGCAGCCACTCTTGCACTGCTGATCTTTGCCGGCGAGGTCATCAGGCCATTCGCATGGGTGATGTTGTTCGGTATCGTCACTGGTACATTCAGCTCTGTCTATATTGCAGGCCCAGTCCTGCTATGGATCGAGAACAAGTATCCTCGCAAAAACGCCGGACCAGTATGGAACACTTCTTCGACAGCCACTCCCACCTTGCGGACCAAGCCTTCGACGGCGACCGCGAGTCCGTAATCGCCCGCGCCCGCGATGCGGGCGCCCATGGAATAGTCTGCATCGGTGCGTCCATCGAGCAGGCGCGTGGCTCTGCCCGGATTGCGGAAACGCATCCGGGCTTTGTCGCGTTTACGGCTGGGATTCATCCGCATGACGCTGCGGCATTCAATCCGCATGAGGATCTGCCAGCACTCGAACGTTTCCTCGACTCCGGGGCGGTAGCTGTCGGAGAGTGCGGCCTCGATTATCACTACGATAATTCGCCCCGTGATCAGCAGCGGCGCGCGTTCGCGATGCAACTCGAACTCGCGAAACGACATTCTCGCCCCGTCGTCGTGCACACGAGGGATGCAGATGAGGACACTATCTCCATGGTGCGCCAGGCGGGCAGGGAGCACGTGATCGGTGTGCTGCACTGCTACACAGGTGGCATCGACCTGGCGAGAGTCGCCCTGGACGCTGGTTGGTACGTCTCCTTCAGCGGTATCGTCACCTTCAGGAACTGGGCTGGGGATGACGTCATCCGCGCAATTCCCGACGACCGGATACTGATCGAGTCCGATGCCCCCTACCTGGCCCCGGTCCCGCACCGCGGGAAACGAAACGAATCGGCCTGGGTCGCCCTCACTGCGGCCAGCGTTGCACGCGCGAGAGGGGTGGACGCGGCGACGATCGGGCTCCTGTCGTGCACCAACGCGCGACGCCTCTTCCAGTTCCACTGAGCGTCAATCTGACGCACCAGGGAGTGGCAGGCGGGCTATTGTACGGAAGCGTACGTAAATGTGAGATGCGTTTTCGTATTGCGCCGGGCGGCGTGAAATGCCGATACCACAAGCATGGCCAAAACGACGCAACCACCAGAGATTCCGGAGCTCAGCAAGGACATGCTGCGCCGCGGAATGACGTCGTCCGGTCGTACCGAGCGACTCGTGCGCGAGACCTGGCGCAACTACTACGTGGCGCGGCTCGCCGAGGCACAGTTTGGCCCGGACAGTCTCGAGGCGTCGATAGCGAAATCACGCGCACTTGAGGGTTACCGCGAGCTGAGAGATTCCCTGCACGCGATCGATCCATATTACCGTGCCCCGGGACGAGCCCCACAACCCGGTCCCGCAGCTCCTCGGCACCTCAAGTTGGTGCAGGACGAGCCCGAAAGCTCCGACACGCCTAACGAACTCTGATCGCGCCGCACGTACTGAAATAGTCGGTCGGACAGCTTTCGCCACGCACACTCAGTCGGCGTGATCGGGTTCCACCACGCGGTATATTTCCTGATTCGTGCGTCCGTCGCGCCATGAAGGTGAGGCGGATGACCCCGTCCGCACTTTTACGCTCGACAGATGACGCTCCAACACATCCACACTGATAACGCGCCTGCCGCGATTGGTCCGTATTCGCAGGGAGTTACGGTCAACGGCATGCTTTACACTGCTGGCCAGATCGCACTTGACCCGGCAAGCGGCCAGATGTCCACGGGCGATGTGCGTGAGCAGGCTGAGATTGTCATGCGCAATCTGACGGCTGTGATCACGCAGGCCGGAGCGTCATGGGCCGACGTCGCGAAGACCACGGTGTATATCCACGATATGGCTGCATTTCCCACAGTCAACGAGGTGTACGCTCGCTGGCTCGGTGAAGCCCGTCCAGCGCGCTCGACAATTCAGGTCTCCGCGCTGCCGCGTGGTGCCCTCGTCGAGATTGACGCCATCGTCGCGATCAAGAGCTGACATGCAGTTTCGCGCGGAGGTTCGCCGTCGCGCCGTTGTTCACGTAGCAACAGCCTCACTGCTGACACTGGCCGGGCTGTTGCTGTCCGCGAGTGCACTGCATGCGCAGCGTTCCATTCCCGTCGCTGTGCAGCGCAATCCGGCCGCGTCTGACACGATTGCCGATTCGCTCAAGCGGTCGCCAATCTCTCCGCGACGCGCAATGGTCTATTCGATGCTGCTTCCCGGGTACTCGCAATCGCGATTAAACAGACCCACAGCGTCGATAATGTTCGCGGTGGGCGAAGTACTGTCCATCGGAATGGCACGCAAGTCAGCGATGGATCTGCGCGAGGCCCGTGCAGCGCGCTCCGACAGTATTCCGACCGGCTTCTCCGCGGATACTGTTACTGGTGTCATCACGGCAACCGGCTACACTCGGAATCGTCTCGTAGCGCGCATTGGTGCACGACGCACACATTACGAAGACTGGTTGGCGGCAATCATCTTCAATCACATCATCTCGGGCGCCGACGCCTACGTCGCGGCGAACCTCTGGGACTTCAATGCAAACGTTGTCGTTACGCCGACACGCAATGGCGCAGCCGTCGGTGCGTCGCTGAACTTCTGATGTCCACTCAATCATCCGCACCAATTGGTGTGTTCGATTCCGGGATCGGAGGCCTCACGGTTGTGCGCGAGCTGATGCGCCAACTGCCCGACGAAGACATCATCTACTTTGGCGATACCGCAAGAGTCCCGTACGGTCCCAAGAGTCCCGAGACGGTCAATCGCTACGCTCACGAGATCACCGCCTACCTGCAGGAGCAGGGGGTGAAGAACGTCGTCGTCGCGTGCAACACTGCAACCGCTCACGCTGTCGAATCTTTACGCGAACACTTCGATCTTCCAATTACAGGAGTGATCGAACCCGGCGCCCGCGCTGCCGTGCGTGCGTCGGATGCGCACTCCATTGGAGTGCTTGGCACGCAAGGTACGATCAGCTCCGGCGCCTACGAGCGCGCAATCCATGCACTCGACGCGGACGCGCATGTTGTCGCGCGTGCGTGTCCGCTTTTCGTTCCATTTGTCGAAGAGGGTTGGCTGGATCACCCGGCGATTGAGCTTGTCGCTCATGATTATCTGTCAACGCTTCGCGACACCGATATCGATACAGTCGTGCTCGGTTGCACACACTACCCACTCATCAAACCTGTAATTGCGCGCGCTGTCGGCCCCGATATGCGCCTTATCGATAGCGCTGAAGAAACCGCTGGAGAAGTGGCTCGACTGCTAACCGATCGCGGGCTGCGTCATCCGGCGCGGAATGACGCCCGGCTTCTCCGGTTCATCGCCTCCGACGTTCCCGAACAGTTCAGGAACGTCGGTAAGCGGTTTCTCGGCTCAGCGATTGATCACGTAGAGACTGTCACGCTCGGCTGACCCCGTCCAGCGTAGCAGTGCAATCGCCTCGTTGGTGATTTCGAGATAGGTCGGCGCGTCGAGCCACGAACCAGCATTGGCGAACACCTGATCCGCGCCCACACGTTCGAGTGTCGCCACGTGCGAGTGGCCAAGCACAACAAGGTTCAACTCGGGTTCAGCGGACAGTCGCGCATGCGCGATCGCACGCAATCCCGCCCCCCCATCCCGAGCCGCATATGTCCTGCTCGCACTTGAGCTGCCCGACGCAAGGCGCGTCGCCCAATCGGGATGGAGACTTCGGAAGAGGCGGATCGCGAGCGGCGACCGCATTATGGGCCGAACCATCCTGTATTTCCGATCTTCAGTCTCGCGCAACCCGTCGCCATGCTCTATGCGCACCTTCCAGGGTCCGATTTCTCCCTGCCACGGCCCCGTCATGTAGTCGGCGCCCACATCTTCACGCAACACTTCGCCACCCCAGCAGTCGTGATTCCCGGCGATGTAAAGGATTTCGGTCCCGCTGTCGCGAAGCGCCGCCAGAGCCGCAAGGGTGCGAAATCCTCGCGCGGGATTACGGTTTTCCACTCGAACCAGAAGTCGAACAGATCCCCATTTATGACGAGCGTCCGCACCCTGCCAGCGATCGCCGATAGATACGATTCGAACAAGCGTTCGGTAGCCGGCGTCGCGACGCCCAGGTGGAGGTCCGACACGATATGGCATGTAGTATTCAGCACGCGACAAGCTTAGCGCAGCGGCGGTATCTTAACAAATGCTCCAGGTGACCGAAGTCCGCGTCCGTTACGCGGAAACTGATCAGATGGGCGTGGTTTACCATGCCAACTACCTCGCATGGTGCGAAATTGGCCGCACCGACCTGATACGCGCCCTGGGCGGCATGACATACGCAGAGATCGAGCGCGAAGGGATCGCGCTTGCGGTCGTGGAAGCGCACCTTCGATACGTCAAGCCGGCCCGGTACGACGACCTGATCCGCGTCACGACTCGCGTCACTGAAGTCCGCTCACGCGTGGTCCGTTTCGACTACGATATCAACCTCGCCGACGGCGGCTTGATCGCAACTGGATACACCACGCTTGTTGCGATGACACGCGAAGGCCGAGGTTCC
>JGI20207J14881_1000398_pt1 | contig 15998 bp, 11 predicted proteins | sample NGESurdeep092012_4_FD_14881 | JGI IMG/M metagenome (IMG submission 14881)
TGACTTGCCGGGCGGTGTGAAGGCGATCATATCGGCGCGGCGATCCGGTATCTGGGGTCGAGTGATTATAAGCCCCGAACATTGGGACGGCACGGGTTGACCGGCGGGCTGGCGATTGGCGATATTGCAAGGCTCCGGGAGAACCGGGGAATTTTTCACGGCGCTATCGTCTAGGGGACTAGGACGGGGCCCTCTCAAGGCCCAAACACGGGTTCGAATCCCGTTAGCGCTACTTCCCCGGGACGGAGTGACCGAGGCCCCATCGTCTATCGGTTAGGACGGCACCCTTTCACGGTGCAGAGAGGGGTTCGATTCCCCTTGGGGCTATAGGGTTGGAAGTTCTTTGGTTAGGTTGTTGAGCCCGCGTGTTTACGGGAGAATTGAAGCGTTGTGGTTGGTGTGGTCCGGAGGAGACAGTCGNGGCTTTCCGGAGCAGTTTCAAGAGCAGTTTTAAGGGGCCGTAGCTCAGTTTGGTTAGAGCACTCGACTGTCACTCGAGAGGTCGCGGGTTCGACCCCCGTCGGCCCCGTTCTATCCCGGATAGCGTTGTTTGGATCGCCCTCGTGGTGAAATTGGTAGACACGCAAGCTTGAGGTGCTTGTGCTGAAAGGCATCGCGGTTCGAGTCCGCGCGAGGGCATGAGGCAGCTGGCAGTATCGTTCTTGATGATCGGACGGCGCACTTTGGTTCGTGTGTGCGATCATGCCACAGTAGCTCAGTGGTAGAGCACTCGATTCGTAATCGAGCGGTCATCGGTTCAATCCCGATCTGTGGCTCTGGTTTTTTGGTGTAGCGCGGGTGTAGCTCAGTTGGTAGAGCGCCAGCTTCCCAAGCTGGATGTCGTGGGTTCGAACCCCATCACCCGCTTGAGACCTTGAGCGCCGCATCCCTTCTTCCGGATTCGGCGCTCTTGCGTTGACGGGGGCCAAGAAATACGGATCTTCTGCAGTCAAATGTTTGCCAGTGTTTCGGGTCGCTGAGTGCAGCTCACCGGGTCCCCTGACCTCGACGCCTCCGCGTTGACCTGCTCGGCGCCCGCAATGTCAGCTTCCTGCCAGCTTCGACGTGTAGACTTTTTCGGGACGGTACGGACGTCGCGGCTCGGTCGCGCCGATCTGCGTACCATCACGGCGTGGCCGCCGTGTCAGCCACAANCTCATTCGAGACCTACCATGTTCCGTTTACGCGCGTCCGTACTCACAGCGGTCGTTTCAGCGGTCCTTGTTGCGCCCAGTCTCGCGGCGCAGCACCCGCATTATCACGTTGTCAAGCGAATGGTCCTCGGCACCGCCAGGGCTGACTACATCATCGTCGATCCGATCGGCCGACGGCTCTACGGCCTGGGGGACAAGGTCATCGATGTCGATAACGACACCGTGATCGGGACCGTCGCTGGCGGAGGTGGCGGCTATGCGATTGCGTCAGATCAGAATCGCGGCCTGGTGCGTAACGGTATCGTGTTCGATCTGAAGACGCTGGCGGTCACGGGGCATGTGGATGCCAAGGGCGATGGCATCAGATATGACCCATTCACACATCGCGCGTTCACGTGGGAAGGAAAGGATGCGTGGGTCGTCGATATGCGGACGGGCAAGCTGATCACCAAGTCGACGATCGGCGATGGACTCGAGTCCGGCGTCGCCGACGGCAAGGGAAAGCTGTTTCTGAACGTTGAGGACTCGGGCTTCGTGCAGCGAGTCGACGCGACGACGCTCAAGACAGAGGCCACCTACAAGATCCCGGCGTGCGGACACGCGCAGGGTTTGTCGATGGACGTCACTTCACGCCGACTCTTCATGGCGTGCGACACTGAGATGGTAGTGGTGAACGCCGACAACGGCCACGTTGTGACGCGCATAAAGGTCCCCAGCCGCGCCGACATGAACTGCTTCGATCCCGTCGCAAAACTCGCGTTCAATCCAAATCGCGCGGACAGCACTCTGACAGTCGTCCACGAAGACTCGCCGAATGCGTTCTCCGTGGTCGAGAAGGTACCCACCGGAGGCGCTGCACGGACGTGCGGCGTGGATGAAAAGACACACAAGGTGTACGTCTTTTACTACGAAGGAACGACGCGAGCAACGGCGCAGCTCGTAATGGCCGTTCTCGCACCGTAGTCGCGCGCGGAATGGAGAAATAGACGTCAGGCTGGCATCGCGCGGTCCCTGTGACCGTACGATGCCAGCGTGCGCTCATCGCGCTACGGCCGCTGATACTCGCTAGTTCGCTATTATACGATGCCGCCAATCAGCAACTGGCTACCCGTAATCCTCGCTTCGAGATCCAGCAGAAACCGTTTCCGCTCCAGTCCGCCGGCATAGCCTACCAGCTGGCCCTTTGCGCCGACCACCCGGTGGCACGGCACTATCACACTGAGTGGGTTGCGCGCATTTGCGCCGCCGACCTCACGAGCGAGTGAGACGTTGCCAAGCTCGCGAGCGAGCTGTCCATACGATCGAGTCTCGCCGTACGGGATTTGTCGAAGCAGGTTCCACACGCTCAGCTGGAACGCGCTCCCACAAGGAGCCAGGGGTAGATCAAACGTGGTGCGCTCGCCTCGGAAATATTCGGCGAGCTGCTCGGTCGCAGCGTCGAAGCCGGTGTGCACGCGCGCTCCGAATGTTCCGGGATCCGGGAGACGCGTATGCGCTGGAAAGTAGACTCCCGCGAGAACGCCGTCATGGGCGACGAGCGTCAGCTCGCCGAGCGGTGATTCGAAGATCGTGTGACTTGCGCGTATGGGGGTCTCCATTCGCATGGAACCTAGCGCGGGAACTCGTCAGTGCTCGCCATTTTCGGACACACAATCAGCGAGCCCGGCCGTTCCGGGACGCCGGTCGCGCGGAGTGTGGCAAACGCAAAGTGACAGGACGAAGCACCGGCCAATACGCGGTGAGTGCATATTTATCACGTTTCGGTTTATTGTGTTCCATCCGCTGGCCGGAGTGGTGACTAACCGCCCTGCGTCCGGACGTTTCCCTAGTCTCGCCGTACTTTACACGATCGTCAGCCCTTCATCAAATCGAGTCGTTTGAATTGCACCACCCCGGTGCTTCGCGAACATCAGACAAGGAGCTTGATATGACTGGGATTTTCGCACTCTGGCTTCCGATCCTTCTCGCCTCTGTCCTGGTCTTTTTCGCCAGCTCGGTGATCCACATGGGGCCGCTGTGGCACAAGGGAGATTATTCCGCGGTTCCGAATGAAACACAGGTTCGCGATGCTCTCAGACAGTTCGCCATTCCACCAGGCGATTATTTCCTGCCACGGCCAGCCAGCAGCGAGGACATGAAATCACCGGAGTTCTCGCAGAAGGTGCTTGAGGGCCCGAATATCGTTATGACGGTGATGCCAAACGCGCCCTGGTCGATGGGGCGAAACCTCGGGCTCTGGTTCCTGTATTGCATCGCGGCCAGCATTTTCGCGGCGTATATAACTGTCCACGCTGTTCCGGCGGGAGTGCCGTATGGTGAGCTGCTGCGCTTCTCGTCCACTACTGCCTTCATCGCGTACGCTTTTGCCCTCTGGCAGATGTCGATCTGGTATCGAAGGGCGTGGAGCGTGACACTCAAGGCTACGCTCGATGGACTGATATACGCCGCCATCACGGCGGTCACATTCGGCTGGCTCTGGCCTCGGTAGTAATTCACGAGCCACGACCGTTGCACATGCGGAAGCTGATCGTCTGTGGGTAGTGGACCGCACTCTTCAAGGCAACGTGATCGCTTCCTGCGGCAGGGAAGAGTTTCTCCAGCGGTTTTTCGACCTCTCGCCGGACCTCTTCTGTGTGGTCGACACCGATGGGATCTTCCAGCTCGTAAATCCCGCGTTCAGGGCGGTGCTCGGCTGGGAACCGTTCGAGCTGATCTCCCGCCCATTCCTCGACTTGCTTCATCCTGATGATCGGACCAGAGCGGCCAACGCCCTCGTGGATCGGGCTGGCTCGGTCAGCCAAGGTGCTGCTGAGTATCGGTGGCGCTGCACCAACGGCGATTATCGATGGCTTGCATGGCAGGCGTCAGCAGCCGATGCGAACGGATTGATCTATGGTGTCGCACGTGATGTCACGAAAGCAAGGCGTGCGAAGTCCGAGTTGCACGTCCTTCACGACTTCGCCGCAGTAGGGATAACCACGACCGATGCGGTCGGTCGCTTTGTCACTGCGAACCCCGCGTTCTGCGAGATGCTTGGCCATACCGAGGCGGAATTGCGCACGATGACATGTTTTGACATCACGCTTCCGGATGACCGCGCCGAGCAGGTTGAATATCTGCGGAGGGTGTCTTCTGGCGAACAGCCATCACATGCGGTTGAAAAGAGATATCGCCGCACCGATGGCACCANGATGTGGGCACGCGTCGTGATCTCCGCGATGCGCGACGCGATGGGCAATCTGGAAGCATTCGTCGCGGTNGTGGAGGACATCACTGAAGCCAAGCAAAATGAAGTCGCCTTATGCGAGAGCCAGGAGCGCTTTCTGCGGATGGCAGCGAATGTTCCCGGCATGGTGTATCAATCGCGTTGTGAGTCTGATGGGCGGACATCGTTCTCGTACGTTAGCGACGGCGCAGCCGACATCTACGGCGTTAGTGCGGCTACGATCATGGAAAACCCCCGCCACGTATTCGATGCTGTTCATCCGGACGATCGCTCTCGGTTCGACGCCGCGATGGCTGCCGCGTTGGCGCAACGCGCCGCGTGGCGCTGGGCTGGCCGAATCATTGTCAACGGCGAGGTAAAGTGGATCGAGGGAGGCGCAAAGCCACAAAGCCTTTCGGGTGGCATAACCGTGTGGGACGGCTTGCTGCTCGATGTCACCGAAGCTCGCCACGCTGCCCAGCGGTTGGAGGTCAGCGAGAATCGGTATCGCTCGCTTTTTGAATTCCACCCGGACGCAGTATTTTCGCTGGACAGGAACGGAAGGTTCGAGAGCGCCAATACGATGTGCGAGATTGTCTCGGGTTACAGGCCTGAAGAAATAATCGGGAAGGCGTTCGACTCGCTCGTTGTTCCCGAACAGACTGACAAGGTCCGTGATCAGTTCAAACAGACTCTGGCGGGCTGGGCAGCAAGATCAGACCTGACCATCGATAACAAAACCGGACGCCGAGTCGACGTCAACGTCACAACCATTCCAGTCATCGTTGCAGGTGAGGTCGTTGCGGCGTTCGGCATTGCCCGAGATTCTACAAAGCAGAGGGAACTGGAAGCTCAACTGCGGCATGCCCAGAAGATGGAGGCGGTTGGTCAGCTTGCAGCGGGCGTCGCACACGATTTCAACAATGTTCTGACGGTGATTCAGGGCTGCTCGGAATTTCTTGCGAGTAGTTTGCCCGCTGGCGACACGCGCCGAGCTGACGTTGATACAATTCGTGACGCTGTATCGCGTGCGTCGACGCTTACTCGCCAACTCCTGGCTTTCAGTCGCAAGCAGGTTCTTCTGATCTCCGCTGTAGATTTGAACGCATGCTTGACTGATCTTCAACGCATACTGTGCAGAATGGTCGGTGACGAAATAGTTGTAGTCACCGAACTTGCCGACGATATCGACCTGATTTCCGCGGACATGAGCCAGCTCGAGCAGGTGATCGTCAACTTGGCTGTGAACGCGCGCGATGCGATGCCGACTGGTGGAGAGCTGCGTTTTTCCACGAAGAACTGTGTTATCGATGATGCTTTCGTACGCAGCCATCCGGAGGCAGCAGCTGGCGCGTATGTCCTGCTTTCAATCGCCGACAATGGCTGCGGCATGGATGATGTCACCCGTTCGCGCGCATTCGAGCCGTTCTTCACGACCAAGGAGTCGGGCAAGGGAACAGGCCTTGGCCTGCCTACGGCCTACGGCGTCGTCCGGCAGTTTGGCGGCTGCATAAACTTGATCTCCGCGCCCGGCGTGGGGACCACTTTCGAGATCTACCTTCCGGTCCTCAAGCCGGGCGCGATCGCAAAGGCTCCCGCTCAGCAATAATCGCACGCGCGCCGCGTCCCGGGCCACCGGGGCGCTCTCCAGCCGAGAAGCAATTCCGCGGGACACACCTACCGTTTTAATAGATAGCTAGCTATCTATTCGTCCCGATGCCAGTCGATACACGGAAAGATTCGAAAAGAGATGACTTGGAACGCGCCTTTGTCGCCGCCATCTGTCCCCTGCGGGAGAAACTGCGTCGCTGTTATGACGATGAGTTGACGTCGTTCGGAGTCTCAAGATCCCTGGCTACCGCACTCGTGTGCATCGGCAAGACTGGTGGCATACGTCAGCGTGATCTGGCTGAGCGTCTGGACATCGAGGGGCCGACTGTTGTACGGCTCATCGATCAGCTTGAAAGCAGCGATCTGGTAGCTCGCAGGACTGATCCGGATGATCAACGCGCCAGGACGCTTCATCTCACTGATGGGGGCTCCGAACTGCTCGTCCGAATTACCCCGGTCATACAGGAATTGCGCACGCGACTGTTTGCGGATGTGCCCACGGAAGATCTCGAAGCATGTGTCCGAACCTTCGAGCGCTTCTTCGGTGCGTGTGAGCATCGTGCTGCTCCAGTAAAAAAATGATGCCCTCGACCGTTCATGGTATGCAATTCGCTGCACGCGCGCCCGAGCTGCGAACGTCGCCGTGCAAGAATCCGATCATGGGCGTGCAAAGAAACCCGTAAGTGAAACCTCATCAGGTCAGAATGCAAATATCACGTCTATTTTTTGCCGGTGCGTGTTCGGTGGCAACGATCGTTGCCTGTTCCAAGCCAGCAGCACCACCGACCATGCCACCTGCCGAGGTTTCGGTTCTCACCGTCGAGCCAACGAGCGTGGAAGACAACCTTCAGTTCACTGGGCAGGTTCGAGCGTACCGCAGCGTGCAGGTTCGCGCGCTGGCCAGCGGTGTCATACTATCGCGGCCATTCGTCGAGGGATCTCATGTCACCGCGGGACAGGTACTGTATCGTATCGACCCGACAACCACCGACGCCGAATGGCGCAGCGCCAAGGCGAGACTTGCATCTTCGCAGGCGGCGCTTGCAAACGCGGAGACAGTCTCCGCGCGACTGCACGCGCTGCTGCCTGGAAACGCGGTTGCGAAACAGGATGTTGACAACGCTGATGCACAACTGAAGGCCGCACGCGCGGCAGTAGAAGATGCGCGCGGCGGGGTGGATGCAGCTCAGAAGAGCCTCAGCGAGACCGTCGTTCGTGCTCAAATCTCCGGTCAGGTCGAAAGAACACTCCTGGATGTAGGAGCTCGCGTTACAGGACCCACCGATCTGTTGACGACGATCGATGTTCTGAATCCGATTTATGTGACGTTCCGCCCCTCGGCGGAGGAGCAGGCGGAATGGCGCCGGAACCCCGTCTTCGCGCGCGCGATTGCACCGGGTGGTAGCGCACGCATTCGGGTCAGTCTACCGGACAGCAGCACCTTCCCGACCGACGGGCGAATAGGCTACATCGATCCGGTAGTGGATCCGCAGACGGGTACGCAGGAATACCGTGCGCAATTCGAAAATTCGCGCCACATCATGTTGCCCGGTCAGTTCGTGCATGTGACGGTTCACGGTCTGATTCGCACGGACGCGATCCTGGTTCCGCAACGTGCAGTCCTGCAGCAGATGGGGCGCTCGCTGGTATATCTTGTCGGTCCAGACAACAAGGTCGCCGCGCGTGAAGTGACGGCGACAGCGTGGACCGGGGACAACTGGCTCATTACCAAAGGGCTTGCGGCCGGCGAGAGCGTGATCGTCGATGGTGGCCAGAAGACCGGGCCTGGCGCGACAGTACACCCGACACCGCTTGTGGATTCCACGGCCACCAACGCCAAGGCGCCAAGCGCCGCGCCAGCCGCTACGCCCAAGGATTCAACGCGATGAGTGAGCCGAGCACTCCGGATCCTGTTACACCGCATGTCGTTACGCAGGATCCGGAACAGACAGAGCGGCTGTACTTCTTTGTCCAGCGACCCGTACTCGCTGGTGTAATCTCGATTGTCATTGCGCTGCTCGGCGTCTTCGCGATGCTGTCGCTTCCGATAAATCGATATCCTCTGATCACGCCGCCGTCGATTCAGGTGACGGCCGTGTATCCCGGAGCGAGCGCGCAGGACGTCGCGACGTCGGTTGCCGCTCCCATTGAGCAGCAGTTATCCGGGCTGAATGGCCTGCTTTACTACAAGTCGTCCAACTCGAGCGCGGGGACGATGAATCTCGCACTCACGTTCGACATCTCGCGCGATCAGGACCTCGCGGCTGTCGACGTACAGAACGCGATCAACCTTGCGATGCCTCAGCTGCCGGCCGCCGTCCGACAGCTCGGGATTACGATCACCAAGGCGAATCCCGACATCCTGCTGGGTATCGCACTGACATCCAAGGATCCGCGCTTTGATGCGTCATATCTGAGCAACTACTCCAAACTGTATCTCGAGGACGAGATCAAGCGCATTCCCGGAGTCGGGTCGGCGACTACTTTCGGCAGTCTCGACTTTTCGATGTTGCTGAGTCTCGACCCTGAGAAGATGGCGCAACTCGGCATCACCGTAGACGATGTCGCAGCGGCGGTTCAGGCGCAGAACTCAACCAAGCCAGCGGGCCGGATTGGGCGCGAGCCGTCGCCAGCCGGCACGCAATTGACGCTGCCGGTTGTAACTGGTGGGCGGTTGACGACGCCGGCGGAGTTTGGAAATATCATCGTCCGCGCTCAACCGGACGGATCGATCGTACGCATGCGTGATATCGCCCGCGTGCACCTGGGATCACAAGGCTACGACGCTGTCGGCCGCTTGAACGGAACGGCGACAGCGCTGATGCTTGTGTACGCTCGTCCCGGCGCGAACAATCTCGACGTCGAAAAACGGATTTCGGCACGGGTCAAGGATCTGGGCAAGGCGGTACCTCAGGGTGTACATCTGGAGATCCCATTTGACACGACTCCGTTCATCACCGAGTCGATCAAGGAAGTGGTCAAGACGCTCGCTGAAGCCATGATCCTGGTGACGCTGGTGGTGTTCGTCTTCCTGCAGAGCTGGCGCGCAACTCTCATTCCGGTTCTTGCTGTTCCTGTCAGCATCATCGGAACGTTCCTGGGTTTGCAGTTTCTTGGCTTTACGATCAACACGCTGACGCTTTTCGCGATGGTGCTCGCGATCGGAATAGTGGTGGATGACGCCATTGTCGTTATCGAGAATGTGGAACGTATCATGGCCGACGAACACGTATCAGCGCGTGTCGCGGCGAACAAAGCGATGCATCAGGTGGCGGGCGCGCTGGTGGCGATTGTGTTCGTGCTGTGCTCGGTGTTCATCCCGGTCGCTCTGATNGGTGGGATCACGGGTACCATGTACAANCAATTCGCGATCACGATCGTGATTTCCGTGGTCCTTTCNGGTGTAGTNGCGCTGACACTCACGCCCGCGCTTTGNGCGGTGATGCTGAAGAAGCCATCCGAAGAGACCGACAATCGNTTCTACAACTGGTTCAATCGCGGATTCTCCAGGCTGACCAAGCGGTATGTCAGCGCGGCTGGNCACGTCATGGATCGGCCAAAGATCTGGTTCGGCGTCTTTGCTGGCCTGGTGCTTGTATTGTTCATCCTCTGGCGCGTCGTCCCGACCAGCTTCCTGCCAAGCGAGGACAAGGGCTACTTCGCTATCTCGGTGCAGTTGCCTGACGCCGCGTCGATGCAGCGTACGGAAGGCGTCGTGAAGCAGATAGAGGGTATCGTTCGCAAGGAGCCGGGTGTTCAGAATGTCGTGGTGCTGGTTGGACTGGACATCCTCTCACAGTCGGCGCAGACAAATTCCGCAGTGATATTTGTGAGTCTCAAACCGTGGAGCGAGCGCGGCAAGGCTAACAGCGTCGACGCAATTCTGCAGCGCGTGAATGGACAGTTGTTCGGATTAAAGGATGCCATCGCATTCGGTTTCAACTTCCCTGAGATTCCTGGAATCGGAATCACGGCGGGCTTGGAGGTAAATCTGCAGGAGCGTACAGGCACGGATTACAACGCGTTTGCTGCCACCGTGCAGCAGTTCATGGGTGATCTCAGAAAGATGCCAGTGTTCCAGAACCCGAACGTCAATCTGCGAACCGATGTTCCCGAGGTCTATGTAGAGGTCAACCAGGACGCCGCAGAATCTCGTGGCGTCAATACGGCAACGATATTTTCGACGCTTCAAACGATGCTGTCGAACTTGTACATCAATGACTTCAACCTGTACGGGCGAACATATCGTGTGCAGGCGGAGGCGCAGGAACAGTTCAGGCAGCGTCCTGAAGACATTGGCCGGTTCTATGTTCGGAGCACAAGCGGCGAGATGGTGCCACTATCAGCACTCACAACTACTGAGATTCGTGGTGCTCCGTCCCTGCTGACGCGCTTCAACGGATTTCCTGCTGCGACGGTGACAGCGGCCATTGCGCCAGGGCACAGCTCTGGTGAAGGCCTCGACGACGTGGAGACGCTCGTCGCCGACAAGTACGCGTCTCAGGGCATCGGTTACGCATACAGCGGTCAATCCTACCAGGAGCGCGCTTCGGCTGGTCAGGCGGGGATCGTGCTGGCACTCGCGCTCGTGCTGGTGTTCCTGGTTCTTGCTGCTCAGTACGAAAGTTGGTCAATCCCTCTCTCCGTAATACTCGCACTCCCGTTCGGGGTGCTGGGTGCGTATTTCGGCATCTGGGCGCGCGGTCTGTCCAGCGACATCTACTTCCAGGTGGCGCTGCTTGCAGTGCTTGGGCTTGCAGCGAAGAACGCGATCCTCATTGTCGAGTTCGCAAACCAGCTGCATCGCTCCGGGATGTCGATCCGCGATGCCGCCATCGAGGCGGCGCGCGAGCGGTTCCGACCTATTCTCATGACATCGTTCGCCTTCATACTCGGCGTTTCTCCTCTCGTTATTGCTGGCGGCGCAGGAGCGGCGAGCCGGCACTCACTGGGAACGGGCGTATTTGCAGGAATGCTCATTGCCACGACAGTCGGAATCTTCTTCATTCCTCTCTTCTTCGCATCGATTGAGCGCTCTGTTACGCGCAAGTCGCCGAAAGATGGTCACACGGTCGAAGCAACCGAAGCAGGGAGGGTCGAGAAGTGAAACGATTGCAATCGCCCATGCTCGGCGCGACATGTCTGACTGTATTGCTTGCTGGCTGCGCGGTGGGGCCGTCCACAGCTGTCACGCCAAATGTGGCATCTGTGCCGCAGACCTCCGACCGTGCAATTCCTGCCAGCGCGCGCAGCTTCTACGATTCACTGGCGGCCGCGCGCGCAGCAGATCCACCGGACTCGGCGCCTCGCTCGCAACTGATTCCATCGTCGAAGCCAGTTGCGAGGGCAACCACACTTGAGTTGACTGCCGGACAGAATCTCGGGTGGCTGGATATTCTGCGGGACAGTACGCTCATAAGTCTGATTCAGACCGCGATCGACAATAATCGGGACTTGCGAGTAGCGCACGCTCGGATACGGGAATACCGCGCGCTACACGGTGCATCCATCGGCCCGCTTATGCCGCAGGTCACGGCCAATGCGACGGCGAGCCGAAACAAGATTGCGATCGGTGCGGGTGCGCCGATCAAGTACGACGCGCTTCGTGCCACGGGTGATGTGTCGTGGGAGCTTGATTTCTGGGGTCGCCTGCGTCGCGGCGCCGAAGCAACGAATTACGATTTGCAAAGCCAGCAAGAGGACGCCCGCGCGACGGAGCTTACTCTCGTAAGCGATGTCGCGACCGAATATCTGCAACTGCGCGAGCTGGACGAAAGCATCCGGATTGCCGAGGCGACTCGTGAGGCAGGGCAGGCAGTCCTCGCACTTGCGCAGAAACGATTTGATCAGGGCCAGATATCCGAGCTCGATGTTCGGCAGTTTGAAGCCCAGGTGGCCGATCCAGCAGCACGACTTGCTCAGTTCGCATTGCAGCGACGGCAGCAGGAAAATGCGCTCTCGCTGTTGCTCGGCGAGCCTCCGGGTGAAATCCCCCGCGGCCGTCCACTGCAGGAAGTTATTCAATCAGTGACCGTGCCGGATTCGTTGCCCGGAGCGCTCATAGCACGTCGGCCCGATGTAATGGCTGCGCAACGTGACTTGCAGGCTTCACTTGCGCGGATTGGTGTTGCGATTGCGAACCGGCTGCCAACGATCACTGTCGCTGGTGAGTATGGGGCGCAGCGGCCGGAGTTCAACACGCTGTTCTCAGGTCAGGGAGATGTGTACACAGTTCAGGCCGGTCTTTCGTTCCCGCTTTTCACGGGCGGTCGGCTTCTCAACGCGCAGCGCGCAGCGCGCGCGCGCGCGGATGAATCGAGGTCGCAGTACCAGCAGACCGTTCTGGTTGCGCTTCGCGAGTCAGCGGACGCACTCGCAGGCGTGAGACTGGGTCGCGACCAACTTGTGGCACAGCAAACGCAGGCGCGCGCGCTTGCGATTGCAGCCGCGATCGCGGAGCGCCGCTACGCCAGCGGTGTGTCAAGCTATCTGGAGGTGTTAACGGCCGAACAGAGTCTGTTCAACGCCCAGCTGAATCTTGTGCAGGTCGAGCAGCAATATCTCACCGCAACGGTCCAACTCTATAAGGCATTGGGCGGAAGCTGGGCACCAGTTCCGCACTAGGACGTCGCGCGTTCATCACTGGTTACTCGCCGCGCCCGCGAGTGACCAAAGGTTGCGCGGGTGGTGAGCGGGATATCAGCCTGGATATCGAGCGCAACATTTTCGTGCACCTCGGCGAGATATTCATGCACGAACTTGACCACCATTGATCCCTCTCCCACTGCTGCGGCGACACGCTTTGCGGATCCGAGGCGGACATCGCCGGCCGCGAAAACGCCGGGCTGACTGGTTTCGAGCAGGAAAGGTTGGCGTTTGCGCGTCCAGCCCGGTGTGTTGGCAAGTGCGCGCCCGGTGCAGATAAAGCCCTTGGGATCCGTGTCGATCTGGGGAGGCAACCAGTCGGTGCGCGGCACGGCTCCGATGAACGTGAAGACCGCCGGAGTCGCAATTGTCCTCTTTTCGCCCGTCGTCGTGTTCTCGATATCCACTCGTTCAAGCCGAGCGGTGCCGTGCATTGCACGGATTTGCGTTGTGTAGTGAACTGTGATGTTCTTTGCGGCATCTATGCGATCCGCCAGATAGCTCGACATCGTGCGGCGAATGTCGTCACGGCGGACCAGCATCATCACCTGACGCGTGTGCTGTGCGAGGAAGAGGGCAGCCTGCCCAGCTGAATTTCCCGCGCCGACAATCAGGACGTCAGCGCCGCTGCAACTCACGAGCTCCGTTGGAGTCGCCACGTAGTACACCCCCAATCCTTCGAACTGTTCTCGGCCCGGCACGTCCAATTTCCGGTAATCGGCTCCAGTTGCGATCAGTACGCATGTCGCGAACGCAGACTCGTCTCCTTCGAGCGAGACGGTGAGGTGCGCGCCGTCGTCGTCGAGCGCAACGGCGGCTGACGGTGTCGAAATTCGTGCTCCGAATTTCTGCGCCTGAAGCGTGGCTCTGCCAGTCAGCTCAGCCCCCGTTATACCCATCGGAAAGCCGAGGTAATTCTCAATACTGTTTGATGACCCCGCCTGACCACCCGGTGATTCCGAATCGATCAGCAGCGTGTTGAGTCCTTCCGATGCCCCATAGACGGCTGCAGCAAGCCCTGCCGGGCCGGCCCCCACAATTACAAGATCGTAAATGGTATCGCCGATTGCTTGCTTGAGTCCGACGGCAAACGCGAGATCACGAGTTGATGGATTGCGCAACAAGGGCTGGCCCTCGCACATGACGACCGGCAGCGCACTCTCGTCCACACCGAAGTTGCGGAGTATTCCGGCAGCGGAAGGGTCGTTATCGACGTCCATCCACGTCACCGGGACACGGTTGCGCGTCAGAAAGTCGCGGATCCTGTAGCTGTCGCGCGATGTGCCGGAACCTATGATGCGGACTCCCTGAAACCCCGACGCAATCAATTGCTCCCGCCGCGCGATAAACGCCTTGAGTATCAATTCTCCAGTTGCCTGGTCCTCGCTGATGAGGCGGCCGATATCTGGCGGCGCAATTTCGAGAACTTCTGTGTCGCCGCGCGCAACTGCACTCACGAGCGACAGTCGGCCGCTCAGAACATCGATATCGCCAGTGAATTCCCCGGGGCCGTGTTGTGTGACCGTTCGCGGCTCGTCTCCAGTGCTGTCGATGATCTCGACCTTCCCGGAGCGAACGACAAAAAAGACCACGGGCGCAAGGCCAGCCTGGAACAGATACTCGCCATCCTTGAACCGGCGCGTGGTGGCGAACCGCCCAAGCATGGCGATCTGGCTATCGCTAAGTGTGGGAAACGCTACGTCGTTATTTGCCACAGTCGGGTGTGATGGTGTGGTTGCCTGCAGCGAGCGTTACGTGACGCCGACTCTCACAAGAATCGCTGGATGCGCGCCGAGGCCAGCCGTGGAAGAATAGACGAAACTGCCGCCGGTCGCTATCCTCCATCCCATCATGAATCTCGAGCAGCAGTTCGCGCGGGTGACCGAGCTATGGTCGCCCAGAGTTATTGGTCAGGTAAACGATCAGTACGTAAAAATTGCCAAACTGAAGGGCGAATTCACCTGGCATAAACACGACGACGAGGACGAACTCTTCTACGTTGTAAAGGGTCGAATGAGAATTCAGTTCGCGGATGGGAACGTGGATCTCTCCGCTGGAGACCTGCATATCGTGCCGAAGGGAGTTCTACATAACCCGATCGCCGATGAGGAATGCTGGATCATGCTGATCGAGACTGTCACAACGAGGCACACCGGTGACGTTGAGACCGATCTGACCCGGACAATCGAGCAGCAGCTGGGCGCGTCGTGAGCGTACGCATTTTTCAGATGCCGGTGCGCCGCTCACGATCAAATGGATGAGTAATACGCGGTTCAGCGTTCCGCTCAGATATTAGCCGGATTTGCCGTCTGCGAAGACGAAATCGTGAGCATGGGTAGCGCGGCCTCGATCTCCGCTCGCTGCGATTCCAGCCACGGCGGGAGCACGAGGTGCTCGCCAAGCGTGTCTGCGCTTTCGTCGATTGCGAAGCCCGGACCGTCCGTAGCGAGTTCGAAGAGTACGCCGCCCGGCTCCAGAAAGTAAACCGAGCGGAACCAGAACCGATCGATAACTTCGGTCGGCCTTCGGTGCGCATCCTGAATGCGTTCACGCACCGCCAGCTGCGCGTCGTCGTCAGCCACTCTCCACGCGACGTGATGGATTCCGCCAACACCCCAGCGTCCGCGCTCCGCGCTCGGGATCTCGCGAATGTCGATGTGCTTTCCGGACCCTCCGCTGCCCACACCATAGCGATGCCATCCGGAGTCCTCGCCCATTGAACTGAAACCCAGGACGTGCACCAGAAAGTCCTGGGTGAGTGCAAGATCGCGCTCCCATAAGCGCACGGAGTGCAATCCTCGGATCTGATGCTCAACCGGAACCGCGCTTCGGGTCCACGGCGCGAAATCGCGCGTATCTGCGGCCTCCACGAGCGCGAGTGGCTGACCGAACGGGTCATGCAGCATGATCGCGAATTCGCTGCGACGGATCTCCTCGCCTGTGATCGTTGCGCCGAGTTCGGTGAGTCGGCGTCGCCAGTACGATGCGCTGCCGTGTGGAATCGCGAGCGACACCTCCACCGCGAGACCGACGCCGTTCCTTACCCGCGGGGAATCTGCCCAGGGAAAGAAGGTCAGATCCGTTCCGGGCGTCCCATTGGCGTCCGCGAAAAAGAGGTGATAAGTATCAGGCGAGTCNTGGTTCACGGACTTCTTGACCAGGCGCAAGCCNAGCACGTGAGTGTAGAAGTCGAGATTATCCTGAGCGCTGCCAGTAATGGCAGTGACGTGATGGATTCCGAGAATTTCGTTCATGGGGAGTGGGATTTTCAGCCGCCCCGGCCAGCTGGGGGCTTTTTTAATGGACTAACTTCTGATAACTAACTATAATATAGTAAGTACTCGATTACAAGTGACGGTAGGCGGGCGGTGCCGCAGCCGGAA
>JGI20207J14881_1000401_pt1 | contig 15983 bp, 17 predicted proteins | sample NGESurdeep092012_4_FD_14881 | JGI IMG/M metagenome (IMG submission 14881)
TGCAGAAGCTTGATGGGTCTCAGGTTCACGTATTGGTTGAAACCTTGACGGATGGCGAAGATCAATTGTCGTAGGGCAATGTGATCGGGAACGCGCATGTCACCGATGGCCCCGAGAAAAATTGCGTCGAACTGAGCGAGGATGGTCATTCCGTCGGCCGGCATCATGGCCCCGGACGCGAGGTAGAACTCGGCGTTCCAGGGGAGTTCCTCGGTTTGGAATGTGAGGGAAGGGTCGAGCGCTGAAATCGCGTTCAACAGAGCGCACGCTGACTCGGTTACTTCGGGACCGATGCCATCGCCGGGCAACAACGCAATGCGGTAGTCACTGATAGTCACGATCACGTCTGCACTCTCTGTCGCAGCGCCAATGGACCTAGGTCTGGACCTTGACGAAGCGATAGGGGAAAGGTTACTGTCTTTGGATTCGATTGCAAGACGCGATCCATACGTCGCAAGAGTAGAACGGCGATTGTCGGCTTTGGTCTGATTCACTGTCAGACTGCGTTGGTGGCGTCGGGACGTTCATGGACGTGATGGAGCTTGATGGGGGGATTCGATGGCTTGGAGCGTAGGGGCGGGATTAGAGGGACGCACGGTCGTGGTGACCGGGGCGACTGGCGGAATTGGACAGGCCGTGGCGCGGGCATTTGCCTCTACGGGCGCGCGCGTTGTCGCGACGGACCTTGACGAAGCCAAAGTGGACGAACTGATCGGGAGCCTTGAGGGTGGCACCCACAAGGGTGCGGCGCTGAACCTTCGCGAAGCCGACGATCGAGAGGTGCTCCTCGAACTCGCCTCTAGTGAAGGAGGCGTTCCCTACGCGTTCGTGCACACGGCCGCGCTGCTTCGTCGCCGCGCCAGCTTGGACGACGTCACCGAAGACGACTGGGATGCCCAGATCGACACCAATCTCAAAGCCACGTTCTTTCTCTGTCGGGCATTCGCCGACCGAATGAAATCGGCGGGCGAGGGGAGACTGGTTCTTTTCACGTCGCAGAGTTGGATGACAGGCGGATTTGGCGGGGCTACGGTCTACGCAACGACCAAAGGAGGTGTCGTCTCGATGTCTCGCGGTCTCGCAAGGACGTACGGACGAGATGGCATTACAGTCAACACAATCGCGCCCGGCCAGATCAATACGCCGATGCTGCTCACGGATTTGGACCCGGCAATCTACGAGAAGATGCGCCAAGACACTCCCCTCGGGTACGTGGGAGACCCTGACGACGTCGCGGGATCGGTGGTCTTTCTTGCGAGCTCGCACGCGCGATACATTTCGGGGGCCACGATCAATATCAGCGGCGGGTTCTTGATGTATTGATCGCGGGCTCGCTGGACGTCCGCTCGCAGACACGACGAAAAGCCCCAAATCTCAAGGAGGAAACATGGCCAAGATACCGTTTGTGGACACTCACGTTCACTTCTACGACCTTCGCCGAAAGGACCTCGTCTACGAATGGCTTCAGCCGGAGTTCGTTCATCCTCAGCTCGGCGACATCAACGCGATTAAGGCTCTGGTTTACGACGCGACATCGTTTCATGCGGAGTCGCGTTTCGCGAACGTGTCAAAAGTCGTTCACGTACAGGCGGCGCTCGGTGCCCCTGATCCGGTAGCTGAGACCATCTGGCTCGACGAGATGTTCGAGCGCGAAGGGGGACCTGACGCCATGATCGCCGCGGCGAACCTCAGAGATCCGTCGGTTCAGCAAACGCTCGAGCGTCACGTTGCCGCGTCCTCGCGAGTGTGCGGAATTCGCGATTTTGGAGAGGGTGACTATCTCTCGTCGCCAGAGTGGCAGCGTGGATATGCGTTGCTGGAACAGTTCAATCTCATCTGCGACCTCGATTGCACGTGGGAGAACATGGGGAAGGCGCGTGACGTCGCGCGGCGCTTTCCGGCGACTGTCATGGTGCTCGAACACGTTGGCTATCCGAGTTCGAGGAGTGACGAGTACTTCCGTGACTGGCGTGGAGGCCTCGCGGAGTTGGCGTCGGCCGAGAACACGTGGTGCAAGATCTCCGGACTCGGGATGTACGACCACGATTGGACGGTGGAGAGCATTCGTCCTTGGGTGATGGCGTGTTTGGAGATATTCGGCGTCGAGCGATGCTTTTTCGGTTCGAACTGGCCCGTCGATCGCCTCTTCAGCTCGTACGACGTGGTGATCAACGCGTACGCCGAGATCATCAAGGACCTGTCACAGAGTGAGCAGGAAGCGCTCTTCTTCGCCAACGCCACCAAGGTGTACGGTCTCGGCTGATCGCTGCGTCGCGCGCTCGTCGAAACTTGACAGGCACGAGGCCGGACCGTAGTCTTGGAATCGATTGTACGACTGACGTTGGGCGTGAACAGCGAGAGGGCCGAAGGCCGTTTTGCGGTCGTCTTCCCCGCGCGGAGAAGGAATAAGGCACTACCGATGAGAATGCGTATGAACCAGGCGATAACCCGGGCTATCGCCGACGAAATGGAATTAGATCCGCGCGTCGTCGTCTTTGGCGAGGACGTGGCGGTCGCCGAAGGTCCCTTCAAGACGTCGGAAGGACTGCTCACGACCTTCGGACCTGATCGCGTCCGCGATACCCCGATCTCGGAGACCGGTTTTCTCGGCGCCGCTGTCGGCGCGGCCATGACGGGGTTGCGCCCTGTCACCGAGATCATGTTCATCGAATTCCTGGGTGTGGCCTTCGACCAAGTCGTCACCGAGGCCGCACTGATGCACTACCTCTCGGCCGGTCGATTCAACGTTCCCATGGTCGTTCGCGCCTCGGCCGGATCGGGACTCGGATTCGGGTGCCAACACTCTCAGACGCTGGAGCGGTGGATGCTCGGCACGCCGGGCTTGAAGTTGGCCGTCGCCTCGGGAGCTCGCACGGCGTACGGGCTCACCCGCGCGGCCATTCGCGACAACAACCCGGTCGTCCTCCTGGAACCGCGCGCGCTGTACGGCGAACGCGAAGACGTGGAGCCCGGAGAGGCGTCGATCATCGAGCTCGGCACGTCGGAGACGCTGCGGAACGGCACGGACGTCACGGTCGTCGCTCTCGGCCAGACGGTGCACGTGGCGCTCGCCGCCGAAGCATCCGCGTCGTGGTCCGGCGAAGTCATCGATCTACGTTCGCTGATGCCGTGGGATAAAGAGGCCATCGTGGCCTCGGCGAAGCGCACCGGACGACTCGTGATCGTCGAAGAGAATCAGTTCACCGGCGGCTGGGGCACGGAAATCGCGTCCTACGTCTCGTCGGCGGCGTTCGGTGACCTGAAAGCGCCCGTCGTTCGTGTCACCGCGCCCGACGTACCGGTACCGTTCGGACAAGAGCTGGAGAAGCGATTTCTCCCGTCGCCCGAATACGTTGTCCAACAGGTCGACGAGTTGCTCGCGACCAACAGCGCACCCGCACCGTGGTGGAAGGAGTTCGCATGAGCGTGACGAACGCAACCGACGAAAACGTCACCGTTCAGCGGCGACTCGAACTTGCGGAGAGTCCACTGGCTCGACTACAGCGGATGATTGAGATTCGTCTCGTCGAGGATCGCATTCAGGATCTCTTCGCGCAAGGGTTGATCCCCGGAACGACCCACACCTCACAGGGACAAGAGGCCGTCGCTGTGGCGTTGGGCGCGGCGACGCGACCGACCGACATCGTCTGCTGCACGTATCGGGGCCACGGCGTCGCACTGGCGCTCGGTATCTTGCCGGAGTCGGTCCTCGGCGAAGTGTTAGGTCGCCAAATCGGGTGCATGGGCGGCCTCGGCGGTTCGATGCACTTGAGCGACCCCGCCATTGGCCTGCTTCCCACCTTCGCCATCGTGGGCGCCGGCGTTCCCGTCGCCGTCGGTGCCGCGCTGCAGTTCGCGACGTTGAAGAATGACGGCGTTGCGGTCAGCGTCTTTGGTGACGGCTCCACGAACATCGGCGGCTTTCACGAGGGACTCAACCTCGCCGCGGTGTGGAATCTTCCTGCCGTCTTTCTCTGCGAGAACAACTTGTACGGCGAGTACAGCCCGATCGCGACAACGACCGCGGTCACCGACATCGCCCTTCGCGCAACCTCCTACGGCATGGCCGCCGACACCGTCGACGGCCAGGACGTCGACGCTATGTACGAGTCAATTCGCACGGCCGTCGATCGTGCGCGCGGCGGCGGCGGCCCGACGTTGATCGAAGCGAAGACCTATCGGTACGCCGGTCACTCACGCTCCGACAAGGCGCCGTACCGCCCGGACGGTGAACTCGACGCCTGGATGAAGCGTGACCCGATCGATCTTTACGCCGCCAAGCTCGCGGCGAGTGAGAAACTCGGTGGGCGCACGCTCGACGAGATTCGTGACGAACAGCGTTCGTTCGTCGACGACGCCGCGGCCGCCGCGGTCGCCAGTCCGTCGGGGTCCATTGCCCAGATGTTCGCGCACGTCCTCGCGCCCGCTGGTCACTGAAGACGAGGAGAGAGCTATGCGTTACACGGTGAATATGCCGGTCCTAGGGGACACGACGAAGTACGGCGTCATCGACCGATGGCTCATCGCCGTGGGCGACCACGTCGACGCTGACCAACCTCTCGTCGCCGTCGAGACCGACAAGGCGTTGGTGGAAGTACCCTCACCGGTGAGTGGTGTGCTGGTCGAGCTCTTAGCGGCCGTGGAAGATGAAGTGGAAATTGGCGCGCCGATCGCCGTCATCGACGTCGCCGACTGATTCCACACGGCTGAGAGGGGGACAACGTGTCGAAACTGCGTCTGGGCGTGATCGGCGCCGGATCATGGGCCGTGGCGTCACACCTCCCGGAGTTCGCTAAACGCCGTGACGACGTTGAGTTCGTCGCCGTTTCTCGCAAGGGTCCAGAGCTCCTCGAGAAGATTCGGAGCGACTGGGGCTTCGAGGTAGCGAGTGAGGACTACCGCGACGTCCTCGCGGCCGGCGTGGACATCTGTCTCGTCGCGAGCCCGACCGGACTGCATCACGAACACGCCAAAGCCGCCATGGAGTCCGGCGCGAACGTGCTCGTCGAGAAACCTGTCACCATCACTCCCGGCGACGCGTGGGACCTCGTCGATACCGCTGATCGACTGCATCGTCAGTTGTTGATCAGTTTCGGTTGGAACTACCAACCGATGATGCGCAGCGCGAAGGCGCTGATGGACGACCACGGCGTCGGGCGGATCGAACAGTTGATGCTGCACATGGCCTCGCAGACTCGTGAGCTTTTGTTGGGCACCGGCTCGTACCCTGACGCGTCACCGGAGACGACGCCCGACTCGCGTACGTGGAACGATCCCCAGCTCTCGGGCGGGGGCTACGCGATGGCGCAGCTCACGCACGCCCTCGGCGCCGCGCTCTGGTTGACCGGGCTTCGCGGGTCCGAAGTCTTCGCCTTCATGTCCGCGCCTTATGACGCGCCCGTTGAGTTGCACGACGCCGTCGCCCTTCGCTTCGACGGCGGCGCGATCGGCACCATGGACGGAGGGTCGGCGCACGTGAACGCGGGGAACAACAAGCACCAGTTGGAACTTCGCGTGATCGGTTCCGAAGGACAGTTCCAGATCGACCTCGAGCGAGAAGCACTCTGGCTTTTTCGCGCCCCCAATACGAACTATCGCCCAGAGCTGGCGCCCGACGCGGGCCTCTACGACTGTGTCGGACCGCCCCACGCGCTTGTCGATCTCAGCCTCGGACTCGACGTCGAGAACTGCTCACCCGGCTGGCTCGGGGCTCGAACCGTCGAGATCCTTGACGCTTGCTATCGCAGTGCTCGAAGCGGCACGGTCGCGACGATCGACACCACAGAACACGAAGGGGACTAATGCAACGGCTCTGCTTTACCTTTGAGATTCGACCGGGAACGTTTGACGAGTACAAGCGCCGACACGACGAGATCTGGCCCGAACTGGTCGCCGAGTTGAAGGGTGCGGGTCTCTCGAACTATTCGCTGTTCAAATACGACGACGAGCGGGTCGTCGGTTACGTCGAATGTGAGCCTGACGCCGCGACGTGTTTCACTGAGCTGGCGAACGCACCGGCCAACACGCGCTGGAGTGCGTGGTTCGAGGACATCATCATCGCCTTGACGGACGAGAATGGACAGATGCCCCACATGGAAGAGATCTGGCACCTCGACTGAGGTCACGACGTATGACTATTCGAAGCGTTCGCGCCATCCCCGTCGTCTATCCCGAGCCCAACGACTCCAACTCCCTGCGCTCTCTTTTGTTCTGTCGCATCGAGGATGAGGACGGCCGTGTTGGCTGGGGCGAGGCCATCACGCAGTTCCCCGAAGCGTCGCGCGCGGCCGCCGTCTTGCTTGAGGGGCTCGCCGACACGGTGGTCGGTCGCGACGTGCTCGATCACGGGGCGATCATGGCCGACATCGAAAAGCGCTCGTGGTGGTACACGTACGGCGGGGGCATCGGTGCGTTCGTCACGAGCGCTCTCGACGTCGCGCTCTGGGACCTCAAGGGCAAAGTCCTCGATCGATCGGTGAGCGACCTCATCGGGGGAGCGCGACGCGCGACGTTGCCGGTGATCGCGTCGACGCACGCCTTCAACCCCAGCTTGGACTTCGAGGTCGAGCGGCACGGTGCCTACGTGCGAGACGACGGCTTCAAGGGCATCAAGATCGGCATGGGCAAGCGCGGCGAGGCTCGCTTGGGCTACGAGTTCGAACGCGACGTGAACTTCGTCGCCGGACTGCGTGAAGCCATCGGACCTGACGCGATGCTCATCATGGACCGAGGCCAGAGCCTCCCGTGGACGGTCGCCGACGCGATTCGCCGCACGCAGGCCTTCGACGAGTACCGCCTCACCTGGATGGAAGAACCGTTAGAGCCCTACGACGTGGACGGTTTCCGTCGACTGCGTGAACAGGTGTCGTGCCTCATCGGCACCGGCGAGCGTGAGTTCACGGTGCGCGGCTACCAGGGCGTCATCGATAGCGGCATTAGCGACGTGTTGGGCTTCGATCCCGGACGTGCCGGGGGAATTACCGGCGGGCTGAAGGTGATCCAGATGGTTGAATCGGCCGACGTGTGGTTCAACGCGCACGCGTGGAGCAGCGCCGTCACGACCGCAGCAAGCTTGGCGCTCTCGGCCAGCACTAACCGTTGCTTACTGTTCGAGATGAAGCCCTTGACCAATCCCATGCACGACGAACTCATCACCGAGCCATTCGCTCACGATCATGGCGTGATTACCGTGCCCGATGGACCCGGCCTGGGTGTCGAGGTTATCGAGTCCGTGCTCGAGCACTACCGACTGACCTAACGGGCCGTGACGGCTCTCCGGTCTCTGCCGGCGTGCTTGAAATTCTCAGAAGCGGGACCGTTCGATTTGAGCGTCACCTCCCCCGTCCACTCGACGATCACTACGAAACCCTCTGAAAACGAGTTGTGGGCCGCGTGAAACGACGAAGCCCCGGAGGAATTCTCCGGGGCTTCGTCGTTGGGTTGGGGAGCTACTGGTTAGAAGCCCGCGCTCTTCACGTTGGCCGAGGTGTACACCACCGCGGCGCCTGCACTGACCGTCTGGCCAGGGAGCACTACTTCTTTCACTTTGCCGCACTTGAACGTCTGGCCCGTCTTACCGGTGAGCTTTCCCGCAAGTACGTACTTCATCGCGCACGCAGCGACGGTTCCCTCTTGCGTGAAGTTCCACAGCGCGAAACTGTGCACGCAGTTGTTGGCCGTCGTCATGAACGGAGCCATCTGGTTCGGGTCACCGAGCCCGGTCAACACGTACTTCTTGCACAAGTTGTTCGTCGTCAGGTACTGAGCCGCGGCCGCGATGGCCACCGTGGTCGGCGAGATGATGCCGCTGATCCCCGGGTTCGCCGCGATAGCAGCTTGCAAGCTGGACGTCGCGTCGGCCGCAGAGTCTGAGGGCGGGTTGATAATTGCCGCCAACGTCATCTTGGAGTACTTCGGCATTGAAAGGTCCGCCTTCACCTGCGCGTTCCACTGCACTTGGTTAGAGTCCGTGGCCTGCGCCGACAAGATGATGAAGCTGCCCGAGTAGGGCGTCGCCATCTGTGAACCGAGCATGTCGAGCTCAGTCGTCGCGATGGACGCCGTGCTCGTACCTTCGACGTAGATCGAACGGCCCGTCCTCAACGCGTCCGAGTCGAACGTGACGACCTTCACACCGTGCTTCTCGGCTTTTACGAGCGAGGGGTTTGTGGTCGCCGCGTCGTCGTTCGAGATCAAGATGCCTTTGTCGCCCGCCGAAACGGCGTTGTTGATGAAGTTGACTTGGTCGGTCGCCGATCCGGTGGTTGGGCCACCGTACAGACACTTGAGACCAATCTTCTTGCCTTCGGTCTTACAGCCGTTGGCCGCGTCGGTGAACGGCGCGATTCCCGTGAACTTCGGAATCATGAACACCTTGACGGTCTTACCAGCAGCTCCAGCCGGGCCGGAGCCCGCCGTGAGGCCAACCGGAAGCAGCGTGGCGCTCGCGAGGGCGAGAGTCACCGCTGACTTCATAAAAATACTTCGTTGTTTCATTATTTCTCCCATTGTTTAGTGAACCGCGAACTCTTTAGTTGACGGCTGTACTGCGAACTTCGACACCACTTGCACCACGTGTACTCGTACTTCCTCCCTTCGACTCACCAGTTCCTGCACTAGCGATTTCCACGACGTCGGCTCGACGTCGTCGCCACCAATCTCGAGCCGAGCGCGCCAACGGTGGCGCGCCGATCGCGATGATCAGTAAGAAGCCCACGGCCATGGTCTGGCCCTCACCGGAGAATCCGTGAAGACCGAGGGCCGACTGCAAGAGCGCGAGCAAGATCGCGGCGATCACTACGCCGGGGATAGTGCCGGTTCCCCCGTAGGCGCTGACACCACCGAGGATGACCGCGGTGATGGCGGGCAGGAGTTGCGACGCGCCCATTCCGGCTTGCGCGGTCTGGTAATTGCCGAGGAAGAGTAAGCCGGCGACACCGGCGAGGAAACCTGAGATCACGAAGGTGGTGATCCGGACGCGGTTGACGGCGATGCCCGAGAACAACGCGGCCTTGCGATTTCCTCCGACGGCGAAGAGAGATTTGCCCCAGGTGGTGAAATGAACGAGGTACTCCATGATCGCGGCGATCACTAAGACCACGACCACGGCGAACGGTATCTGTGTTCCGGTGAGATTGGAACTGCCCAGACTCACCACGGAGTTCGGAAAGGTCGTGATCGCGAGACCACCCAAGACGAGAAAGGAGATGCCCGTGTAGGCACCCATCGTGCCGAGCGTGACCGCCAAGGCCGGAAGGTCGAAGAGCACCACGAGCAGACCGTTGATGAGCCCGCACACGAGCGAGATCGCGAGACCGATCGCGATAGCGAGGGCCGCTGACGTACCGTGGGCCATCAGATCACCCATCACGACGCCCGAGAGCGCGAGCGTACCCACGACGGAGAGATCGATGTCACCGGTCATGATGACCGGGGCGACACCGAGCGCCAGGCACAGCAAGATCACGTTGTTGAGGGCGGTCGTTTGCAGGTTGTAACTGGAGATCAGGTCGTGGTCGACGGCTTGGCCGATGATCACGACCAGGATGGCCAAGATGACGAGGCCCGCCTCCCAACTCAACACCAGTCGGCGGACCTTATCCATTGGCGGTACCTCCGGCCGCGTTGATGGCCACCGGATCGAGCGTCGGATGTTCACTCAAGAACGCTTCGCGTCGTACTGGTCGACGGAGACGCCGACTAACGACCGCGTACACCGCGACGGCGATCACGATGGCGGCGCCTTGCAAGGTCTGTTCCGCAAAGATCGAGATGCGCGTCAACTCGAGGACGTTTTGAATCTCACCGAGGAGCAGTGCCCCGAGCACGGCGCTGAGCGCAGTGCCGGCTCCTCCGAAGAGGCTGACGCCACCGACGACGGCCGCCGCGATGACCGTCAAGTTCATGCCGCTACCCGCCGTGGCGTCGACGTTGCCGAACTGTGACGTGTACATCAACCCGCCGAGACCAGCGAGCGCACCGCAGAGAGCGAAGATCTGGTACGTACGGAGGCGAATCTTCACGCCCAGGTAGACGGCCGCCTCGGGGTTCGAGCCAAGCGCGTAGATATCACGACCGAATCGTGTACGTCGAAGGATGAAACTCACCGCGACGAGGACGATGACCGCGATCCAGATGAAGGTGCCGATGCCGAACCAGGCATTGCCACGAAGACCGGCGAGCCATTTCGGCACTTGGGTGAGGTACAGCTGCGATCCGTTGTTCACGATGATCTGCAAGCCCGTGTAGATCGACAGCGTGGCGAGCGTCGCGATGATGGCCGGCATCTTGAAGACGTTCACCAACAGTGCGTTGCCGAGGCCGAAGGCGGCGCCGAGTCCGAGGGCCAAGAGTACGCCGACGACCGGACCGAACGGCCCCGAGACGTGCCCCGACCACTCGCCGACGAGATAGGCGCAGATGCCGACGATCGCACCGACAGAGAGGTCGATCTGGCGAGCGAGGATCACGACCGCTTCGCCAATGGCCACGATCGCGATCAGCGCCGTGGTGTTCAAGAGATTGTTGACGTTCGACAGGGTGCGAAAGTCCGACAGCGTCGCGGTGGCGACGAGCGTGATGATCACGATCAGTCCAATGAGCGCGGTGTCGCTTCGTCGCGCCAACGTGCCGATTCGACCTCGTCGCGCCGACGACGCCCCCAGGTCTGCAGTCACGTTCGCCACGCTCATGATTCGTGACTCGCGACGACGCCCGAGGCGGCTTCCAGCACGACGTGCGCGTCCACCGGCGTGACGAATTCGGCGACCACGCTACCTTCACGCATGACGAGGATTCGCGTGCTCATCGCACGAACCTCTTCGAGCTCCGAGGAGATGAAGATCACGGCCACGCCCGTCGCCGCCAGTTCGGCCACGATGCCCAGGACTTCGGCCTTGGTGCCGACGTCGATGCCGTGGGTCGGTTCATCGAGGATCAAGATGCGCGGCTCCGTGGCGAGCCATTTGCCGAGGACGACCTTTTGTTGGTTACCGCCCGAAAGTGAACTCGTCAACTGATTGAGGCGGCCAGCCTGAAGTTGGACGCGCTCGGCGAGCTGGGCGGACTGACGGTACATGACGCGGGTGCGAAATCGTCCGAAGCGGGTCGCGATACGACTCCAGACGGTCATCGTCATGTTGAAAGGAACACGCATGCCCATGACGAGGCCGTTGGAGAGGCGATCCTCGGGGAGGTAAGCGATGCCGACGCGCACGGCGTGCCGCGGGGACGTTGCCGTGTAGGGGATGCCGTCGAGGCTTATCGTTCCGGAGTCGGCGGGCGTGACGCCGAAGATCGCCTCGGCGAGTTCGGTGCGACCGGCTCCCACGAGTCCGGCGAGACCCAGGATCTCGCCGCGACGGAGGCTGAACGAGACGTTCTGGAAGTAGCCGCGACGCGTCAGGTTCTCGACTTGAAGGATGGTGTCGCCGGCGACGCGCGTGAGACTCGGGTACAGGTCACCGATGGCGCGTCCGCACATCATCTGGACGAGTTCTGAGACGTTGACGTCCGCCGTCGGCTTCTCGGCCACCAGGGACCCGTCGCGAAGGACGACGACGCGGTCCGTGATGGCCTTTACTTCGTCGAGCTTGTGACTGACGAAGACGAGCGAGATCCCTCGCTCACGCAGCGAGTTCAAAAGCAGAAAGAGCGAGTCGACCTCTCGGCTCGAGAGCACGGACGTGGGCTCGTCGAGGATGAGGACCCGAGCTCCAGAGATGAGGGATTTAGCGATCTCGATGATCTGTCGATCCGCGATGCCGAGTTGGTAGACCGGAGCGTGCGGGTCGAGGTCGACACCAATCTCGCGAAAGACCTCGTCCGCTCGCTTGTAGATGGCGGCCCAATCGACGAAGCCGCGACGGGTGGGTTGGCGACCCGCGAAGAGATTTTCGGCGACGTCGAGGTCGGGGAATACTGCGGGCTCTTGGTACGTCGCCGCGATGCCGAACTCTCGAGCGACGCGAGGATTGCTCACGCGACGAACTTCGCCGTCGATGACGATCTGACCGGCGTCGGGCTCGAGAACTCCCGTGAGAATCTTCACCAGTGTCGATTTGCCGGCGCCGTTCTCACCGAGTAGCCCGACGATCTCGCCGCGGCGAAGCGTCATGCTCACACCACTCAACGCTTGCAGTCCACCAAAACTTCGTTTGATTCCACGAAGTTCAACGACCGGGGGAGCGTCTCTGTTGTCGCCCTCAGCACTGGTGCGCGGATCGTCCACGTCAGTCCCGCGACGCTCTGTGGTTACGAATCGTGTGCAATGCCCCAACCCCCGATACACGTGACTTTCACGTGTATCTCATTACGCGTCAAGCGTAGACCCGCCGATATTTTGGAAACGATACCAATCCCTTGTCCGTCGCGCAAGCGCACGGCCGCAAAGATTCCCGGATAGTCCAGATTTGCACTGTTTATAGGGCCAAGAGACCTCCGATGGCCGTCGCCGTCACTGAGTCGGTGACGGAAGCGTGGGAATATACCTGCAAAGCTAGATTTTCTTGGAATCGATATCTTCCTGCGTTAAGGTGTCTTCGAAAGCGACTCGCGTGGCGATCGTCGAGAGGAGCTAAGAGGTGAACCTTCTGGAATCAAACGAAGACCTTAATGAGCCTCTGGCTGAGGGTTTGTCCCCGCTGACGATCACGCGAATCGAGACGATTGCGGTTCGAGCCCCGCTGGCTGCGGACTTCAAGGGCAGTCACTATCACATGACCCAACGCTCGACGCTCATCACACGCGTCTACACGTCCGACGGCATCGTCGGTGAGGCGTACGCCGGGGACGAAGACGCGACGTTGGCCGAGATCGACCACATCGTGCATTCGGAACTCGCCCCAGCCATCGTCGGCCTCGACGCAATGGCCACCGAGAAATGCTGGCAGGCCGGTTTTCCGGTCACCTTTGACATCCTTCGTGATCGTCGCCAAGGGCTCGTCGCTCTCGCGGGCGTCGACACCGCTATCTGGGACGCCGTCGGCAAAGCACTCGGTCAGCCACTGTGGCGTCTCTGGGGAGGATTTCGACGAACGATTCCTCTCATCGCCATCGGCGGGTACTACGGGGATCCTCTCGGCACGATCGAAGAAGAGATGCAGTCCTACGTGGACCTTGGTCTCGCGGGCATCAAGTTCAAGGTCGGCGGAGCGTCACCCGAGGTCGACGCCGAACGCGTCGCTCGAGCGCGCGCCGCGGCACCGGAAGGCTTCTTGATCGCCATCGACGCTAATCAGGGCTACACCGTTCCCCAGGCGCTCGATCTGACGCGACGCATTGAAGGTCTCGACATCATGTGGTTCGAAGAGCCCGTGGGTTGGAACGACGACGCCCGCGGAATGCGCGACGTGCGTATGCGTGGCAACATCCCCGTCTGCGCAGGTCAAAGCGAGCACTCGCCGGTGGGATGTCGGAACCTGATGGAAGCGGGCGCGATTGACTTCTGTAACTTCGACGCGTCGTGGTCGGGCGGTCCGACGGTCTGGCGTCGCATGGCGGCCGTCGCCGGGACGTACAACGTAGCCGTCGGTCACCACGAAGAACCGCAGGTGTCCTCGCACCTCGTGGCGAGCCAGGCTCACGGTTCGCTCGTCGAATGCTTTCACCCCGACCGCGATCCCTTCTGGTGGAATTTGATCGCCAATCGACCCGCGCTCGTGAACGGCGAACTCCAGTTGACTGACGCCCCAGGGCTAGGCTGGCAACTCAATACGGACTACATCGAAGAGCATCGAGTTCGATCGGAGTAGTGGTGGCATCATCGGGTCCCGGCTTCGTAAAACGGCCGAGCGTCAGCCGCATCAGCATGCAAGAGGTCGCGCAACGTGCCGGTGTCGCTGCTTCATCGGTGTCGCGCGTACTTTCCGGACACCCGAACGTTTCAGACATCATGCGCAACCGAGTCCTCGACGCGGTGGCGGCGCTCGGGTACGAACCCGACCTCGTCGCGCAAAGTCTCCGCCGTGGAGCGACGATGACCGTCGGCTTCGTGGTCGGCAACATATCCAATCCGCTCCTTTCTGAGATCGCCCTTAGGCGCCGAAACCCGTCTCCGTGAGGCTGGCTTTTCGATGTTGCTCGTGAATTCAATGAACAAGCCCGAGTTGGACGCGGAACATATCCGTCTCTTAGCCCAACGTCGGGTTGACGGCCTTCTGTTGTCGCTGGCCAGCGAGGACTCGGCGGGCACGTTGGACGCGGTGTCGCGAGCTGAACTACCCGTCGTGTTGGTTGACCGCGAGATGAGCCTTCGAGGATCGATCTCCGCGGTGTACGCCGAACACGAAACGGGCGTCGAGGCGGCCGTGCGAGAACTGGCGATACACGGCCACCGGCGCATCGCCCTCGTGAACGGACCTTCAGATCTACGGCCCGCGCGCGTTCGTGCCAATACGCTGCGGCGCGTCGCGCGCCAGTTGGGCATCACGAGCGTGGTGCGTTCCGGCAGCTTCACGACCGAACACGGCGAAGCGGCGACGGAGAGCCTTCTCGCAATGGCCGAGCCCCCTACGGCGATCGTCGCGGGAAGCAACCAGATCCTCGTGGGAGTGCTGCGTGAACTTCGGCGTGCTCATCGGCGCGTTCCCGACGACGTTTCTCTCATCACGTGCGATGAGGTGCCGCTCGCGGAGTTCCTCGAACCACCTATCGCAACGATTGAGCGAGACCACCACGAAATGGGCGTCATCGCGGCATCACTCTTACTTGAGTTGCTGTCGGGCGCCGCAGCGCGAACGCGGACCATTCCCACGACGTTCAAAACCAGCGCGAGCGTGGGTCCTGTGCGGGACAAGAATGAACATCACAAGGGTTAGGAAAGAGACGACGTGGAATACCTGTTGGAGATTGAAGTACGTCTGCCCGCGTCGATGGACAACGCGGAGCGCGCTCGACTGATCGAGGGTGAACGAGTTCGGGGCCGCGAACTCGCCGAACAAGGAGTGATTCGCGCGATTTGGCGGGTTCCCGGGCGCTTCGCCAACCGAGCGATCTGGTCAGCCCCCGACGCCACGGTCCTGCACGACGCGATCACCAGCCTGCCGCTCTGGCCCTATCTCGACGTCGTCGTGACGCCGCTCGCGACCCACGACCTCGGGCAACACTGCCAAGGCTTGCCACCAGGGCTCGCCGCGTGAACACCAGCCACGTCAACTAGCGGCTCTCATGGCGCGGGACCCCGAACTCGCTTCGTACTTGAGCGAGCCCTTTCCGAATGATCTCGACGACGTCGTTGGTACGCGTCAGATCCTTGTAGCTCGACGCGACGAAGAGATCGCGAAGCGGGTCGAGTCGCCCGACGGTCCTCGGTGGTGGGACGAAGTCATTGCCGGGCCTGACGGAACTTCCCTCACGCTTCGGATCTACGTCGACGACGCCGAACCTGGACCGCACGGTGCCCTTCTCTTCCTGCACGGAGGGGCGTTCGTCTTCGGTGACCTCGAGTCTGAACACAATCGCTGTTGTCATTTGGCAACGCGATCTGGTTGCGTCGTCGTGTCCGTCGACTACCGACTCGCACCCGAGAATCCCTTTCCGGCCGCGCTCGACGACGCGACGACGGCGCTCGGGTGGTTGTTCGAGCACGCGGATACTTTGAGCGTGGATCCGGCGCGCGTAGGAATTGGTGGGGCCAGTGCCGGCGGTACAGTGGCGACGGTGACCGCTCTTCGCGCGCGTGACGAAGATCGACCAAGGTTACGGGCCATCTTCCTGATCTATCCAGCCACAGACGATCGAGCGAGCGAAGGTTCTATTGAACAGCACGAGCGCTCAGAGCCCTGGGACGGCGAGCGGACCCGAAAGATGTGGCCGCTCTACTTGTCAACTCCCGCTGGGAAGGAGTCGCGCTACGCGTCTCCGATGAGGTCGGACGATCTTTCGGGTTTACCGGTTACGTACGTACTGGTGGCTGAAGAAGATCCCTTGCGGGATGAGGCATTGCATTTTGCGCTGCGATTGTTGAATGCTGGCGTCTCAGTGGA
>JGI20207J14881_1000405_pt1 | contig 15910 bp, 11 predicted proteins | sample NGESurdeep092012_4_FD_14881 | JGI IMG/M metagenome (IMG submission 14881)
CACGCCGGCTTGCAACGATGTCGTCAGTCCGCGTCCAGCCCATACAGCGCCGTCATTACTCCCAAACGGAAATGCGCTGTTGAACCCNGCGTTCACAGTCACCGGCAGCACGGANAAATGGTGCGCGCTATCGGCTCTGAACATCCAGCTGTTCTTCCACGGATGCGCGCCNTTGATTTTAGATAAAGAATCCACTTCCGCCGCTGAGAACGGGCGAANCCCCCAGGCGGCCAGTGGCACACGGCCAATCGTCTGCAAATAGCGCAGATAATTGTCCAACTCGCCGCCAGCCACNACGCCGCCCCGCGCGCCTGCGATGCTGGCGTCGCTCTGTGCGGCGAGGCTGCTGGAACAAAAGAGCAGCCCTGTGGCGCCGGTCAGAACGGCGCGGACGGTGTTGCTCATGACGCGAGAAGAGTAGATTGGCATCGGTGACGCAAATAAAACGGACAGTCTCAGTCGTGCGACGTTTATCGCACCGCCTGGCCCAATTTACTGCCTGCCTCTGTCAAGTGCAGCCAGGCGCCTGGCCAGCGGCACCGATGATCGCAATCGCGCTGCTGGTCGCTGCTCCGGCAGTGAAGGCTCAGGTGGCCGACGCGAACGCGCCAGCAGGTCACGCTGTTGGAGTTGTGTATCCGACGTCCGACGCGGTGGATCGACTCAGGCTATCGCAACTTGCGGGCGACACATCGCACCTCGACGAGATCCTGCTGAGATCGCCCTCTCTGATGCTCACAGACACGACCGCGTTGCATAGGAGCGGCACTTCGCTCACCTGGTTGCGCCCTGATCTCTACACCATCATCAACTCGGCGACGCCATTTACCCTCAATGACGGCGCGATGTGGGCCGGCCGCGGCGTCAGTACCCGCATCTCGACGGGTATCGACATTCGCCGGGGCCGACTGCACCTGGTAATCGCACCAGAGTTTTGGACTGCGTCCAATGCCGATTTCGTTCGCAATCGTGATCCGTATAAGTTCTTTACCCCGCACCCGAACTACCTTCGATATGGCAACGGGTACGCAGACCCGTGGTACGTCCAACCATATTCCGCCGATGTCCCGTGGCGCATGGGCAAGTCACCACTAAAGCGGATCTGGTTCGGCCAGACGGGAGCATGGTATAACACTGGGCCGGTTGAGGTCGGCGTAACGACCGAGAACATGTGGTGGGGTCCCGGAATCCAGAATGCCATAGTGATGAGCGATAACGCCGCTGGCATCCCGCGCATCGAACTGCGTACACCGCGTCCAATGAAAACTCGCATCGGTGACTTCAACGCGCGCTGGTTTGTTGGCGCTCTCGCAGAATCGCCGTACTTCGACACGACGAGCGCAAATGATGTGCGTTCCATTGCGGCTCTGGCAGTTACATGGCGTCCCGTGTTCCAGCCGACGCTCACTTTGGGATTCACCCGCGCAGTGTACGCTACGTCCAACGGCTATGGCAACGTCCCGCTCCGCTGGCTGGACGTGTTCGCAAACACGGGGCATCCAGCAGACAGGCCGCCGAGTGACTCGTCGCTATACCCGGGCGGTCGTGACCAGTTGATATCGTTGTTTGCGCGTTGGGTCTTCCCCGATGACGGATTCGAAGCTTATACCGAATGGGCACGTCAGGAACTGCCCAATTCCTTGCACGACTTTATTGTCGATCCAACTCACTCCCATGGATACACGCTTGGGCTTCAGTATCGCAAGCCAGCACCGGTTGACGCGACGACTTTTCGCATCCAGGGTGAAGTGACTACGATCGAGCAGAGCGGGGACTTCAAGAACCGGCCAGTAGGTGTGTTCTACACCAGTCGACGCGTGATTCAGGGCTACACAGAATTCGGCCAGCCAATTGGCGCAGCAATCGGGCCCGGTGCGAGCAGCCAGTGGTTTGCGATAGACCGCGTCTCGCCAACGAGCTCGTACGGATTTATGTTCAGTCGTATTCGCTGGAATGAGGACGTGCGAAGCAACTACAACTGGGTTCCGTACGTATCGTACTGCAACCACGATGTGTCGCTCTTACCGGGTGTCCGTGGTGGCCACATGCTCGGGAACGGGTATCTCAGTGGCGAACTGATCGTCGGCCACCGGCTCAATGCGTTCTTTCAGACGCAATCCGGCTGTCAGCCGGGCGCCCCGTCCAAAATTGATCTTCACCCGGTGACAGTATCCATTTCATTTACGCCATTTTCCAAGTGACGGGCCTTACCGTCCCGCGTCATGTGGCAGGATACTTGCCCCGTCGTCTATTTGACGACTCCCTAGCGGTTCGTTCGGTTCAACCTGTCCTGTCTGCATGACGCCTGATTCGTCCTCCGAGCCCGGCCAGCATTTACGGCTGTCTTCTCTACCCAAAACTGTTCGTAGTCGTAAAGGATTCAGCGCCACAGCTGAATGGCCTGCACGCGTGCTTCGCCAGCGTCGGCCCGTGGCGGTCCGCCGGCACGCTGTCCGACTGATCAAGCGTCTNCTCGTTCTTGGCATCGCTGACGTCTCGGCTGTGCTGGTCATCCAGGCAGTTGTCTGGTTTCTTGCCAGCACCGCCAGCTTTCCGTCCATGAGCGGGCTCCCAACCCCTTTCGGNCCCGCGCCGGCACTTGTGCTGCTTGCAAGCCTGCTGGTAACAGGGAATTACTTTCGAGGCGTACACCTCTACCAAGCGGCGCGACTTGCTGCGGCGTCCTCGGTGGCCGCCGCGGTGTTTCTGTGGCCTCTCGTGGCCATCCACGGGCCCGCAATCGCGTTCCAGCTATTCGTGGCGGTCGCCGCGGCCCTGTGGTTCATTCTGGCCGCCGAGCGACGGCTCACCCAATGGTTCCTTCGAGTGGTCTGGCCAGGCCCCAATGGCTCCACGCCAGCGATTGTGGTTGAACGCGCCGACGCAGAGCAGTGGAATTTCGATCACATGACCACCGACTTCGGCGGCGATTACAGGCCGATCGGGACGCTCACCCTGACGACGGACGGCAAGCACCGTGACGCGCTGACGAGGCTTGCTCACGCAATCACGTCGGTAGGCGCCGAAGCTGTCATCGTCGGCTCGCACCTTGAAGAGGAGCAGGTGAAAGAGGTGCTGGACATCAGCCTTTCGGCTGGCTGCGAATTTCTTTATCCTGCTCGATCGGTACAGATCGCCGGTCACCGGCCGCTGCTCGTCTGGCACCAGGATGAGCCCTTTTTCGAGCTCGGGGCACCCCTCCTCAAGGCGCAGGCGCTCGTAATCAAGCGCGCCGTGGATGTGGCCGGAGCGATCCTCGCAATGCTTCTTGTCGCGCCTGTGATGGTCGTCGTCGCCGTGCTGATTCGCATCGACTCGCCCGGTCCGATCTTTTTCTGGCAGGATCGCGCCGGACTGGGCGGCATGCGCTTCCGCATGCTCAAGTTCCGGACGATGCGCGTGGGTGCAGACGATGAGAAGGAGGATTTTGCCTACCTCAATCACACGGGGGATCCCCGTCTTTTCAAGATCCCCAACGACCCTCGCGTGACGCGATTCGGAGCCTGGCTCCGACGCTGGAGCATCGATGAGCTGCCACAGTGCTGGAATGTGCTGATCGGCGACATGTCCCTCGTGGGGCCGCGACCGTTCTTCGAGTCCGACCTCGAATCCTACGAGGATCACCATTTCCGCCGGCTGGACGCAAAGCCTGGAATCACGGGGCTGTGGCAGGTCAACGGTCGCAGCGACATCGTGGATTTTGAGGAAGTGGTCCGTTACGATCGGGAGTACATCGAGCACTGGTCGCTGCCGCTGGACTTCAAGATCATGCTGCAGACGGTCCCGGCGTTGTTCAGCCGAAGCGGGGCGTACTAGGGCGGTCCGGTTATTCTCCCGATAGCGGGAAGCCAGTCCAACCGTAATCGCCGCGAAAGCGGTGATCCAGTCCAACCGTCATCCCCGCGAAAGCGGGGATCCAGTTGAGACTGGACTCCGAAAGAACACGAGTCCTCGCTTTTCCGAGGACGACGGCGTTTCCTTGACCCCGACTATTTTTCGGGATGGCTCGGAACTGGGCGACGTCGCCCCGACGGATGCGCGCCCTGGCGGTTGCGGATGCACTGCTCTCGCCGCTCGCTCTCGCCAGCCGTCTGAGACGCCGCAAGCCACTTCCCGATGCACCGCGCATCCTGGTTCTCGAGTTCTGGCACATTGGCGACGCAGTCATGGCCGATCCGATGTTGCGCGCTCTGCGAGCCCGGTTCCCGCGTGCCGAGATCTCGGTGCTGTGCAAAGCTTCCGCGCGCGTGTTGTTGGAGCCGAGCGGGATTGTTGATCGATTTATCGAGATCGACGTGCCATGGACGGCGTTCGAGGGCAAGTATGAATGGCGGCGTTACACGGACCGGGGATTTCGTGCAGTGGTTCGCACGCTTCGCCGAGAACATTTTGATGTCACGCTGGATTCCCGCATGGACATCCGCTCCAACGTCCTTGCGTGGATCATCGGAGCGCGACGACGCGTAGGGTTCGATGTGCCAGGCGGCAGGGGCTTGTTGACAGATCGTGTCGCGGACCCGGGCGACCGGTCGCACAAGGTGGAGGACTGGCTGGCTATGCTGGAGCCACTTGGCGGCGCGACCGGGCCCGCACATCCGCCAGTGCTTGAAGTGTGCGACTCTGTGCAGGCGCGGGTCGATGCGCATCTCCGCAAACTGGGCCTGACGTCACGCACCACGCTCGTCGCCATGCATCCGTCCGCGCGGCAGGTGGTTCGACGCTGGTCGCTGGAGCGGTTCGCTGAAGTTGCGGCCGCAATTGCCGCGATGCCGGACACTCGAGTGCTTGTATTTGTGGACCCGGACGGCTACGGCGAGACACTGAAGACGACTGGTGCGATCTGCGTTCGCGCGAGCCTCCAGGATTTACCGGCGTACTTCCGCCGCTGCACAGTGTTCGTCGGGAATGACTCCGGACCGGCGCATATCGCCGCCGCGGTTGGCGCCACAACGGTCACGATCTTTGGGCCTGGCGCTATCCAGTGGTTCCGTCCGTACGGACCCGACCAGCGCGTGGTCTGCATGACACCCATGCGGTGCCGTCCGTGTTTCGATCATTGTACCCGTTCGCAGAACTTCTGCCTCACGACGCTCCCTGTCGATCGTGTGCTGCGCGAGGTCAGGATGGCACTCGCCAGCCGCGCCGGCGACAGTCTGCTCGGCGTTGACTTGACCCCGGTAGCCAGCGAGATTCTGGCATGAAAGTATTTGTTTCGGGGGTTGCCGGGTTCCTTGGCAGCCACCTTGCGGAGGCCAATCTGCATCAGGGCGCCGACGTGATCGGCTGCGACAATCTCATTGGAGGAGAACTCTCTAATCTTCCGGAAGGGATAGAGTACGAAACCGCCGATTGCTGCGATGTGGTAGCGATGACGCGGCTCATGCGCGGGTGCGATCTGGTTTACCATTGCGCGGCCATAGCCACGGAAGGACTGAGCGTATTTTCGCCAGCGCTAATCGCCCAGCACGTCTATCAGAACACCGCAGCGATGCTCGCGGCTGCAGCGTCGAACAGAGTGCGGCGCTTCGTCACGTGTTCGAGCATGGCACGGTACGGCAACGGCGCCACGCCATTCACCGAGGAACAGGCCCCGCGCCCGGTTGATCCATACGGGATCGCCAAGGTCGCGTCGGAGCAGCTGGTGAAGAATGTTGCGGAGACGCACGGCTTCGAGTACGCGATCGCCGTGCCTCACAACATCATTGGCCCCAAGCAGAAGTACGACGATCCGTATCGCAATGTCGCGAGTATCATGATTAACCGAATGCTGCAAGGCAAGCAGCCGATCATCTACGGAGATGGCGGTCAGAAGCGCTGCTTCTCGTTCGTGCAGGATTGCGTTGCGCCGTTGCTTTGCATGGGATCGCTCGACGCGGCGGCTGGTGAGACGATCAATATCGGACCGGACGAGGAATACGTGTCGATCCTCGAGCTTGCCACGACTATCGCGGAGCTGCTGAACTTCGATCTGGGTCCGATCTTTGTTGCAGATCGACCCCGCGAAGTCCGGTACGCGACATGTTCTGCTGACAAGGCGCGGCGGCTTCTGGGCTATCACACGACAGTGTCGTTACGCGACGGGCTGCAAAGCATCATCGACTGGATCCGACTCAACGGCACCAGACCCTTCGAATACCACCTTCCGATAGAAATCGACTCGCCACTGATTCCGGAAACGTGGAAGAACCGCATGATTTAGTGCGTTGCTCCGAGCGTCATGCGCGGCGTCCTCTCGCAAGTGCGGTACCCGGGCTGACGCTGCCGGAGCATCCATCGCCACTATCATGCGAACTACAATGAATTCCGCGGGGCATCCCGCGCAGTCGTCCCCGCTGGAATGATCACCCTCCTCCGGCGGGCGTTGCGGTCACAGCTGGGGCACAACGCTGTCCTGAATCTCGCTGGGTTCGGGATACCGCTCGTAGTAGCCGTCATCGCACTTCCGACGCTCACGCACGCGCTCGGGCCGGCTCGCTTTGGTTTGCTTGGTATGAGCTGGGCATTCCTGGAGTATCTCACGCTATTCGATGTGGGGCTGGGAAAAGCGACTGTTCGTTACGTCGCCGATGCGATGGCGCGCGACGTTGGTGACATTCCCCAAATCACGTCAGTTTCGTTAGCGACTCAAACCGCTGTTGGTGTGATTGCTGCGATCCTGCTGGCGAGTGTGTCATCGCTGCTGGCGGAGCGCGCGTTCCACGTCGCGCCAGCACTGTTAAACGAGGCGACTGCGCTTTTCGTCGTCGTCGGCCTCAATCTGCCAGTTGTCCTCGCGCTCACAACTCTGCGCGGTGTGCTGGAGGGTGCGCAGCAGTTCGTAGTGAGCAACGCCATCAAGGTTCCTGCGTCCGCCGGATCCATCATCATTCCGGCCGTCCTTGCGAGCAAGGGCGTAACGCTGCCAACGATCATGCTCTGGGTGTTGGCGTGGCGAGTCGTTGCCTGTGGCGCTACCGTGATCGCAATCATTCGTGTGATCCCCGGATTCCGAATCGAAATGCCACGCGACTGGATGCGGCTGCGCGGACTCATAAGTTTCGGTGGATGGGTAGCAGTGTCCGGAGTCGTCAGCCCGATCCTGGTGTATTTCGACCGCTTTGCGCTTGGTGTTCGCGCCAATCTTTCTGCGGTGGGATACTACACAGTGCCGTTCGAAGCGATAACACGAGCGCTCGTAATTCCCAACAGTCTGATCAACGCGCTGTTCCCGCTGCTCACCGGGTTGGGCGTCGTGGCTGCGGCTTCACGGATCGACCGCCTTTTTGCGTCGTCGCTGCGAACTCTGTTGCTATTGATGAGTATTCCAACGGCCATCGCGTTCGCATTTGCTCCATACATCCTGCTTCTCTGGATGGGACCGGATTACGCAATGCACGGAGCACTTGCGCTCCGCATTCTCGCTGTCGGCGTTCTGATCAATTCGGCCGCCCACATTCCGTACACGTTTCTGGAAGCATCCGGTCGGCCCGACGTCCCCGCGAAGTGTCATCTCGTTGAGCTTGCGATTCACCTCCCAGTTGCCTGGGTTCTTGTCGGGCGCTGGGGAATCACGGGTGCGGCGGTCGCATGGACACTACGTGTTTCTCTCGACACGCTTCTGTTGCTTGTGGCCGCTCGACGGATAATTCCCGTTTCGCTGTCCGCAGTGTTGACAGGCAGCCGCAACGCAGTGGTGATTCCGTGACATCCGTGGCTATCTCGATCGTCTCCACGGATGAATTTCCCAAAGTCGAAGCCTGCCTCCGGTCGATCGCTGCGCAGGAGTTCGATGGTGAACTGTTCGTGACGGTGGTTTGCAACGGGCAGCCCGACGACACCAGCCGCATACACCTGATATACCCATCAGCGACGACGATTGTGAACGGCGTGCGCCTGGGATTCGCAGAGAACCACAACGCGGCGCTCGCATCCAGGACCGCCGAATTCGGTCTCTTGCTGAACCCGGATGTCGAACTGGCCTCGACGTGCGTTAGCGAGCTCGTTGGCGCGATGCGGATTCACAAACAGGCGGGAGTCGTCGGTCCGCTCCTCCGTTATCCCGATGGCGTGGCGCAACCGTCCGCGCGGAGATTCCCACGTATTGCGGGAACGCTTGTACGGCGAACGCCATTGCGAAGGGTCATCGACGCGCGGCTTGGTGGCCCGCGGCACTACCTGCCACCCCCAACTGTGGATCGTGCGGTCGATTGGCTATTGGGTGCATGCTTGTTGGTCCGAAGCACCGCGTGGGCTGATATTGGTGGTTTCGATCCCGGGTATCGTCCGCTGTATGTCGAGGACATCGACCTTGCGTGGCGCATGTGGCGCACTGGATGGGAGGTCTGGCAAACGGCCTCGGCGGAGGCTATACACGAACATCAGGCTGCAACAGACAAGCGCTTCTTCGACCGACGAACGCTCTGGCACGCGCACGGCATGCTTCGTTTTGTGCGCAAGCACCCGCGGTTCCTTCTTGGCAAGTCACCGCGTCGAACGGCGACGTGACGCGCACGGGGAGACGCAGTTTTATCGTGCGCCGCCTTGCTTGCGAAACACAATCGCCATGTCCTTGCGTAAATCCATCGTCATGAACGGAGTCAACGCACCGAAAACGCGGCTCGATAGCGAACCGGTCGTTGTGTAGTGACCCATTCGGGTAAATACGTGTGACAACCCCGCACGACGCGCGAGTTCGATCAACTCCGTGCGGGAATATTCCCTGTAGTGCCCCGGATTGGAAAGGTCCTCTCGAATAAGTTCCTGCGGATTTCGACCCAGCAACAGACGAAGCCTTCGATGCAGCGCAATCCCGTTGGGTGTTGTGACGAGCATCAATCCATGCGGCGCCAGGCCAGCGGCGAGGAAATTGAACGAGTGGACGGGCGATGTGTAAAGGTGTTCTACCACTTCGCAGTACGTGATTACGTCGTACGTATTCGGGAGCTCGGGCCAGCGCGACTGATCGGAAGCGTCATTGAGATCGAAAACTATCCGGTGCTCGTTGGGCGCGGGCGGAAATTTGTCATCCGGGAATCCAAGAGTGTCAATCTGCATGTCCGGCCAGAGTCGACGAAACATGATCGTCTGATAGCCTGGCCCAATGTCCAGCATTCGGAGTGGCTGCGTCGAGTTGGCCTGGTCAAGTAGCGCGAGTGTTTCGGCGACGGTCCCGGCAAGCGCAACATAGCGACCGCGGTTATATGCAAAATATGTTTGCATCTCGTTACCGAGTGGCTCGGCGACGATCGAAAGCTCCTGGACGACGCTCTCGATCTGCTGCGGTGTCGGCGCCGCTCTTTTCATCTTATTTGGGTTGCGCTTGAGGATCCGTTGCTTCGACGACGTCGGGCAGTGGCGATAACTGCGCTCGCTACAGCATTGCGGTCGATGCCATCGAGTCGGCTCATCGCCGTGGTAGTGGAAAGGTACTGACCCGGTGGCGCAATGTCCGTCTCGGTTTCACAGTAAGTGCCCGCCTCTATTTCCGGGACCGCCATATTCCTGACGAAAAAGACGGGGACGCCAGCAGCATTTGCAAGGTGCCTGGGACCCGAATCAGCCCCAAGGAAAACATCGCACAGCGGCAGAAACGCCGCAAATTCTCTCAGCGACAGGGTCCCGGCAAGGACGACCACGCGCGATCCGATCTCCCTTGCGACGCTGCGTAGAGCGGCGCTCTCGGCCTGCGTCCCGGTAAGGACCACGCGTGCGCCGGGGCATAGTTGCAGCACCAGGCGAAGGATTGACACAAACAGCGCAGTGGGGAACACGCCGATACGTTGGCGGCTTGTCATCGACACGGCGATCGTCAGGTTTGCATCTCCAAACGGCAACCCATTCCATTCACGAAGCGCAGCTTCACGCTCTTCAGCGTTGATGTACATCCGCGGCCTGAGTTCGGATGCATCTGGCGAGCCTGTGACCTCCTCGAACATCGCACGGATCTGTGCCGGCCACGAAGCGCGCTGTGTCCGGACCGGATAGGTCGTGAGGCCAGAGAATCCTTTTTGCACGAACGCTACGCGGTTTGGTATCCCAAGTTGTATGGCGAGCCGCAAGCAGCGATGGTGCTGGATGTTATCAGTGCACAATATGACGTCGAACCTGTGTTCCCGCAGCTCACGAGGCGTGTAAGGCGGTAGGAAATCCGTCACGCTATCGCCATTGAACGGAAGAACCTCACCGAGCCCCGGGGTATTGCGTAGAATTTCGGCGCCATCGCGAGTAGTCAGATACGACCAGCTGCAGAGTGGCAAGCCATCGATCAGGTGGCCGAGAGAGCAGGTGCGGTAGAGCACATCGCCTATGTGCCCACTTCCTGCAATGAGTCCACTCCGCCAAGCGCCCGGTGATGTGGCGGCGGCGTGAACACGGACTGCCGCATACGCGCGCAGGAGGGGTGCGGCAACCTCAGTTGCCACAGCGGCGGCGTAACGAGTTGTGTCGCGGAACTGCGTGCGGTCGGGTATCACCATGCGCGCTGCGTCATTCCGCGCAGGAATCCCCTGAATATCGCCCAGCCCAAAGCTCGTTGCCCGCGAAATACTTCCATCAGCGCCCGGCTCGGCTTTGTTACGCCGAGATACGCAAGCCCGAGCAAGCGATCAGTTCCATGATAGTTGCGTCGGACGTACAGGGCACGGTTGCGATTCTGGAAATATGCTGTCCGAGGCGTCAGTCGCTCGCCAGCTCCGCTGCTACCGACCCGATGGTACACATGCGCGCGCGGAGCCACAGCTGCACGCCAGCCGGCATCGCATGCTCTGCGTGAGTAGTCGGCGTCTTCCCAGTAGATCGGGTTGTAAATCTCCGCTAGGCCGCCTTGGGCATCATAGAGCGGGCGTGCGATAGTCATGGCGCAGCCCGTCACAAACGTTGTGGAATATGGCCGATCGGCGCTCGCAGGAGTCAGCGCATGCACTATCAGTGCGCGCTGCGGAATTTCAATCCCGCCGGCATACCATACTTCGTCACGGTTCGGATGGCGAAAGATGACGGGACTCAGGAGTCCCGCATCCGGAGCATCGCGGATTGCGCTTGCCATCTGGGCAAAACAATCCGGTGCTACCATTGCATCGTTGTTCAGCAGCATGAAGTGCGATGCCGTCGTGCGGGAGGCGAGATAGCGCAGCCCAACGTTATTGGCGCCGGAGAACCCCAGATTTCGGTCGGCCGCGACGATCAGCAACCAACCGCTTGCGTCAACCGAATCCAGCGCGGACGGAACAACTTCACACCAACTCGGCGCGTGCAATGCACTCCAGTCGCGCAGGCGATCAAGGGAGTCGTCCACGGATCCGTTATCGATCACTATAACGTGATCTGGTCGTGGTGTTGCGAGCAGCAGCGAATCCAGCGCGGCAAGTGTGTCGTTCGCGCCATTCCAGTTGATCAATACGACGCCGAACTGTGCCTCACGCATAGGCTAAGTCGGATACTCGCGCCGTCGCGGTTCGCTGGGACACTGTGACCGCAGTGCCACCGATCCAAAAGAGCAGATAGGAAACGAGCGGGTCGCCAAACATCACCGACGTCAGGCCATATACTGCGATGCCGGTGGTAGCGAGGGCTACGATCATTCCAAAGCTGCGCTGATGCTCGTTCGCTCCATTCCTGAACAGCCTGTATCCAGCGACGATGAAGCAGCCGAGCGTACCGACCAACGCGACCAGTCCCGGTACGCCGAGTTCCACAGCGTATTTCAGATACAGGTTGTCAGACGTGATTGGTATCAAACCGCCACGAACGGCGCTTTGATCAGTCGTGCCGAGGCCGTATCCCCACGGTTGTTGCAGAAATGCGGTAATGCCAGCCGTCCAGTCCTTTACGTGTGACTGGCTGCTTCCAGTTTGCCACGTAACGGTTTCGAGTGCGAATGTCGCCAATCCGGGAATCGCAGCCAGAGCGACGAGGAACATCACAATGAAGACAGTGGCGAACAAGGCCGCGCCGGTAAGCCGCCGCCGGGCGGCGAGAATCGTCAGGACCTGTGCGATCCCGATGGCGATTGCGGCACGGGTGAAGGTCACCGCGAGGCCGGCCCAGATTATCGCGCTTGCGAGATAGAGAAAGATCTTCTTCGTCCGCTTCGGATCGAGTACCCAGAGGGTTGCTGCAGGAAGAAAAACGACGAAGATGAGCGCGAACCCCTGACTCGACAGGAATACCGACCCGGAGCGGCGTACGAGGTGGCCCCCCATCAGACTCCAGTAGTTGTCCGGCAGTCCGTAGATGTTCCCCTGGGTGAATACTGCACCACCAAGAAAGTCCTGAACGTATGAGGCCACGCCCATGACCACCAGCATCTGCGGCGTGACGAACAGTTGCTCTGCGATCGCAGCAGTGCATGTTACGACGAGGACGGCGAATGCGCGCCTTGCAAACGCTGAGTTCTCGGCGATCTCGGGCGTCGTGCGCCCGACGAAGTAGAAGATCACGAAGAATGCAGCATCGCGAAGTCCAAATAGCGATGCTGTAAGCGGGACATTGTCGCGCAAGACAACGTTCTGCGTCATGAAAACGATCAAAGTCATCGCCACCCAGCCACCAGCGAACAGATCCGCAGCTGCGATCGGGACACGATGTCCGCGACCGGTGATCATTCGGACGATCACCGCCAGGAACAGCAATACGCCGGCGATCTCCTTCCACGCTGCGATTCCGCGCACGACACTCGTGGGAAGTTTTACAACACCGAATAGAAGCGCAATAACGAGGATGTGAAACGTGAGCGCCCACGTGATCCAGGGAAGCGCCCGCGCCGCCAGGGACCGAGTTGAGACAGCCCTCGTCTCAGGCACGACGCGCGACTGTCGGTGCTTTTGCTCGCGCCGCCCGTCGCATGAGCGCGGCGCGCAACTGCTGCGCTGCCGCGGGGTCGCGCCGACTCCAATCGGCGTAAATGGTCGCGATGCCTGCGACCATTACGCCGACAAACAGACCGAGGAGGAGTGCACCCGGAAGTAGCAGCGAATAGCGTGGCCAGTACGGTTTGACAGGAGCCACTGCGGAATCAACGGTTGTGATGAGCGCCGCGTCGTTGAATTCGTCCAGTCGTGCGTCTTCGAACTGTTTCTCCACTGAGAGATAAAGCTCTGTCGCCACGTCTTCGTTGCGCCTCAGCGTCTCTTCGTCCGACGACAATGTCGGCGATGACTGCCACTGCCTGTTACGCGACAGAAAATCGCGATGTCGCGCCTGCGCCGCAGCAAGGTCAAGCTTGGCGTCGGCCATCCGACTTTGCATGTACACGCGCTTGGACTTTGCACGCGACGTCCGTTGCTCCAGATTGAACTCGTTGACAAGGGCCAGCGCCGCGTTGGCCTCGCTCGCGACAATGTTCGGATATTGATCGCTCACCACGACCTTCACGAGGTTGGTGCGCGGATCCGCCGTAGTGACCATCGACTTCTCAAGTACTTTAACTCCCAACTCAATTCGCCTCTTGGGATCCGTCGATCGCAACTTCATGATGTCGACGAGCCGCGCGCTGTCATTCGGATTACTGGTGCGCGGATCCTTGAACTTCGTGAGCAACAAGCGTGTCAACAGCTCGCGGCTCTGTAGCAACTCTCCGTAAAACGCTGGCGACTCTGTCGGTTCACCCCCGACGGAGCCAAGTCCCATTCCACTCGCCAGTCCAGAAAGTGCACCCGACGAGCTGAGGCTGCTGAGCGCGCCGCCAATCTTGGACGAGCTGGATGGGTTTGGCGCGAACGATACCGTAACGCGGTATGTCGGTGGCAGTACAAGCGCTGCGACGACCGCCAGTATTATTGCTCCGATCGTACAGAGAAATACTGTCCGCCACCGGTTCAGCACGCCCGCCGTCCACAGCGCGAGCGTCAACGGTCCCGGGCTCGGTTCCGCGATCGGTACGACGTCGGGCATGCGTATCAGCCGTTAGTGGGTACGCAGGAGCGCGATCACCGCGACGAGACTCGACACTACTCCGGTCAACGATCCGAGCGCGGCCAGGACACTCAATCCCGACGTGCCATCGTTCTCGGGCACGAAGACTATGCTGCCCGGCTTGGGGTTGGGGACATAATCCGGGATCAGGAATCGCTGCGACTCTGCGTCGACTTTCCCATTTGGTTGCGTGACGTATGCATGTCCGACGTCGGCCTTGCGAGTCGGGCCGCCAGCAGCGCGGATGTAATAATTCAGATCCTTGCCCGGCGCGTACGTGACGGCAACTGGAGAATTCACAGCTCCGCCGACCCGTACAATAGCGTTGAAGCGAGGTATGTACAGCGAGTCACCGTCCACGAGAAGGAGATTATCGCGGCTGCGTGGGTCCTTCAGTACATCCGGGAGGTCGATCCCGATCCGGCCAATCTGGCTCGACGGACGATAGAACGTCACGCCATTCGCGTAACCTTCCGGCGTGAGCCCACCGGCGCGTTTCAACACGTCGCTGATGTGTTCGTTCTTGTTCAGCAGTGTGTATCGTCCCGGGAAGCGCACTTCTCCGCTCACTGCAACTGTACGCTGCAGCTCCCAACCGGGCTGCCGCAGCACGAGAACGTTGTCATACGGCTTCAACTGCACGTCGGGTGTCGGGCCGGAAGTCGCAGGCACTCCGGGCGGGCCGTTGTACTTGCCGTCCGGCGCGCGCTCAAAAAGGTAGCTCGAGTCGAGCGGTATCGAGAACTCCCGAGCGGTTACTGTGCCGGATCTGTCTTCCGGCAGTCGAGCGATGCGGGCCTCGTTGAGAAGTGCACTCTGCTCGAGGCCGCCAGCCTGGAGAACGAGGTCGCGCACGGTCATCCCTTCGTGATATGGATAACGCCCACTCTTTCGAACTGCACCGTTGATCGCGACGTAACGTGTCGGTCGGAATTCGGAGACCGAATAGACCGTCAGATTGTCATCTTCCTTGAGCTGGAAGTCGTTGATCACCGCTCCCGTCGAATCGCGCAACGTTGCGCGGAGTTGCTGCCGAGTGGAATCGGGGTTCAGGCGCGAGATCAGTACTTCGCCGAGATATGTGTCCGGCTTGATGCCGCCAGCAAGTTTGAGCGCACTGGCGACGGTCATCCCGGGCGTCAACCCGATCGTTCCGGGCATGTTGACGTTGCCACGCACGACAATTCGATTGCGAACCCGCGACGCCACGGGGAAGACGCGGATCACATCACCAGCTTCAACGGGCACAGCGGGCCCGGTTCCGGTGAGGAATGCATCGGAAACGATGTCCGTGGTAACTCTGTCGCGGCCTGGCGTCCGCTCCGAGGGCGGAACGATTCGCTCGATCTGCACGCGCTGCCGCGATGCCGCAGCCTTGAACCCACCCGCAAACCGTATCGCGTCCGCGAGCGTTTCACTTGGCTTGATCTCGTATGTCGCCGCGCGGTTTATTTCTCCCACAATGCGGACGCGCGCGAGGTGCACCGGAACGAAGACGATGTCTCCATTCTGCAGCCGCACGTCGTTGGACGCGTCTCCGTTAAGGAGATAGTCGTAGAAATCCATGTGCGCAACGAGCTTCCCATTGCGTCGGACCTGAAGGTCGCGGAGACTTCCATTGTCCGATGGTCCACCCGCCGCATACAGCGCGGAAAGAAGTGTACCTGACGCCGAAACCTGATATGCACCCGGTACCATCACATCACCGACGACAAATACCATGTTGCTGCGCAGCTTCGCTGGCGTTATCGAAAAATGAGTGGTTGCCCCAGCGCCGCGGGTGACGCCGGAATACACCCGTCCCAATCTGTCGTACAACACGTCGTTCAATTGAGCAAGCGTCAACCCATTGACTGAGATCTGCCCGACCTGCGGCACGACGATGAATCCCTGTCGTGTGACGGGGAGCTCATATGACGCCTCGACGTCACCGGTAAGTATGAGGACTAGTTGGTCGCCGGGGCCGACGCGATAGTTTGCATCCACCGGCCCCGCCATGTTCGGATTGAACAGAGTTGTG
>JGI20207J14881_1000414_pt1 | contig 15749 bp, 10 predicted proteins | sample NGESurdeep092012_4_FD_14881 | JGI IMG/M metagenome (IMG submission 14881)
GGCAGCGCCAGCACCTTGGCGAGCACCTGCTCGGGCAGATCGCCGTCGATCTCGATCAGCGCCACGGCGTTGGCGCCCGGCGCCTCGCGGCCGACGTGGAACGTGGCGATGTTGATGCCGGCCTCGCCCAAGGTCGACGAGAACTTGCCGATGAAGCCCGGCTTATCGAGATTGGTGATGTAGATCATCGACGGGCCGAACTCCGCGTCCATGCGGATGCCCTTGATGTTGACGATGCGCGGCCGGCCGTCGGCGAACACCGTGCCCGAGACGTGACGGGCCTGCCGCTCGGTGGTGACGGTGATCGTGATGAGGCTCTCGTAATCGCCGGCCACCTCGCGCGTGACCTCCTCGACGATGATGCCGCGCTCCTTCGAGATCACCGGCGCCGAAACGACGTTGACGTCACCGAGCATCGGCCGCAGCAGGCCGGACAGTGCCGCAGAGGTCAGCGCCTTGGTGTTCATCTGCGCGACAGCGCCCTCGAAGGCGATCTGCACCTTGCTGATGCCGGTGTCGGTCAACTGCCCTGCGAAGGAGCCGAGCTTCTCTGCGAGCGCGACGAAGGGCTTGAGCTTCGGCGCTTCCTCGGCGCTGATCGAGGGGAAGTTGATGGCGTTGGAGATGGCGCCGGTCATCAGATAGTCGGACATCTGCTCGGCGACCTGCAACGCGACGTTTTCCTGCGCCTCCGAGGTCGCGGCGCCGAGATGCGGCGTGCAGATCACATTCGGGTGGCCGAACAGCGGGTTCTCCGTCGCCGGCTCGGTGACGAAGACGTCGAAGGCGGCGCCGGCCACCTGGCCGGAATCGAGCGCGGCGCGCAGTGCCTGCTCGTCGACGAGGCCACCGCGCGCGCAATTGATGATGCGCACGCCCTTTTTCGTCGCGGCGATCGCCTTGGCGTCGATGACGTTGCGCGTCTTGTCGGTCAGCGGGGTGTGCAGCGTGATGAAGTCGGCGCGCTTGAAGAGATCGTCGAGCTCAACCTTTTCGACGCCGAGATCGAAGGCGCGTTCCGGCGACAGATAGGGATCGAACGCGACCACCTTCATCTTGAGGCCCAACGCCCGGTCGGCGACGATCGATCCGATGTTGCCGCAGCCGATGACGCCGAGCGTCTTGCCGGTGATCTCGACGCCCATAAACTTGTTCTTCTCCCACTTGCCGCCTTGCGTCGAAGCGTCGGCCTGCGGGATTTGCCGCGCCAGCGCCAGCATCAAGGTGATGGCGTGCTCGGCGGTGGTGATCGAATTGCCGAACGGCGTGTTCATCACGATAATGCCCTTGGCCGTCGCCGCCGGAATATCGACATTGTCGACACCGATGCCGGCGCGGCCGATCACCTTCAAGTTCTTGGCATTGGCCAGGATCTTCGGCGTCACCTTGGTGGCCGACCGGATCGCCAGGCCGTCATAATTGCCGATGATCTCGGCGAGCTTGTCCTTGTCCTTGCCGAGCGCAGGCTGGAAATCGACCTCGACGCCGCGATCCTTGAAGATCTGCACGGCGGCGGGAGAGAGGGCGTCGGAAATCAAAACGCGGGGGGCCATGATCGTGATCCTTTGTCTCGGGAGGACGGCGTTCGCGCCATCATGAATTACGAATTGGAGCGCGGCAGCGATCAGCGCAGCCAGCGCGACATGTGCGGATAGAGCGCGACGCCCTCTTCGGCGGCGGCCTTGGAAGCGGCCGTCATGCCGTACCACTGCAAGAGCGGCAGACCGGGGCCACCGCCGCCCGCGAAGGCCTCGATCAGCGAATCGCTGCCGCCCTTGTAGCCGTCGACGTGGAAGACGATCTCCGGTTCGAGGTGCAGATGCCTGAGCGCGGCATAGGACCAGGCGAGTGTTGCCATCTCGTCACCGGCGGTGGGCGCAAGCGTCGGCGCCCCCCGCTCGGCCGGATCGGTCACGGCAAGATGGCCGGCCTCGTGCAGCAGGTCGCCCGGATGAGCGAGCCGGCTCTCGTCGAGCAGGATGGCGCCACCACGGATGTCGAGCCCGGGCAGGAACGTGTCGTTTGGCAATTCGGCCGCACGGACGTCGATGCCGATCTCGCGGACGAAGCCCGCGAGTCGTTCGGTGAGAGCATCGGCAAAAGTTTTTTCCTGGCGCATGATCTTATCCGAAAACCGGTTCCCACTTTTCGGGATCATGCGCTTATGCCGCCTTGGCGAGCGTGGCCTTGGCCTCGGCGAAGGCCCAGTCGAGCCACGGCGTCAACGCTTCGACGTCGGTCGTGTCCACTGTCGCGCCGCACCAGATGCGCAGGCCCGCCGGCGCGTCGCGATAGTGGCCGAGATCGTAGCCGGCGCCTTCCTTCTCAACCAATGCGGCGAGCGATTTCGCGAAGGCCACCTGCTCGTCGGCGGACAGACGCGTCACCGCCGGATCGACCACCTTCAGGCACACCGACGTGTTCGAGCGGAGCTTGGCGTCGGCGGCGAGGAAATCGACCCACGGCGTCTTCGCCACCCAATCGGCGAGCACCTTGGTGTTGGCGTCGGCGCGCGCGACGAGCGCCTTGAGCCCGCCGATAGATTTCGCCCAGCTAAGCGTGTCGAGATAGTCCTCGACGCACAGCATCGACGGCGTGTTGATGGTTTCGCCGATGAAGATGCCCTCATTGATCTTGCCGTTCTTGGTCATACGGAAGATTTTAGGCAGCGGCCAAGACGGCTTGTAGGTCTCAAGTCGCTCGACGGCGCGCGGCGACAGGATCAGCATGCCGTGCGCGCCCTCCCCGCCCAAAGCCTTCTGCCAGGAGAACGTGACGACATCGAGCTTGGCGAAATCGAGGTTCTGCGCGAAGGCCGCCGAAGTTGCGTCGCAGATGGTCAGGCCCTTGCGGTCGGTGGCGATCCAGTCGCCGTTCGGCACGCGCACACCGGAGGTGGTGCCGTTCCAGGTGAACACGACGTCGGAATCGAAATTGATTTTCGTCAGGTCGGGCAGTTCGCCATACTGCGCCTTCAGCACCGTGACGTCGTGCAGTTTGAGCTGCTTCTGGACGTCGGTGACCCAGCCCTCGCCGAACGATTCCCAGGCGAGCATGGTCACCGGGCGGGCGCCGAGCAATGACCACAGCGCCATCTCGATAGCCCCGGTGTCGGACGCCGGCACGATACCGATGCGGTAGTCGGCGGGAACCTGGAGCACCTCGCGCGTGAGATCGATGGCGCGCTTGAGCTTCGCCTTGCCGATCTTGGCGCGATGCGAGCGGCCGAGCGCCGCGTCTGTGAGATTTTGGAGGCTCCAGCCGGGGCGCTTGGCGCATGGGCCGGATGAAAAGTGCGGAATTGCCGGCCGCATACCGGGTTTCGTCGCTGTCATGTGTCTATCCTTCCAGATAGGTGCCTCTCGTTGGGGAGAGGTGTCCCACTGGCGGAGATAGGCGAGCGCGGCGTCGCGGTCAACAAGATTCGAGATGACGAAATTTCAGCGGACGCGCGATCGCGCGGCGCCGCGACGATTTCCGCAGGTCTTAGAAGCGGATGCCGACGCCGGCGCGCGCAGTGTTCGAATAGCTGCGAATGCCGTCGATCTGCATGAACATCACGTATTCATATTCGGCGCGCACGAACACATTCGGCAGAATCGCGACGTCGATGCCGAAGCCGGTTGTGAAGCCGCCGGTGTAAGCATTCTCGCGACTCGACGTCACGACACCTGCCGTGCTGGTCTGATAATTCACGCGGCCAACTGCTGCGCCGGCAAACAGATAAGGCAGGAACTGACCGAACGCGTAGCCGGCGCGGGCGCGCAAGGTCGCGTAATCGAGCATCTTGAAGGACGAGGCGAGCGTGCCGCTCTCGGACGACGTGCTCAGTGAATTGAAACGATTATAGGCGCCCTCGACGCCGAGCACGAGGTCTTCCCACTGGACGTTGTAACCGAGGAAGCCGCCGAACTGCGCGCTGTTGGTGCTGACCTTCGGCAAGGCGATGGTGTTGCTGACACTGCCGAAATCCGCCGTCAGATTCGACCAGCCGAATTGCGCGCCAAGCGAGACGCCGTCCCAGCGGGTAAAGCTGGAGGGCTGATCCATATAGGAGCCACGCAGGACGGTCTCCGGCATGTCCGCGGCCGACGCTGACGCGGTCATGCCGGCGGCAATCAACGCCGCCGCGACGCAAGCGCGGCGGATGCCGATTCGATCAATGAGTATAATCATCGAAACTCCATCGCACGCCGACGCGGACTTCGTGCGCGGCGAGGTTCTTCAGTGTCGTCGAGCCGAAACCGTCGGAGGCGGTCGTTGCATCGCCGAAATTCACGTAACGATAACCGGCGTCGAGGGTCAGGTTTGGCGCGATCGAGTAGCCGACGCCGGCCATCACCGCCCAGCCAAATTTCCATTGCGAATTCGACAGTCCGCCAGTGAACGGCGGGGCGGCTGTACTGGCGAAATCGTGCGTGCGCAGGTTGGCGACACCGCCGCCCGCGCCGAGATAAGGCGTGATCCCGTACCAGGTGCCGAGATCAAAATAGCCGTTGAACAGCGCGGTGACGGCGTCGATCTTGGCGGACACGTCGCCCGGCGCAGCGATCGTCCCGGAGTATTTCATCGCTGTGTAATCGATGGTGACGTCGGTGCGCAGCCAGCCCGTCTTGATGCCGGCGCCGACACCGCCGACGAAACCGTTGCCGTTGTCATTGCCGGTCGGACTGGGAAACCCGGGCGTCGATTGCGCACCGCCCATCGTGCCCCAGTAATAGCCGAGATCGCCGCGCAGATACCAAGCCGGAGACGCCGTCGGCAGAGACAACGGCGCGATGCTGGGCGGAGGCATCACGGTGCCTGGCATGTCGGCGGCAATCGCCGCGTCCGACACGATCAGCCCGGCAAACACGCACAGCCTCAACCAACTCATGACTTCGCGTCCTTGCTGTCCCGAACCTTTCGTGCCTGTTCGATGGCGACGAAGAGAGGTAAGGGCCGATCAACCAAACAGTTCACCGCGTCCGTTACCGGCCACTCAGCCGCGGCTGCGCAGTGGCGGCGGCGAGTAGACGGGCGGCGGCGAGTAGACCGGCGGCGGCGCATATTGTTGCGACACGTAGCGCGGTGCCGGCGGCGCGGTATCGCAGCAAGTCCAGCGCAGGCCGAGCATGATGTCGTTAGAATGAAGGTTCTTGAATTGGAAGTCGTTGCAACTGGAGCCGCCGTTGCAGTCGACCGTCTCCTTCGCCGAGCCGTAATTGAGATAACGATAGGTGAGATCGATATTGAAATTCTTGCTCACCGCATANGACATGCCGGCGTAAACAGCCCAGGCCAGATTTAAAGTACTGGTGCCGCGGCCAAGCCCAAATGAGCTTCCCGNGCCGCCGAAAGCGGACACGTCCGGGGTCACGTCCGTGAAGTTGCTGATCGTGTTGTAGGCGCCGCCGACACCGACGCCGACGAATGGCGTCCAGCAGTCCCAAGTGCCGAGATCGACAAAAGCGTTGGCGAGAAATACCCAGGAACTCAGATTGCCCTGGTACTGGTCGACCGCGACAGGTCCGGGACCGGTAGTCGTGGCGAGCGCGGTGATCTGCGTCTTGGCGCGATATTCGCCGGTCACATCAAAGCGCAACCAACTGTTCCAGTTATAGCCGACGCCGGCACCGATGAAGTAGCTGTCGCCAATCGAATTCGATGGGAAAGCCGTGTCGGCCGGGAGCGGCGTGACCTCGAGATCGGTGCGCCCGTTCATACCGGCACCGACGAAGCCACGCAGATACCACGTGTCGCAGCAGGGCTCGGGCGCCGGCGGCTGCACATAGACGGGCGGAGGAGGAGGCGGCGGCGCATAGTCCGCGGCCTGTGCGGCGCCGGCGCTCACCAGCGCGGCGCTCGCGATAATGAAGACCTTCAGACGCCGAACCAGCATGCTTCGTCCTTCCCGAGTACGCCGTTGACCCCCCGAGGCGGCGATACAGAGCGGACGATGGCAGCGAAAACTTAAGCAGCCCTTAACCCTGTTTTTTAACCACGAATTTTAAGGCGTCGCCGCGTCGCGGCCATCCCTCTCCCATGGCATTGGCTGCGCACGGCGAATCGCCGGCAATGATTTGTTAACGACAACGGTATTGGGCGGTAGAAACGCAAAGCGCCCGGCGCAGAGCCGGGCGCAATTTGCAAAATGCCGAAAGCCTCAGGCGGCGACTTCGGTCAGCGCCTCAATGATATCATCGACGACGGCTTCGACCAGCGCCTTGTCGTCGCCCTCGCCCATCACGCGGATGACCGGCTCGGTGCCGGACGGACGCACGAGCAACCGGCCGCCCTGTCCGAGCCTGCTCTCGGCACTGGCGATCGCCGAGCGTACGCTTGCGTTCTCGAGTGGCTTGCCGCTCTTGAAGCGCACATTCTTGAGCACCTGCGGCAGTGCTTCGAAACGGTGGCAGACTTCCGACACCGGCTTGTTCATGCGCTTGACCACCGCAAGCACCTGGAGCGCCGAGACGAAACCGTCGCCGGTCGTGGCGTAGTCGGACAGGATGATGTGGCCCGACGGCTCGCCACCGATATTGTAGCCTTGCGCACGCATCTGTTCGATGACGTAGCGGTCGCCGACCGGCGTGCGTATGAGCTTGAGTCCCTTCGNAGCAAGGTGTCGCTCGAGGCCGAGATTGGACATCACCGTCGACACGACGCCCGGATTCTGAAGCCGGCCGTCTTCCTTCCAGCTCTCGGCGATGACCGCGAGCAATTGGTCGCCATCGACGACGTGACCGAGCTCGTCGACGATGAGCACGCGGTCGGCGTCACCGTCCAGCGCGATGCCAATGTCGGCGCGCATCTCGCGCACCTTGCGGGTGAGCGCGTCGAGGTCGGTAGAACCGCAGTCCTTGTTAATATTGAAGCCGTCGGGATCGACCCCGATGGGGATGACCTCGGCGCCGAGCTCCCACAGGGCCCCGGGCGCTACCTTGTAAGCGGCGCCGTTCGCGCAATCGATAACGATGCGCAGGTCTTCGAAAGTGATCCCGCGCGGCAGCGTGCGCTTGGCGAACTCGATGTAGCGGTCCTGGACGCCGTCGATGCGGCGGGCGCGGCCGAGATCCTTGCCGCTGGCGAGCTGCTTCGACATGTCCGAATCAAGCAACGCCTCGATTTTCAATTCGACGTCGTCACTCAGCTTGAAGCCGTCCGGACCGAAGAGCTTGATGCCGTTGTCGTCGAACGGATTGTGCGAGGCGGAAATCATGACGCCGAGATCGGCGCGCATCGTGTGCGCCAGCATGGCGACGCCAGGCGTCGGGATCGGACCGGTCAAAAGCACATCCATGCCGACGGACGTGAAACCAGCGACTAGTGCATTCTCGATCATGTAGCCTGACAGCCGCGTGTCCTTGCCGATCAGCACGCGGTGACGATGGTCACCGTTGCGGAAGATCAGCCCTGCCGCCTGGCCGACTTTCAGCGCCAGCTCCGGCGTAATCACGCGATTGGCCAAGCCGCGAATGCCGTCGGTGCCGAAATAGCGACGAACCATCAAGTAGCCCCCTCACGCCACGAACCGGGCGACAATCCCGCGGAGTCTGTTGTTTTTGACGGCAAGTTTCTGACCCGCCGCAAGCCCCTTATACTAGGGCCAAGCCGGTGTAATTACTTCAAAATTTGTAAGTAATCATTACGGTGCAACGTTAAGCCTCNCTATCCACCGCTTTTCCACCGGCAATCGGGCCGGTTCCGTGCCTAAATCGTCGGGCATTCCGCGACCGGAAGGCGTGTGCTACCCGATACGGCGTTCCGGGGAGTGGTTAACAAATGTCAATGAANTCCGTCCATTGCATCGAGGATCTGCGTCAACTAGCCCGCCGCAAGGTGCCGAGAGCCTTCTTCGAATATGCCGACGGCGGCTCGTATAGCGAAAGCACGTTGCGCGCGAACTGCGCCGATCTCGAGACGATACGGCTGCGACAGCGGGTGATGGTGGACGTCTCCAAGCGCAGCCTGGAAACCAGCATTGTCGGCGAAACGGCGTCGGCGCCGATCGTCCTCGCGCCGGTCGGATTGACCGGCATGCAGCACGGCGACGGCGAAATCCTCGCGGCGCAGGCGGCGGAGGACGCGGGCATTCCCTACACGCTGTCGACGATGTCGATCTGTTCGATCGAAGACGTCGCGGCGGCGACGACAAAGCCGTTCTGGTTTCAACTCTACGTGATGCGCGACCGCGGCTTCGCCAAGGCCCTGCTCGAGCGCGCGCAAGCGGCGCGATGCAGCGCGCTGGTCCTGACCGTCGATCTACAGGTGCTCGGACAGCGCCATAAAGATTTGAAGAACGGCATGACGGTGCCGCCGGAGATCCGGCTGGCGAACCTCGTCGACATCGCGATGAAGCCGGCCTGGGCGATGAGCGTGCTGCGCGGCAAGCGCAAGACGTTCGGCAACATCGCCGGCCATGTGAAGGGCATGGAAGGCGTCGCCTCGCTCGCCGAGTGGACCAATCAGCAGTTCGATCCGGCCTTGAACTGGGACGACGTCGCCTGGATCAAGAGCATGTGGCCGGGCAAATTGATTATCAAGGGCATCCTCGACGTCGAGGATGCCCGCAAGGCGGTGAAACTCGGCGCCGACGCGCTGGTCGTGTCGAACCACGGCGGCCGCCAGCTCGACGGCGCCGAGTCGTCGATCGGCGCGTTACCGAAAATCGCAGACGCGGTCAGCTCCGACATCGAGATCATGTTCGACGGCGGCATCCGCACCGGCGCCGACATCATGCGCGCGTTGGCGCTCGGGGCGCGCTCCTGCATGATCGGACGCGCCTATGCGTGGGGCCTTGGCGCCGGTGGCAAGGCGGGCGTCGCCAAGGCGATCGATATCCTGAAGAAGGAGCTCGACATCACCATGGCCCTGTGCGGCGTCAACCGCGTCGCCGATGTCGGGCCACAGGTGCTGGTTGGACGGCACGACGGCGCCAGTACGAAGTAGGGGCCGCGAGGCAACCATGCGCACCGAACGCTTCGAATTTCCCAATGCCAAGGGCGACAAGCTCGCGGCGCTGCTCGACTGGCCGATCGGCGAGCCGACCGCGTTCGCACTGTTCGCGCACTGCTTTACCTGCGGCAAGGACAATCTCGCCGCTAAGCGCATTTCCGAGCGGCTGGCAATGATCGGCATTGCCGTGCTGCGGTTCGACTTCACCGGCCTCGGCGGCAGCGAAGGCGCGTTCGCCGATACGCATTTCACATCCAACATCGAGGATCTCGTCGCCGCCGCCGAGCATCTGCGCAAGGCCCATCGCGCTCCGGCGATCCTGATCGGTCACAGCCTCGGCGGAGCGGCAGTGCTTGCCGCCGCGCATCGCGTTCCGGAATCGCGCTGCGTCGTGACGGTCGCCGCGCCGTCCGACCCGGCGCACGTCACCGGCCTGTTCAAGGACGAGGTCGGCACCATCCGCGACCAAGGTGAGACACAGGTGACGCTCGCCGGCCGGCCGTTCACCGTGCGCCGTGAATTCCTTGACGACATCGCCGAGCAGATGCTGATGGACCGCATCGCGCACCTGAAAAAGGCGCTGCTGATCTTCCATTCGCCGACCGACGAACTCGTCGGCATCGACAATGCGACGCGCATTTTCGTGACGGCGAAACATCCCAAGAGCTTCGTGTCGCTGTCCGGCGCCGATCATCTCCTGTCGAAGCGCAGCGACGCGGTCTACGTCGCCAACGTCATCGCCGCCTGGGCCGAGCGATACCTTGACGAGCCGCACGGCATGACCGCGGAAGAGGTCGAGGTCGGCACCGTACTGGTGCGCGAAACCGGCGAAGGCAAATTCCAGCAGGAGATATTGACCGGGCCGCATCGCTTCCTCGCCGATGAGCCGGTGATGGTCGGCGGCATGGATTCCGGGCCGGGCCCTTACGATCTGTTGCTCGCGAGTCTTGGCGCCTGCACGTCGATGACGCTCAGACTGTATGCCGAGCAGAAGAAGCTGGCGCTGGAGCGCGTCACAGTGCGGCTGACGCACAACAAGATTCATGCGCAGGATTGCGAGAATTGCGAGACGGTCGAGGGCATGGTCGACCGGATCGACCGCACGATCATGCTGGAAGGCAAGCTCGACGACGCGCAGCGCAAGCGGCTGATGGAGATCGCCGACAAGTGCCCGGTGCACTGGACGCTGAAGTCGGAGATCGACATCAGGACGTTCGAGCGACCGGCGTCCTGAGGCGAACGCTGTTGCGGGCGTAGGGCCAACTCCTGACCGCTGCTACCGTCGGTCATCTTTCGCGTCCAGCAGGCCCTAAGGCTGGGGCCGCTAGCGCCTGAGGTCTCAGCCTGTTGCGGCTTGACGGCGTCAGGCGTCTTCGCCAATCTAGAACAAATAGAGAACACGAACGTTGAGAAGAGAGCGGGCGCCGTTATCGCGTCCGAACGAATCTCGCCGCAGCGTCAGAGGCTTGTAACCGATGATCGAGGAACTTCGTCAGCATCTGCGGAGGCTCGAAAGGCCCGCCGGGCTCGAGGACGGCCCGGCCGCCCTTCCCCTCGGCATGCCGGCGGTCGATGCCGTGCTCGGCGGCGGGCTTATGCGCGGCGCGCTGCACGAAATTGCCGCAGCCGGCGAAGCCCATGTCGCGGCGGCAACGGGGTTTGCTACGGGGGTGGCGTCGCTTGCAACGCGGCCCCTTCTCTGGGTCGCCGAGGACATGTGCTCGCTTGAGAGCGGCGCGCCCTACGGCCCCGGCCTTGCCGGTGTCGGCCTCGCCCCCAAACGGCTGGTGACGGTCGCAGTGGCGCAGCGGCGCGATCTCCTCTGGGCCATGGAAGAGGCGCTGCGCTGCCGCGCCGTCGGCGTCGTCATCGGCGAAATGCGCCACGGCGCGCTCGACACGGTCGCCGTGCGGCGCTTGTCGCTCGTCGCAGCCGAGAGCGGCGCGCTGGCGTTCCTGCTGCGCGCGGCGCCGGAAGACGATGCCTCCACCGCCGCGACGCGATGGATCGTCGCCACCGCCGTATCAAACAACGAGCGCCCCCGCTTCCTGGCCCAACTCGTGCGCAACCGGCGCGGGCCGCGCGGGCAATGGATTCTCGAATGGAGTGAAAGCGATGGCCATTTCACGTGCGCAGCGCATGCTCAGCCTGTGGCTGCGCCGCCTGTCCACCGACCGCATCGCCAGGTCGCGTAAAGCGTCGCGTGAGGCTTCGCAGGCGCCGCTCGCCGTCTACGGCAAGCGCGGCAATGCCGACGTACTGGTCGCGGTCGACGACGTTGCGGCGCGGTACAGTCTCGCCGCTGGTCTCGCGCTGACGCAGGCCCGCGCAATGCATCCCTCACTCGAAGCCGTGCCGGAGAATACCGAAGCCGATGCGCAGTTCCTCGAATCCATCGCCGACTGGTGCCTGCGCTACACGCCGCTTATCGCCTGCGACGCGACGGACGACTTGCTGCTCGACATCACCGGCTGCGCGCATCTCTATGGCGGCGAGGCGGCCCTGATCGCCGATCTTGCCGCGCGGCTGGAGCGCGCCGGTCTGGCTTTCTCCATCGCGGTCGCCGGCTCGATCGGCGCGGCTTATGCCGCCGCGCGCTACGGTGCGCCGGGAAGCCATGCCAATGGCAACGAGCGTAAAGTCCTGACGCCGCTGCCGCTCGCGTCCTTGCGGCTCGCATCGGAGACGGTCGCTTCACTTGCCCGCGTCGGCCTCAATCGTGTCGGCGACATCATCGATCTGCCGCGCGCGCCGCTGACCGCGCGCTTCGGGGGCACCGTCGTGCGTCAGCTTGATCGCGCGCTCGCGCTCGAGGACGAGCCGCTGACGCCGCGCCTGCCGGTCGCGCCTTACATCGCCGAGCAGCGCTTTGCCGAGCCGATCGCACGCGAGGAGGATGTGCTGGCGGTCACTGAGCGGCTGGCGTCGCGCTTGAAGCTCGCGCTCGAGCGCCGCGGCGACGGTGCACGCCGCATCGAGCTCACTTTATTTCGCACCGATGGCGCGATCCGGCGCATCGCCGCCGGAACGTCGCGGTCCCTCCGCGATGCGGCCGAGATCCGCGCGCTGTTCGTCGAGCGGCTCGCCGCGCTTGCCGACGCGCTCGATCCGGGCTTCGGCTTCGACATGGCGCGATTGTCGGTGCTCATCGCCGAGCCGTGCGCGCCGGAACAGATCGGCATCGGTGGCGGCGAGCACGTGGCCGAGATGAATCGCCTCGTCGATCGGCTGAGCGCGCGGCTCGGATCACAACGTGTGCGGCGGCTCGTCGCGCAAGACAGTCATCTGCCCGAAATCGCGGCCGCCACCATGCCGGCGCAGCGCACTGGCGACGGCGACGGCGACGGCGACGGCTGGGCGGCGTTCCGTCAATACCGCGACGCGGTCGAGCTTTCGTCGCGGCCGCTGCGGCTGTTTGCGCGGCCGGAGCCGATCGAAGCGGTAGCCGAAGTCCCGGACGGACCGCCTCTGCGTTTCCGCTGGCGGCGCGCGTTGCACGAAGTGATCTTTGCCGACGGCCCCGAGCGCATCGAGGGCGCCTGGTGGAGCGAGCACGGCGGACAAGCTTCAGGAAATCTTGCCCGCGACTATTTCCGTATCGAGGACAGAAGCGGCCTGCGCTTCTGGCTGTTTCGCGCCGGGCTCTATCGCGACCTGTCGCCCGGCGACGCAGCCCCGGCGTGGTTCGTGCATGGAATGTTTGCGTGAGATTCTAACCCTCTCTCACAAGGGAAGAGGATTAGGCAGAGCGAGGTCAGTACATGCGTTACCTCGAATTCGCCGTCGCCTCGAACTTCTCGTTCCTGCGCGGCGCGTCGCATCCGGAAGAACTGATGGTGCAGGCGGCTCATGCCGGGCTTGCCGGCATCGGGCTTGCCGACCGCAACACCGTTTCCGGCGTCGTGCGCGCGCATCTCACGAAGCGCGAGCACGAACTGCCGCTGCGCTATCATCCGGGCACCCGGCTCGTCTTCGCCGACGGCACGCCGGACGTCCTCGTCTATCCGCGCGACCGCGCCGGCTGGGGCCGGCTGACGCGGCTGCTCACCCTCGGCAACCTGCGCGGCAAAAAGGGGGAGTGCATTCTCACCCGCGACGATCTCGTCGCGCACATCTTCGGGCTGGAACTCGTCGTGATGTCCGCCTCTTCTTTCCCTCTCCGTGAAAACGGGAGGGAGCGCGGTGCGTCGCGCGAGATACAACACGTGCTCTCCACCCTGCGCGCCGCGGCGCCCGGACGCGTGCGCCTTGCCGCGTCGATGCTCTATCGCGGCGACGACCGCGCCCGGCTTGTCCGCCTGAAGCAAGTCGCCCGCGAGGCGCAGGTGCCGCTGATCGCCGTCAATGACGTGCACATGCACCACCCCGAGCGGAGGCCGCTTGCCGACGTGCTCACCTGCATCCGCGAGAAGGTCACCATCGACCGCGCCGGCCGCAAGCTCGCCGCCAATGCCGAGCGCTATCTCAAGCCTCCGCAGGAAATGGCGCGGCTGTTCCGCGACGCGCCGGAGGCGATCGAGGAGACGGTTTGCTTATCCGACGCGCTCACCTTCTCGCTCGATGAATTGAAATACGAATATCCGGACGAGCACATCGACGGCTTTTCATCGCCGCAGGCGGCGCTCGAACATCTCGTCTGGCAGGGTACGGCGCGCCGCTACCCGCACGGCATCGACGACGCCGTCCGCGCCAGCATCGCCAATGAATTTGCGCTCATCGCGCAGCTCAATTACGCGCCCTACTTCCTCACCGTCTATGACATCGTCACGTTCGCACGCTCGAAAGGTATTCTCTGCCAGGGCCGCGGCTCGGCGGCGAATTCGACGGTGTGCTACTGCCTCGGCATTACCGAGGTCGATCCCGTGCGCGGCGGCCTCCTGTTCGAGCGCTTCATCTCGCCGGAGCGGCGCGAGCCGCCCGACATCGACGTCGATTTCGAGCATGAGCGGCGCGAGGAGGTCATCCAGTACATCTATAAGAAGTACGGCCACGAGCGCGCCGGCATTGCAGCCACAGTCATCTCCTATCGCGGCCGTTCGGCGATCCGTGAAGTCGGCAAGGTCTTCGGCCTGTCCGAGGACGCGATCGGCGCGCTGTCGTCGTCGATCTGGGGCGGCGGCGGCGGCGCGGTGTCGCGCGATGCGGTGACGCGCACCGGGCTCGATCCGCAAAGCCCGCGCATGCGCCAGGTGCTGACGCTCGCCGCAGAGATCAACGGCTTCCCGCGCCACCTGTCGCAGCATGTCGGCGGCTTCGTCATCACCCGCAGCCGGCTCGACGAGGTGGTGCCGATCGGCAATGCCGCGATGGACGAGCGCACCTTCGTCGAATGGGACAAGGACGACCTCGACGCACTCGGCATTTTGAAAATCGACGTCCTTGGGCTCGGAATGCTGTCGTGCCTGAGCAAGGCACTGGATCTGGTGGGGAGGCATTATCCTTCTTCTTTACCCTCCCCCTTGTGGGGAGGGTCGACCGCCGAAGGCGGTCGGGATGAGGGTCGTTGTAAAATTACTGCCTCCCTCCCCAGCCCTCCCCCACAAGGGGGGAGGGAGCGCGCTGTGCTGGCTGCACCCCCCCGCCTCGACCTCTCCTTCATCCCGCCTGAAGATCCCGCCGTCTACCGCATGCTGTGCCGCGCGGATTCGCTCGGCGTATTCCAGGTGGAGAGCCGCGCGCAGATGACCATGCTGCCGCGGCTGAAGCCGCAGATGTTCTACGACCTCGTCATCGAGGTCGCGATCGTGCGCCCCGGGCCGATCCAGGGCGATATGGTGCATCCTTATTTGCGACGACGGCAGGGGCGCGAACCGGTATCCTATCCGTCGAAAGCCCTCGAAGCGGTGCTGTCCAAGACGCTGGGCGTGCCGCTATTCCAGGAGCAGGCGATGAAGATCGCCATCGTCGCCGCCGGCTTCACGCCGTCGGAGGCCGACAAGCTCCGCCGCGCCATGGCGACCTTCAAGCGCGTCGGCACCATCGGCACGTTCCAGCGCAAGATGATCGACGGCATGCTGAACAACGGCTACGAGCGCGCCTTCGCCGAGCGCTGCTTCCAGCAGATCGAAGGCTTCGGCGAATACGGATTTCCGGAAAGTCACGCGGCGAGCTTTGCGCTACTGGTCTACGCCTCGGCGTGGCTGAAGTGCCGCTATCCGGACGCTTTCGCCGCAGCGCTCCTGAACGCACAACCGATGGGCTTCTATGCGCCGGCGCAGATCGTGCGCGACGCGCGCGAGCACGGCGTCGAGGTGCGGCCGCCGGACGTCAACCATTCGGATTGGGATTCGACACTGGAGCCCGGCATGACCGCGGCGGGACACGTGCATGACCTGCACAAGGACATGCGCGGCGACATCCGCACGACGCACGCGATCCGCCTCGGCCTACGCGAGATCAAGGGGCTGAAGGAGGAGGATGCGAAGGTGATTGTGGCGAGGCGCCGTCATCTTGAGATGCGGGGCGACGAAGTCGCCGAGCCTCGAAGGGTGGCGGCGCCGTCATCCTTCGAGGGCGGCCTTCGGCCGCCATCTCAAGATGACGGAAGCTACGACTCCGTCCGCGACCTGTGGCTGCGCACCGGCCTTTCGCCGCGCGTGCTGGAACGGCTCGCCGATGCCGACGCATTCTCTTCGCTCGGGCTCAATCGCCGCGACGCGCTGTGGGCGGCGAAGGCGCTCGGCCGCGTCGGCGACCGCGACGACGATCTGCCGCTGTTTGCGTCTTCAATGAGAGCGCAGCCGCAGACCCTCTTCACCTCTCCCCGCTGGCGGGGAGAGAGAGAAGTAGCGCGCGAGCCTGACGTACGCCTG
>JGI20207J14881_1000415_pt1 | contig 15742 bp, 13 predicted proteins | sample NGESurdeep092012_4_FD_14881 | JGI IMG/M metagenome (IMG submission 14881)
GTGGCGGCGCGGCATCCGGCGGTCGAATGGATCGGGCTCGCCGAAAAGAACCCGAACCGCGCCGGCGAGGTCGGCCCAAAAATAAGCGCCGATTTCGTCACCCAGAGCCATGTCGAGCTGATCAAGCGACCGGAGGTCACCTGCGCCATCATCGCCACCGACGAGCACCTGCACGTCGAGCCGATCATGGCCTGCATCGAGCGCGGCATCCCGATGCTGATCGAAAAGCCGCTGGCGACGCGGCTGGACGAATCCGCGCGCGTGCTCAAGCTCATCCAGGACGCCAAGATCGATGCCGTCGTCGGCTACACGCAGCGCTTCCGCCGCCGNTGGCTGGCNGCCAAGGANAAGTGCCGCACCGGCGCGCTCGGCGACGTCACGCTCGTTACCTCGCGCGCCTTCATGAACCGGCTGGTGGCGATAGACAACTACAAGCGCACCGACGACCCCGCGTCCATTTCGCCGATGGTGATCTCCGGCACGCACGCGCTCGACATCTGCATGTGGTGCCTCGAAGGCAAGAAGCCGGTCGAGGTCTTCGCGCGCTCCATCGACAAGGTGATGGGCCCGCTCTACCAGGGCATCGACGCCACCGCCGGCATGATCATGTTCGACGACGGCACCGTCTATCATCTGAGCATGTCTTGGGCGATGCCGGTGACGTGGCCGGCGGCGGTCTATTCGCTCGAGGTCGGCATTTCCGGCACTACCGGCGTGCTTACGATCGACGATACGCACCGTGACATCGTGCTGGCGGTCTCGAAGGCACAGTCGGAGGGCTACAACCCCGACGCCACGCGCCTCGTCGACTTCATGGGCAGCTATCCGCCCGGTGACATGGCGTTCGGCGAGTTGCGCGGCCCGATGGCGGAGGAAACCATGAGCTGGCTCAACCGCGTCTCGCTCGGCCTGCCGACCGCGGCGGCGACCGTCGAGGAAGCACATCGCAACCTGATGCTGACCAAGGCGCTCGATCTCTCTGCCAAGCGCAAGCAGGCGGTGAAGTTGCCGCTCGACGCGGCCGACATGAAGGCGCTCGCGTAGAGCCTATCAGCGCGCACCGAGCGGCCTGATGCCCATGTCGCTCGCCACCGTGTCGAGCTGCTTTACGAGCTCCGGCGGCAGGGCCAGCCCGTTCGCCAGCCGGTCGGCGCGGCGCTTGGCGCGGGCATCGCCCGGTAGCCGCACACTACGGCCCGGCAGCGCCTTGGAATTGCGCAGCGAGCGCACGTGGCGGTCGACTTCGGCCTTGAAGTGATCGAGCTTCTGGAAGCGGGACGGATCGAGCGCCAGCACGAACTGTCCGGTATTGGTGACGCGGTCTGGCTCGGCATTGAAATCGACGCAGTCGCGGCCGAACAGCGCACCGTTGAGCGTACCGGCGAGCAGGCCGATCATCAGTGCCAGCCCCGCGCCTTTGTAGCCCGCCATCGGCAAAAGCAATGCCTGTGCGCTCTGATGCGGGTCGGTGATCGCCTCGCCGGTCTTGGGATCGATCATCCAGTCGTTATGCAGCGGCATGTTTTGCAGGCGATGATTCTTGATCGTGCCGTACGACACAATCGAGGTCGCGATGTCGAGTACCACTGGCGGCTCCTCGCCGGCGGGAATAGCGATGGCGAACGGATTGGTGCCGAGCAGCGGCTCGGCGCCGCCGGCGAGCGGCATGTGGTTGGCGTTGGCGACCGCCGAGTAGAGGCCGATCATGTCGGCCTTCAACGGCAGCGCCGCGTAGACGCCAGCCGCGCCGGCATGGCCGGACATGTTGCAGCCGACCCAGGCGACGCCGCATTCGCGCGCGAGTTCGACGGCGGTGTCTGCCGCGCGGGCGACAACCAGGTGACCCATGCCATTGTCGCCGTGCACAAGCGCGGTCGCAGGCGCGGTGCGCTCGACGGTGATCGACGGCCGCGGATTGGTCGAGCCGAGCTTCAGGCGCTGGATGTATTGCGACAGACGGAAGACGCCGTGCGCGTCGGCGCCGACCAGATCGGCCTCGACCATCAATTCGGCGATCTTCGCGGCGTCGGCATCGGGCACGCCGACCTTGCGCATGGCATCGCCGATCAGGCCGCGCACGGCCTCGACGGCGATGCGGCCGGCTTTGACCGGCGCGTTCATTTCGGCATCCCTGCGAGGAACGTCTCGAAGTTGCCCTGGAGGATTGCCTGCTTGTCGGCGTCGGAGATCTTCAGGCCGCGCACGTGGCTGACGCAATCGAGCATTGCCATGTCGTAGGGATAGTCGCTGCCAAGCATCACGCGATCGGCGCCGACCAGGCCGATCATCGCCTCAAGCGACTTATCGGAATGCAGGATGGTGTCGTAGATGAATCGGCCGGCGATATTCTTCGGCTGCGTCTTGATGTTCTTCTTCGCCTCCTCGCGCACCTTCCAGCCGTGCTCCCAGCGCGGTGCCTGATATGGCGTGAAACCGCCGCCATGCGCGAGCATGATCTTGAGCTTTGGATAGCGGTCCATCACGCCGCCGAAGAACAGCGAGGCCGCGGCGATGGTGGTGTCGAGCGGGTTGCCGATGAGGTTGGCGAGATAATACGACTTCAGCCGATCGGCCCCGGCGACATTGTTCGGGTGGACGAACATGAAGGCGCCAAGCTCCTGGGCGGCGGCCCACAGCGGCTCGAACATCGGGTCATCCAGATTGGTGCCCTTGATGTTCGAGGCGAACATCGCGCCCTTGAAGCCATGCTCGGTCATGACGCGCTTGAGCTCGTCGGCGGCGCGCGCCGCTTGCCCCCCCCCATGAAGCGGTCGGAATGCGCTGCGACATGCTTGGCCATCTGATCGTTCTGGATCTGAGCCAGCGTCGCGCTCAGCTCCGGCTCCAGATTGTACAGATAGGTCTGCGGAGTCGCCGACAGGACGTGCACATCGACGCCGGCCGCATCCATGTCCTTCAGGCGCCGCGGAATATCGTAACCGCCCGTCGGGAAGGCCTTGTAAACGACGCCATTCACATCGAGCGTCGACAACTCGGCGTCATTCGGCGTGATCGTCACTTTGGCGCCGGCTTCGGTCAGCATCGCTGCTGTTTCAAGCGTGAGAATGTGCGTATGCGTGTCGATCGTCCGCGCCTTATTCATTTCATCCCCTGAAAGATAAGTCTCTGCCGCAGAAAGCGAGCCTCGCTTCCACTGCCGCACACGACGAGTGCGCGCAAGCCCCTCGGCGCTGTTCAACGCCCATACGAGAAACCGGTTTTTTCCGGCCGCCAACCTGCGTTAGCATCCCGCCCGCGTCCTCTCAGCAATCCGGAAGTGTCCATGTCAGCGACCAGCCCTGCCCGCACGCAACGTCCACCCCGCGTCGAGGATGACGCCTTGGTGCGCGGGCTCGGCCGCTTCAGCGACGATCCCCGCCTGCCGAACCAAGCCTATGCGGTGTTCGTGCGGTCGCCGCACGCCCATGCGCGCGTTGTGCGGGTCAACACGGACGCGGCGAAGAAGGTCAAGGGCGTGCTGGCGGTACTGACCGCTGCCGACGTGACCGCCGCCGGCGTCGGCTCAGTCTCGCGGCATCCGCCGGTCGTCGGGCGCGGCGGCGTCAAAATGCCGGTGCCGTTCCGGCCCGCGCTCGCCGGCGACAAGGTGATGCATGTCGGCGACGCGGTCGCGGTCGTCGTCGCGGAGACCCAGGCACTGGCGCAGGACGCCGCCGATCTGGTCGTGGTGGATTACGAGGAACTGACCCCGGTCGTCACCCTCGACGATGCGATGGCGGCCAAGACGCAGGTCTTCGCCGAAGCGCCCGGCAATCTCTGCGTCGACTGGCCCGGAATACTGCCCAGCGAGGACAACGAGCGCGAGGTGGCGAAGATCATCGCCGGTGCGCCGCATGTCGCGCGCGTGAAGGTGACCAACCAGCGCATGGTCGTCGCCTCGATGGAGACGCGCGGCGCCACCGGCGTCCACGACAAGGAGAAGGACGCCTATACGCTGTATGCCTGCTCGCAGGGCGCCTTCGCGTTACAGGGGCCCGGCGCTGCCGTGATGGGCGTGCCGCCGGAGAAGCTGCGCATCATCACCGAGGACGTCGGCGGCGCCTTCGGCATGAAGACGCCGTTCTATCCGGAATACGCGGTTGTGCTCGTCGCCGCGCGGCAGCTCGGCCGGCCGGTGCACTGGCAATCGACGCGCTCTGAGGCCTTCGTTACCGATACACAGGCGCGCGACGCGGTGACGGAGGCCGAGCTCGCGCTCGACCAGACCGGCAAGTTCTTGGCTTTGCGCGTGCGCCATTTGTGCAATCAGGGCGCCTATATCTCGACCGCCGGCGTCAACATCAACACCAACAACTTCGCCCGCTGCCTGCCCGGCATGTACCGCATCCCGAAGATCGACGTGTCGGTGGCCTGCTATTTTTCCAACACCGTGCCGATCGGACCTTACCGCGGCGCCGGTCGCCCCGAAGCGAACTACGCGCTTGAGCGCGTCGTCGAGGAAGCGGCGCGCGTCGTCGGCATGGATCCGGTGCGGCTGCGCAAGAAGAACCTGATCCCGAAATCCTCGATCCCGATCAAGACCGCCGTCGGAAACACTTACGACAGCGGCGACTTCCCCGGCCTTGTCGACAAGGCGCTCGAGCTTGCCGACTACGCCAATTTCAACAAGCGCAAACGCGAGTCGGCAAAGCGCAAGAAGCTGCGTGGCATCGGGGTTTCTTGCATGCTCGAACATGCCGGCGCGATGCCGACCGAGTCGGCATCGATCGGATTCCCCGGCGACGGCAAGCTCGTGCTCGGACTGAACGTGCAATCGACCGGCCAGAGCCATGCGACGGTGTTCGCGCGCGTGCTTGCGGAAAAGCTCGGCATCGATCCGAACACCATCGAGCACCGGCACGGCGACACCGCGATGGGGCTCGCCGGCTTCGCGTCGGTCGGCTCGCGCTCGGCGATGTGCGCCGGCGCGGCGATCCTGGCGACGGCCGACGCCGTCGTCACCAAGGGCAAGAAGATCGCCGCCGGCCTTCTGGAAGCCTCCGAAGGTGACATCCAGTTCAGGAGCGGGCACTTCGAGGTGGTCGGCACCGACCGGAAAGTGTCTCTGTTCGAGACCGCGCGGCACGCGAAGGAAACCGGCGAGCCGCTCGACAGCAAGGAAAAGGCCGAGGCACCGCTTACGTTTCCGAACGGCTGCCACATCGCCGAAATCGAGATCGATCCGGACACCGGCCATGTCGCCCTCGTCACCTACACCGCGGTCGACGACTGTGGCGTACCGCTCGACACCATCGTCGTCGAAGGCCAGGTGCAGGGCTCGATCGCCAACGGCCTCGGCCAGGCGCTGACCGAGAACGCGGTCTACGATCCGCAGAGCGGACAGCTCCTCTCCGGCTCGTTCATGGATTACGGCATGCCGCACGCGCACAACATGCCGGTCGAGTTTCGCGAGGCGATGCATGCGACGCCGTCGACCACCAACCCGCTCGGCGTCAAAGGCACCGGCGAGGCCGGCACCACGGCGGCGATCGCCGCCGTGATGAACGCCGTCGCGCACGCGATCCCGAACGGCGCTGCCGACCACATGGAGATGCCTGCCACGCCGGCCAAGGTGTGGGAGGCGTGCCAGCGGGGGCTGGCGGGCAAGTAAAGGCCGCGGCGCGTAACAAACTCCGCGTCATGCGCGGGCTTGGCCAAGCGTCATGGATTGCTGGGTCAAGCCCGGCAATGACAGAATAGAAAAACAAAAATGGCCGGGACATGCCCGGCCATTTCATTTTCAATGGTGACGAAGGCATCACGCCTGCGAAATGAACTTCGTATTGAGATATGCCTGAAGGCCCTCGGAGCCGCCCTCGGAGCCGTAGCCGGACTCCTTGACGCCGCCGAACGGAGTCTCCGGCGTCGAGATGGCGACCGAGTTGACGCCGACCATGCCCGACTGAATAGCGTCACCGATGGCGGTTGCGGTCGCGCTCGACGAGGTGAAGGCGTAAGCGGCGAGGCCGTATTCGAGCGAGTTGGCGCGCTCGACGACCTCGTCGAAAGTCTTGAACGGCACGATCGGCGCCACCGGCCCGAACGGCTCCTGCGTCATGATTTTGGAATCGTCCGGCACGTCGGTGATCACCGTCGGCTGGAAGAAGAAGCCCTGGTTGCCGTGACGCGAGCCGCCCGTCTGGATCTTGCCGCCGCGCTCCTTGGCGTCGTTGACGAACGACTCCATCGCGTCGAGCCGGCGCGGATTTGCGAGCGGCCCCATGCTCGTGCCCTTCTCGAGACCGTCACCGAGCTTGATGCCCTTCGCGTATTCCGTGAAGCGCGCCAGAAACTTCGGATAGGACTGCTCCTGGACGTAGAAGCGCGTCGGCGAGATGCAGACCTGGCCGGCATTGCGATACTTGAACGCGGCAATGACGTCGGCCGCCTTTTCCGGATCGGTATCGGCGAAGACGACGACCGGGGAATGTCCGCCGAGCTCCATGGTGGCGCGCTTCATGCCCTTGGCGGCGAGCGCCGCGAGATGCTTGCCCACGGGAATCGAGCCGGTGAAGGAAATCTTCTTCACGATCGGCGACGGGATGAGGTGCTCGGAGACTTCCGACGGCACGCCGAACACGAGGTTCAGCACACCCGCGGGCACGCCCGCATCGGCGAAGCACTTCACAAGCTCCACGCAGCCGCCGGGGGTTTCCTCAGACGCCTTGATGATGAGCGAGCATCCGGCCGCCAGCGCGCCGGCGATCTTGCGCACCGGCGTCAGCGTCGGAAAATTCCACGGCGTGAAGGCGGCGACGACGCCGACCGGCTCCTGCGTGACGATCTGGCGCACGCCCTTCTGCCGGCCCGGCACGATGCGTCCATAGGCGCGGCGGCCCTCCTCGGCATACCAGTCGATGATGTCGGCGGAGGNCATCACCTCGCCACGTGACTCCGGGAAGGGCTTGCCCTGTTCCTGTGTCTGCACGCGGGCGACGTGATCGGCGCGCTCGCGCAGGAGGTCCGCCGCCTTGCGCATGATCTTGGAGCGGTCATAGGCCGAGGTGGCTTTCCACACCGCGAAGCCCTTCTCGGCGGCGGCGAGCGCATGGTCGAGATCGGCCTTGCTGGCATGCGGAAGATGCGCCAGCGCCTTGCCGGTCGCAGGGTTGATGACGTCCTCGCCTTTGCGGCCTTCGCCTTTGAGCCATTTTCCGTCGATGTAGAGAGCAAGGTCGGTGTACATGCGGCACTCCATTTTGCGCGGACGAAATCCGCCGCTGGATTAGCATTTTTTCCCGATTGTCGTCACCGGGCTTGTCCCGGTGACCCCGCATAGGAAGGCCCGGTGCCCGCCTAAGCGGGATGGCCGGGACAGGCCAGGCCATGACAGGAACTACGACCCCAGATAGGCGCCGCCGTTGGCGTGGATCGCCTGCCCCGTGACGTAATGCGCCGCCGGCGTACAGAGGAAATGCACCAGCGCGGCGACGTCCTCGGACGTACCGCACTCGCCGGTAATGGTGCCGTGGGTGAGATGATGCGCCGGCGTGGCGCCCGCCGCGCGCGAGGTGTCGATGGCGCCGGGTACCGCGCAGTTGACCGAAATGCGGTCGACGGCGAGATCGTGCGCAAGCCCGCGCGTAAAGCCGACGAGCGCGGCCTTGGCGGCCATCACATGCGCCCTGTGCTTGGAACCGATATGCGCGCTCATACCGCCGACATTGACGATGGCGCCGCCGTTCTTGCGCAACGCCGGCAGGCACGCCTTCACGCAATGGAATGCGCTGTCGAGCGTCACGTCCATCACCTCGCGCCACTCGGCGTAGCTCATCTCGGTGATCGGCTTCTCGCGCCGAAGCGCCGCGTTGTTCACGAGGATGTCGATGCGGCCGAACTGCTTGAGCGCGGCGGCGGCCAAAGTGTCGGCGACCTTGGCATCGGCGACGTCACCGATCACGCTGACCGCCCTGCCGCCCGAGGCTTCGATTTCGCGCACGACGCCATCCGCCTCGGCAGCGTTCGCGCGTGCGTTCACGACCAATGCCGCACCGGAGCGAGCAAGCTTGAGCGCGATGGCGCGGCCGATATTGCGNCCGGCGCCGGTGACGATGGCGACTTTGCCGGCGANTTCGTGTTCACTCATCGATTATCCCCGCAGAGATTTCAGATCGATCGGCCCTTGATACAATGTCGCCAGCAGCTTCAGCGCGGCCGCGCTGCGCGCGGCATCCCAGCCGCCATGACGGGCACTGAGCGTGAACTTTTCCTCGATATCCGCGCGCGTCAGCGGTTCGTTGGCGCCGCCACGGAAATGCGGCTGCCGTTCCTCGACCACGCGCCCATCGTTGAGTACGGCGCGGATGTGGCCGGTGAAGCCGTTCGGATAAGGATTATCGGGATCGATGACGTAGCGAACCTTGGCGGCGAGTGCCAGCACGTCGGGGTCGTTGACCGCGCTCTCGGTGAAGGCNTCGAGGCCGACGCCGCCCTTGACGAAGCCCGTCGCCAGGATGAACGGCGTCGCGAACTTTGCCGCGTAACAGTTCGGCGGCTGCTGCTTGACCGCGAGCGGCTCCCACAGGCGATGCACCGTGCCTTCGGCCACCTCGCAGACGAGTTCTTTCACGTCGATGGGCTTGATGCCGCGGGCGGCAAGCCGCTTGGCGCAATCGATGTAAGGGTGCGCCATGGTCCCGCACGGATAGGGCTTGAAGGCGAGCGTCTCGATCACCCAGCGTTCGGCGAAGTCGCCGATCAGAGCGTCAAAGTCGCCCTTGGTCGTGTGTGCGAAGCCNTGGAACAGGCCGTGCACCCCCTCGAACACCGTGCGCGGCCCGAGGAAGCCGCCNCGTGCGAGCAACGCCGCGCGCAGGCCTGACTGCGCCGCCCAGCCGGGATGCATGCGCTTGGTCCATGTGCCCTCGGCGAGATATTCGATGATGCCGGAGGCCATGCTGCCGGCGATGCCGAGCGCATCGACGATCTGTTTCTGCGGCACGCCGAGCGCGGAGCCGACGCCGGCGGCGGCACCGATGGCGCCGAAGATCGCGGTCGGATGGAAACCGGCCTTGTGCACGGCCTTGGGCACCACGGTCGACAGCCGGCACATGACCTCGCATCCGACGGCGATGCCGAGGAGCGCGTCGGGCCCGCCGCGGCCATGCCGCTCACAGACGGCGAGCACGGCCGGCACGATCACCGCGCCGGCGTGGACAGGGCCGCCCTCGAACGTATCGTCGAAGTCCTCGCCGTGCGCGGCCGTGCCGTTGACGAGCGCCGCTCCGGCCGAACTCAGCGTGCGGGTATGGCCGATCGCCGTGCACGGGCCGTCGTCGTCGAGGCCGGCGAGCACCGCCTTGACGTAGTCCTCGTTGCGCGCGGTGGCACAAAGACCGGCGACGTCGATCAGCAGGTCTTCGCACTTGGCGCGCACGCCGGCGGGCAAAGCGTCGGCGCGTAGCGCGGCGATGCGCCCGGCCAGTTGTTCGGCGAGCGAGACGGCGGGAAGTTTGGCGTCCATGGGATTTACGTTGTGAAGCGGACCGTACCGAAGCCGGGGATCCTGTTGACGGCGATGACCACGGCGAGGGTGATGAAGAGCATCCCGAGACCGATCACCGAGATGGCGCCGAGATCGCCGCTCTCGTTGAGATCGTAGATCAGCACAGATACCACTTTGGTCTGGGATGTGAACAGGATGATCGCCGCCGACAACTCACGCATGACGCCGACGAAGATGAAGCACCAGGTGGCGACAATACCGGTGCGCAACAGCGGCGCGGTGATCTGCCACAAGCAGCGCAGCCGTGTCGCTCCGAGGATGCGGCTGGCGTCCTCCAACTCCGGGTGAATGGTGCGGAAGGCAGCCTGGAGCTGCTGATAGGCCGACGGCAGCGCAATCGTGACGAAGGCGATGAGGAGGATCCACAACGTGCCGTAGAGCACGAAAGGCTCGCGTGTATAGCTCAGGAACAGGCCGACGCCGAGGACGATGCCGGGAATGGCAATCGGCGCGGTGGCGAGGAAGCCGAGTACGCGCCAGCCGGCTACTGCCTGCCGCGTCGTCACATAAGCGATCACAAGCGCGATTGCCGTTCCGACGGTCGCCGCGGAGGTCCCGAGGATGATGGTGTTCTTGAGTGCCAATGACATGGCCGAGAGCTCGAAAACCACGAAATGCACGTTCTGCCAGGTAGCGGTCTTGAACGTCACGAACGTGGTCGCGATCGGGGAGAAAGCGGCGTTGAATAGCGCGGCGTAGGGCAGGAACACCGGCAGCATCAACATCGCCGTGCAGACGCCGAATGCCGGCCAGCGCCAGGCGCGCAGCGGGATAAGCCGCGGCGCGCCGTATTTGCCGCCGACCACTGAATAGCCGCGCCGGCCGAGGATCATGTGCTCGGCACGCAACAACAGCACCGTGAGCACGAGGAGCGGCAGCGAAGCGGCGGCGGCAAGCTCCGGCTTCGGCGGAAACTGGAACAGGCTCCAGATTTTTGTCGTCATGGTGTGGAAGCCGGCCGGGAGGGCCAGGATTGCCGGCGAACCGAACAACGTCATTGCCTGCAAGAAGGCGACGAGCCCGCCGGCCAGCAGCGCCGGCAGCACCAGCGGAATCGTGACGCGCCGCGCCGTGTACCAGCGTCCGCCGCCGAGAATCGACGAGGCGTCTTCGAGCTCGCCCGGCGTACGATCGAGCGCATTCGCCACCAGCACGAAGACATAAGGAAACGTGTAGCAGGCGATGACGAAAATGATCCCTTCCACCGTGTAGATGTTGAACAGGTGCTCGTCCCGCTCCGCGCCGGTGAGCGCACGGAAGATTTGATTGAGCAGCCCGCTGTTCGGCGCGGCCAACAATTCCCAGGCGATGGCGCCGAGGAAGGGCGGCGTGACGAACGAGGCCGTCACCAGCGCGCGGACGAGGCCGGCGAACGGCAGGTCCGTGCGCGCCACCAGCCACGCCATCGGCGCGGCGACCGTGCAGCAGATCAGCGCCGACGAGATCGAGATGATGAAGGTGGTGACGAGCGGATCGTAGAAGGAGGATTCGCTGAACAGACGATAGAAATTGACGAGCGTAAACGCGCCTTTCTGGTCGGTCAGGCTGTAGATGAACAGCCACGACAGCGGCAGCACGATCAGAACGCACAGCACGGCCGCGAACAGATAGAGCACCGGCTTCGTCAGATCGAAGCCAAAACGCCGTTGCGCACGCGTTGCCGGAAGGGCGACCGTCATGGCGCGCCCTGCCTTTGTCCCGTCGGCATGGTCACACCTTGAAGTACTGCGTGTAGCGGCGCTTGACCTCGTCGGCGGCCTTCTCGACGGCCTCGGGGTCCTCGCGCATCAGCTTGATGTCGGAGAGCTTGCGCACGCCGGGCTTCTCCACCGCCTGGCTGTGCGGCGAATACTGGCGCGCATAGTCGATGAGGAGCTGCTGGCCCTCGCGCGCGTGCATCCAGTTCTGAAACAGCTTGCCGGCGTTCGGATGCGGCGCGGCCTTCATCAGCACGCTCGGGCTGGTCGCGACCGGCGTTCCCTCGGAAGGATAGATGACGTCGACCGGCTGGCCCGCCTCCTTGCCGCGGATGACCAGATACCCGGCGCCGTCGATCATGATGGCGCGCTCGCCGAGCGCGATCCGCTTCGGCGGATCAGTGGCCGACTGGACTTGCAGGACGTTCTGCTTGGCAAGCTTCTCGAAGTAGTCCCAGCCGAGGTCGCGCGCGATCTGGAACGTCGCGTTCATGATGGTGCCGCTATAGGCCGGATGCCCCTTCACCATCCTGCCCTTCCATTTCGGATTGAGCAGATCGGCGAAGCTCTTCGGCGCGTCGTCCATCTTCACCAGATTGGTGTTGATGCCGAACGGCGACACCAGAACGCGCGTGACGATCGCGAGGCCGTCGGGATCGTAGTATTTCTTGTCGTAATATTTGACGACATCGTCCGGCAGGTAGGCCGCCAGCCAGCCCTGCCGCTTCCAGTAGATGACGTGCGACTGATCGGCGGTGTTGACGACGTCAACGGCGTGAATGTTGCTCGGTACTCCTGGCCGATGCGCTGGAAGACGCGCTCGGCGCCGGACCGCTCGACATGGACGTTGATGCCGGCGAATTTCTGCTCGAAGACGCGGCCGAGCCGCTCGGCGAAGGCAAGGTCCATGGCGGTGTAGAACGTCACCGCACCCTCTTTCTTCGCCGCCTCGATCAGCGCCGGCGTGATCGCTTCCGCCGGCGGCGGCGCGGCGCGAAGCGGCGAGGCGAACACGGTTGTGGCCGCCAGTGTGGCGCCGCCCTTGAGGACGTCGCGCCGGTTGACTGTCATCCTTGCCATGTTCGCCTCTTTGTTTCGCGCCGCGTTCTCTTGCGGTATCGCGGCCTAGACGTGGAACAGCTTGACGTAATGCTGCTTGATCTCGTCGGCCATCTTAGCGACGGCGGCGGGGTCGTCCTTCATCGTCTTGATGTCCTTGAACGGCGTGCGGCCGGCCTTCTCCTTCGTGTGCGGATGCATCGAGCGCAGACCGCCAAGGTCGATGATGAACTGTTGGCATTCCGGCGAGAAGCTGTAGTTGCAGAACAGCTTCGCCGCATTCGGATTGGGCGCGGCTTTGAACATGCCGGTCGGGCCGACGATCAGCGGCGAGCCTTCGGTGGCATAGACCGGCGCGACCGGCCCATGCTTGTCCATGAGTTCGAAGATGTTGTACTCGTTGCCGTCCGCCATCACCGCGCGCTCGCCGAGCGCCAGACGCTTCGGCGGATCGGCCGACGACTGCACCTGCATGACGTTCTGCTTGGCGAGCTTCTCGAAGTAACCCCAGCCGAGATCGCGCTGCATCTGGTAGGTCGCGGTCATGATCGTGCCGCTGTAGCCCGGATGAGCCTTGACGATCTTGCCTTTCCATTTCGGATCGAGCAGATCGGCGTAGCTCTTCGGCGCCTCCTCCTTTTTCACCAAATTGGTGTTGTAGGCGATGATGCACAGCCAGACGCGGAAGCTGGCGAACATGCCGTCTGTGTCCTTGTGCTCGACCGGATAGAACTTGGCGACGTCCTCGGGAACATAGGCCTCGAGCATCTTCTGATTCTTCCAGATGATGAAATGCGCGGCATCGGAGGAATTGGCGACGTCGACGGCGTGAATGTTCGAGGCGTATTCCTGACCGATGCGCTGGAAGACGCGCTCTGCGCCCGAACGCTCGACCCGGACGGAAACGCCCGGATACTTGGCCTCGAACGACTTGCCGATTTTCTCGGCCAACGGCAGGTCGACCGACGTGTACCAGACGACCTTGCCTTCCTTCTTCGCCGCCTCGACGAGCTGCGGCGTCACGGCGCTCGCCGGCGGCGCGGCCGAGAGGACCTGGGTCGAGAACATGCCGCCGGCGGCGAGCGCGCTCGATCCGATCATCAGGTCGCGGCGTGAAATTCGAAACTCTGTCATCGCGTATCCTCCGTGGTTTCGATTTGACGTTTCTTGTTATTGGCTACCGGCTCAGCGCCCGGCAGCGGTCGGGCGGCAGATGCAGCCAGACCTCGGTTCCCGTCGGAATGTTCTCCGAGGCGGCCGTAAGTACGCGCAACTGTGTACCGTTGCGCGCTTCGACGACGTAATCACGGGTGCCGCCGAGGAAGACCTGCCGCGCCACCGTCGCCGGCACGACATTGACGTTGTCGTGCGTCTGGCGCGCCGACAGGCCGATGTCATGCGGCCGAATCGAGATCGGCACATCGGCACCAGTCGCCATCGATTCTCCGACGCAGGCCAGCGCGACGCCGGAGAATTCGGCGTGCGTCGCGTCGAGACCTTTTGCGCGAATGACGTTGCTCGCACCGATGAACCGGGCGACGAATTCGGATTGCGGCCGATCGAAGATGTCTTCCGGTGATCCGGCCTGCTCGATCTTGCCGCCGTTCATCACGGCGATGAGGTCGGCCGTGGTCATGGCCTCGGACTGGTCGTGCGTCACATAGACGGTCGTATAGCGGTATTCGTCGTGGAGACGGCGCACCTCGAACCGCATCTCCTCGCGCAGGTTCGCGTCGAGGTTGGACAACGGCTCGTCGAGCAGCAGCGTCTCCGGCTCGACGATGAGCGCGCGCGCCAGCGCCACGCGCTGCTGCTGCCCGCCCGACAATTCACCCGGNTAGCGCTGCGCNAGCGGCNCCAGCTTGGTCGTGGCCAGAATGGCATCGAGCTTCTGGGCGATGGCCGCGCGGTCGATCTTGCGAAGCTTCAATCCGTAGATGATGTTCTCGGCAACCGTCATGTGCGGCCACAGCGCGTAGCTCTGGAAGATCATCGACATGTTGCGCCGCTCGGGCGGCACGGTCCGCGAACGTGAGGACAGAACGCGATCGCCGACCCGGATTTCACCGGCGCTCGGCTCGACGAAGCCGGCAATCAGCCGCAGCGTGGTGGTCTTGCCGCAGCCGGACGGCCCGAGCAGGCAGACCAGATTGCCGTGCGCGATCGTCAGCGAGACGNCGTCGACCACCGCGGCCTCGCCGTACCGTTTCGTCAGCGAGCGCAATTCGACCGAAGCCAAACCTTGTCCTCCCCACGCGACGCCGCTTTTTTCCCTTGTCCGCGGCTTATCGTAATAAACCCCGCGCGCCCGTGTTCATTCTCGGACGGCGGCCGCCAAGCCTATCATGAGCCGGTGAACCGCGGCTTGCGCTTTTCCATGAAAGCGGTGCGGCCTTCCGTGTAATCGCGGCTGGCAAAGCAGGCGCTAACCAGGTCGGCGCAGGTCTTGAGGTCCCGCTTGGATTCCTCCGTCACCGCCTGGGCGACGATGAACTTCACCGAGTCGACGGTCAGCGGGGCGTTGGCGCTGATCATCTCGGCATAGTCCTTCACATAGGTCTCGAGGTCGGCGTCCTGTACGACGCGATTGACGAGCCCCATTCCATGCGCCTCGGCTGCGGTGAATTGCCGCGCCGTATAGAAAATCTCCTTGGCGTAGGAGGGGCCGACGACGTCGACCAGCTTCTTGATGCCCTTGAAGCCGTAGCCGAGGCCAAGCTTGGCCGCGGGCACGCCGAACTTGGAATTCTCCGTGCAGATGCGCATGTCGCAGCACAGCGCCAGCCCGACGCCGCCGCCGATGCAGTAGCCGCGGATCATCGCGATGGTCGGCTTGGGAAAGTCGGAGAACGCGGTGTAGGCTTGGTCGACGACGACGTTGTAGCGGTCGATCGCCTCCTTGGACGAACGCTCCTTCTCGAACCGCGAAATATCGGCGCCCGAGACGAAGGCCTTGCCGCCCGCCCCGGTGACGACCACCAGGCGGACCGAATTGTCGTTCTTGAACTCCGCCAGATAATGCGCGCCCGCCTCCCACATCTCCAGCGACACGGCGTTGTGCCGCTCCGGATTGTTGAAGGTAAGATAGCCAACGCTGCCTTCCTTGCGGGCGAGCATCTTGTCGGTGAGAGGCATCCGTCGCTCCATTTATTGCGCCGTCATCCTGAGGTGCGCACCGAAGGTGCGCCTCGAAGGATGCTTGCGCTTGACTGTGGCCATCATCCTTCGAGGCTCGCCTGCGCTCGCACCTCAGGATGACGGATCGGATCACACCGCCTGCGTCTTGTGCAGATCGGCGATGTCGCCGTCGGAGAAGCCGAACTCCTTGAGCACCTCGTCGGTGTGCTGGCCTTGCTTTGGCGGCGTGGCCGCAATTTGCGTCTGCGTGCGCGACATCTTGAATGGCTGGGCGACGAAAAGCTGCTCGCTGCCATCCGGCTTGTGCCCGGCGATCGCCATGCCGAGGTGCTCGACCTGCGGA
>JGI20207J14881_1000422_pt1 | contig 15551 bp, 8 predicted proteins | sample NGESurdeep092012_4_FD_14881 | JGI IMG/M metagenome (IMG submission 14881)
CTGGCCACCGAGGTCGACGGGCGCGGCGACGAGCTCGAGGAGGCGATAGGCGCTGGCGAGCACTTCCATGGCGCTGTGCGCTTCGTCCAACAGGACGACGAACTCGTCACCGCCAAGTCGTGAGCAGTAGTCATTGACGCGAATGCTGGTGCGGATGCGGTCGGCGATCGTGATGAGCAGTCGGTCGCCGTTCGCGTGGCCGAGGAAGTCGTTCAAGACCTTGAACCGGTCAAGGTCGATGATCATGACTGCGGTGTCGCGATTCACCTCTCTGCGTATCTTCAACTCTCGAAGCAGTGCCCGTCGGTTCGGGAGGTCCGTCAAGTCGTCGTGGTGCGCGATGTGCGCCGTGCGCTCTTCCGCGTCGATGCGCGCCTGGAGTTGGACCAACATGGACGCCACCGCTTGGAGTGCGCTGATCTCGGCGGGCACCCACGCGCGAAGTCCAAAGTGAATGAAGCCGAGGATGCCCCACGTGGAGTCTCCGAGAAGAAGCGGCACCGCCGCGCCGGCGAGGAGCGTTTCGCCCGATCCCTTTTCGACGCGTTCCATGAACTCGTCGTTGGCGTCCCCCACGACCGGGAGGTACGGCTCCTTTAGATCCTTCGTCGCCATAAAAATCGGGTCGGCGTCGAAGCGCACTTCACCCAGGGGATCGGGTCCCGTGAAGTCGTCGCGAATTGGCCACTCCGCCTCGAGGATCGAGAGACCTCGTACGTGATCGTGACGGCGCAGGAAGGCCACGTCGGATTCGAGGAACTCGGCGAGCACGCGCGTGGTCCAGCCGAGGACTTCTTTGCGGTTGTCGAGCGTCGCGGACATCAGCCGCTCAGCCACTTGACTGACGAGTTCGTCCAGTCGGCGCTGGTGCAAAAGGGTACCCTCGCGGGTCGTCTGCGAGGCCACCTTGCCGAACAGTCCGCCGAACGCGCGGGCGGTGGAGACCTCTCGTTGTGACCACACGCGGCCGTGGCGCGCGACGATGAGGGCGCCGACGATATCGCCGCTCAGCAGCTCGATGGCGTCAACGAGTACACCCCATTCAGTATCCAAAATCGTCCACGAGAAGGACCCGAGAGGCTCCTTACCCATGAGTTGGCCCTGGACCCGTTCGCGGATCAGTTCAAAGGCATCTTTTGCCTTGGGCGCGACGAGGGGTTCGATGTCGAAACCGGGAATTGGTCGGTCCGCGTTGGTGATAACCGCCACAATCTCAGCCCTGGGCGTGACGTGACGGAGAGTCTCAACGACGAGTCGAGCTTCGTCGCCTACCTTCCACGCGTCTGAGTGCGTGAGATCTCCCACGGGCGAACCGCCTTAACCGTTAAATGGCCTGAAATACGAGGATAGCAGTACCCCCTTGTCATTCAAAGAAGATAATTGCAAGGAAAGACTATGTTTTCCGAACATCCGACAAGTCAATTGCAGGGAAAACTCACAAATTGTAGGTATTCAACGGGCCATTCAGAGCTATAGGTTCCATGTCCCGGATGAGGACGTGGCTGAGTGGTCGCCGGACGCTCCGCACCGAAGGCGGCGCGGCGTGAATAACCCGCATAACCATCGCGATCGTCTCACCGTCGTCGAGGTCCCACGCCTTATTGAAGCGCTGAGAAAGTTCGTAGAGCTCGTCGAGATGGCGCTCGCCCCCGAGGCTCAAGAGGTCCTTCTCATCGGTCGCGTAGAGGAAGAGCGGCGAGACCGGCTGGATGGCGAGTCCGCGCAGTTCGGCGCTCAGCCAGAAGCGCTCGATGGCCGCGCCGGCGCGTACGTACCACGTCGGATCGGCACGCGGCACCGTGATGACGGCGATCCCGGAACTCGAACTCACCATTGCCCTCGTTCGAAGACCCAGGGCCGCGCCACCGCGCCAGTCGACGAGGTGCTCCATGACGTCGGAGCGCCCGACGAGTTGCAGGGCGCCAAGACTCGCGGGGTCCATCTCGAGGGTCCGTACGTCCATTCCCTCTTCGAGGGTGTCGCGTCCGGGCCAGCGCAGTTCGTCGAGCATGTCCTGGTGGACCGTTGGGATGAGGAAACGAAGTCGATCGGATTCGGCGAGGAGAGCGGCGCACTCCTCGATCTGATCGCGTCCCGTGACGAAGCGAAGTCGCGCACCTTCACGCTCCACGCCGCGACTCAACATCGACACGGTAGCTTCGTCGATGGGCGTGGGGCTGCCCATGCGGCGGTTGACCGTACGAGAGTGCACGAAGGGTTGCAAGCGTGCCATCCCGGCGTCGATCTGCGTTCCGAGGGTCATGGTCGCCACGTGGTGCGAGTTCGTCCCTTCAGGGAAGAGCTTCACGAGACCGAGGCGCTTGAGCGACGCCGCGGTGACGAGCGCGTTGAAGAGCGAGGCACCCAGCGCCACGTAGCTTCCGCGAAGTCGTACGTCCATGGCGTTCGCGCTGCGTTCGGGAACGACGTAGAAGCGCACTTCGTCGTCGTTGGCCTCGAAGCGCCAGGGTTGCACGTTGCCACCGGATGGCGCGCGTCGAGCAGCGTCGACGATGAGTTCTATCGGGTCCGTGCTCTCGAGGGGCGGGTCCTCTGGCGGCGGCGTGCGAAGCGCGGCCTCGCCAGCGTTGGACACTTCAATGGGCGAAAGACCAGAGAGGATCTCCTCGACGTCGAAGCGAATGCGACCCGAGGGAAGTTCGCCCTCGAGGCCGAANCGACGTACCGCCGCGGCGGTCGTGACGGCACCGAGCGTGACTTCGCTCGCCAACTGCGGCCACCCGGTAACGGTCTGGCCGAGTTCGAAGACCGTCGCGGCGCCTCGTGACGAGATCTCGTTGGCTCCGAGGAGGCGCAGCACGAACGGGCCCTTCTCGGCGGTCGACAGACCAGCCAACGTGGACGAATCCATGTCACCCAGGAGTCCGTGGAAGATCGGCCGCTGGGGCTCGAGGTCGTAGCGTTCGACGTCGAGAACCCCTCGATCACTGGTCTCCATGATGACGGGGATGCCCCTGGCGCGAGCGGCCTCGCGCACCAGGAACTTCACGTCGAGCGAGTCGCACTCCTCGATGACGAGGTCGAGCCCGTCGAGGAACGTGTCGAGGTTGTCGGCGTGGATACCCTCGGGCATGACGACGACGCGAAGGTACGGATCGATCTCCGCGATGCGTCGCGCCGCCACGATCGCCTTGTTGACGCCGAGGTCGAGCACGCTCGCCGGGATACGGTTCAGATTCGAGAGTTCGATGGTGTCGAAGTCGGCCAATCGAATCTCTCCGGCCAGTCCTTCCATCGCAAGAATGTGGGCAATCGAGTGACCGGCGCTCACGCCGACGACGCCCACGGACAACGTACGCAGACGTGCTTGTTCCTCGCGGGTCACCTTGTTGTGGTTGCGGTCGAGCCGCACGGCGGAGAACGCTCGGGGACCGAGCAGTCGAACGACCGCACGACGCCATGGGTAGTAGACCCAGCGCTGTCCCTCGTCGAAGAGCTTTCGTGACGGCGTGGGTTTTATTTGCGAGAGCTGGTCGCGCTGTTCCTCGAAGCGATCGATGATCTGCAACGAGGGATCAGCGCGGAGCACTCGCAAGACTTCGCGCTGCGCTCGTTCGGTGACGTCCAGTACCAAGGGACGACGGGACTGCGTGCTCGTCGACTCTGCCTCGAGCACGCCGACACCAACGGAAAGAGGTCCGCGCGAGAGTTGCTCACCCTCGAGACGAAGGGCCTGCTGATTAGCGGCCGAAGCGAGCTCGTAGCTCAACGTCCGGCGAAAACAGACAGCGATGGTGCGGTACCGGTCGTCGGGGAACGGCACTGACTGCGTACCGACTTGCTTCGCGCCGATGAATTCAGCCAAGGGCAGCAAACGGTCGGATACGGCGGCGATGGCGAATTCCGCACTCAGCCAGTTCATCGCGTGGATGAAGCACCTCGACATGGTCATCGCCAGGTGGACGCCGGTCACGGCTTCGCCCTTCGACCACGCGCCTTTACTCTCGATGGCCCCGAGGCGCACTTCCTTATCGATCACCGCAGCGATGTCATCGATCTCTGGCGAGTCCGACATCTCTTCGATGAGGAACGCCTGATGACTTCCCTCAAGAGGGCCGTGGAAGCGAACACCGGCAACGGCCTCTCCATCCGGCGCAAAACCAAGGAAGAAAAGCGGAACGCCGTTTCCATCTTCGAAGTCGCGCCGACGAAGCGTCTCTTCGAAACCTCGGCTTCGGTAGATCCCCTCTGCGCCGTTCAAGTAGACCTGCCAGAGGTCTGGTCGTTCCATCGGATGATGGCCCTCGAAGCGAACTCCGGACTCCTGATCGACAAAACTGGCGCCGTATCTGTACCGGTGACCCACGACGTTTCCCACTGAAGGTCCTCTCGACTCAACGAACTTGAACTGTAACCAATACGGAGCTACACCGATGTTGCCAAAACTATAATTGGATACGGTGCATAATTAAGGGAGTATCCCGTCCGGATCTGCCGAGGGGGATGGTAAGCGGGCGGTACGTGGCGACGCATTCGAGAATCGATGTGCCCATGACGGCGACCATCGTTCGAGTGACGTGGCGCGAGACCTCATCAAGTGTGACTGAATGTTAGGTGCACTTATTGGCACGTGCGCGCTCTTCGGTCTCGCCGTCGGGTCGTTCCTGAACGTCGTTATCTACCGCGTCCCACGCAACGAGTCGATCGTCTCGCCTCGCTCCAAATGCCCTTCGTGCGCGGCACCCATCAAGGACCGCGACAACATTCCCGTCGTCTCGTGGCTGCTCCTCAAAGGGCGCTGTCGAAACTGTGGCGTGCCCATTACGCCCAGATATCTGTACGTGGAACTGGCCGGAGGGGCACTCTTCGCGGGGGCAGCGGCGCGCCTCGGATTTCGTTGGGACCTCCCGGCAGTGCTCATCTTGCTCGCGGGACTACTCGCCCTTGCTTGCATTGATCTCGAACATCTCATCCTGCCAAAGAAGGTGGTCTACCCGACACTGGTCCTCGTCGCTGGCCTGCTGACTCTCGCCGCAGCCGAGACCCATCAGTGGCACAACCTCCTCGTGGCGGCGATTTCAGCCGTAGCGTGGTTCGTCGTCTTCTATCTTTTGAACTTCGCGAGTCCGCGACTCCTGGGTTTTGGTGACGTGCGGCTCGCGCTCGTTCTCGGGCTCGGACTCGGCTGGTTTGGGTGGCGCTACGTCGTTCTCGGCTTCTTCGCCGCCAATCTACTTGGGGCGATTCTCGGTCTGACGCTCATCGCAATGAAGAAGATGACTCGTGAGCAGCCAATTCCTTACGGCGTATTCCTCGCACTTGGAGCGGCTCTAGCGATTTTCGCGGGGCCGGAGATCGTGCCGCTGTTCTCGAACATCCATTGAAGAGACTTGGTGGGGGAGCACTCGACGTACTCCTTGACTCCCGGAGGACGTCGGGCCATCTCTGTTCAACCAATTCGATGAGCTAGTAGACGATCTCCATTCGAATTCCTTCACTATCCCATTCAGGCTCGGAAGGTATTCGTCGGGCGGCGTGACTGTGGACGCGTCGAGCGGTCCAGAGCAGCGAAAGCGCGTCGAATCGGTGCTTCTCGGAGCCGCCATCGAGTTTGAAGTGCATTATCTCTTCGATGCCTGGCACGTGCGACTCCAGAACTTCAAAACGCTCGTCGCGTCCCGCCTCGATCTTCTTCGAGCGCTTCATTGACTCGTCTTTGTTCAACTGGTAGAAACTCAGTTCGGGATTGCCTTCGTAGACCGTGCGTTGGCGAAAGGGTGAGATCTCCCGAGCGACTTCTCGGTAGTGGGGAAGCATCGTCGCGGTGATGGCGTCGATTCCACCTTCGTTCCAGTTCAGTTGTCCACTCAACACCGCTCGCGACGGTGCGTTGTGGATGGCCGAGCCACGTCGACCGACCATCGCTCGAACTTCCCTATCGCAGGTCCTCGGACCCATTTCCGGAGTGTCGTGGTAGCCAATCGGTGCGTTGATGACGAGGGTCGCGTAGGCAGGGTGTTCACTGAGCATTTCGAGGAAGGTCTCGTAGATACGAGGCGTCTCCGGAGCAAACGTTGAGCCCTGCATTTTTGCGGACTGCAGGAGCCAACCAGACGAACAGGGTGTTACGCCAGCAACGACGGTGTACGGAAGCGTTGGACCACGATGAAGACTCACCCGTCAGTTATACCGTAACTAACGTGCAAGTTAAGGACGGACGAACGTCTTATCAATCGCTTCTAAGGTCCGCACGAGTTCCTTCGGATGCGCGGTGTTGGCCATCGCGTCTTCGTAGGTAATGACGCCGTCCACGATCAGCTTCGCGAGGCTATTCTCCAGTGTCTGCATTCCCTCACCAGCGTTGGTAAACATGATGTTTTGGAGTTGATTGGTGCGCCCCTCTCGAATGAGATTTCTCACGGGATTGGTTGCGATGAGTACTTCAAACGCAGCGACCATTCCTCCGTTGATTTTCGGAATGAGCCGCTGCGCGATGACGGCCGTGAGCGAGGAGGCCAACTGCACCCTGGTCTGCTCCTGTCGCCACGCCGGGAAGACGTCAATGATCCGGTCGATTGCCTGGGGGGCGTCGTTCGTGTGAAGGGTGGCAAACACGAGGTGGCCGGTCTCAGCCATCGTAAGGGCGATTTGAATCGAGTCGATATCGCGCATCTCGCCGATGAGGAGCACGTCGGGGTCCTCGCGCAGCGCTGAGCGCAGCGCTCGGTCGAAGGACGGGCTGTCGAATCCGACTTCTCGCTGAGAGACGGCCGACATTTTGTGACTGTGGACGTACTCGACGGGGTCTTCGATCGTCAAAATGTGGGCCGCGCGCGTTTCGTTGATCTGATTGATGATCGCAGCCAACGAGGTGGACTTTCCAGACCCTGTAGGACCCGTTACGAGTACGAAGCCTCGGGGTTGCTCGGCGACCCAATTGGCCGCCCACGGAAGGCCAAGTTCGTCGATAGAGGGAATCTTGGTGGGGATGATCCGAAGCGCCAGCGCGGTCTGACCGCGCTGGGTGAAGATGCTCCCTCGAATGCGGGCGCGGTCCAGCCACGAGAACGCGAAGTCGACGTCTTGTTGCTCCCTGAAGGTCTCGAGCTGGCCGGGCGTGAGCAATGGCAACGCCATCTCGTCGATCTGATCTCCGGAGAGAATGGGAGCACCTTCGAGTGGGCGCAGTTTTCCATCGACTCGAACTCGCGGCGCTGAGTCACTCGAGAGGAGCAGGTCAGAACCGCCGAGATCCCAGAGCTTTTCGATCCAAGGGTTGATTGCCCTTGCATTTTCATTACTCATCCCACTCCATCCCACTGATACGCATTAAGTGTCAGTCTCCTTATCGATTCAGGAGAAAACGTTGGCCCGCTCAGAACGTGCTTAATTGGACCAACTAGACAAAAGTCTCCCCGGCGGGAGCGTTCATTTCTGCGATGGTTTAGAAATCCACTCGGCACCGACACTGAAGCTTGATATCGACGGACAGTCACGATCTCATCTCTCATTAGTGGTGAATATCTCAAAGTGCCCGGCGCAAGGGCCGGGCACTTTGAGAAAACGTCGAACAGTGTGAATCAGGTGACTGAACTGCAAGCAGTTGGGCCTGTGTAAGCGGCTACACCGGTTCCGGTGGTCGTAGGCGTCGTGATCCAGCCAGCGGTCGCGGGCGCTTCAATGTAAAGTGTGCCTGAAATAATCGCAAACGCGTAATGCGGGCTGTTGCTGGGCCACGACTGGATGTATGGAACTCCGACAGCGGAGCCAGTGATCATGTTGGATCCAGCGGCGTTACCGGTGGGCACGGTACCGGCATTCTGAGCCGAGAATGCTGCCATGGCTGTCGAAACAGTAGCTCCGTCAGCTTGACATGCTGCCACGGCGCTCTTTCCGGTAATACCTCCGAGGGCAAAGATCACCACTGCAGCGAGGATGCCGAGCACGACAATGACGATAAGAAGTTCAATCAAGGTAAAACCATTGATCTCTCCGGCGTCCCTGCGTTGCTTCAGCCTTCTGTAAGTACCAATCATGTATGACTCCCTTTCGCACACGGAGTGCCGACACTCGGAACTGCCCTGTTCTGGTAATTGCACAAATTATACGAGACGTGGCTGAACAGATTGACTATGGTCTCACCACAATTGCACTACTTAATCTCAACTTCTACGATTCCAGGGTGTTCGAAATAAGTGCCGTGACGAGGAACATTACGCCAAACGAATTGCAAGGTTGGATGACGAGTCGAAACTAACCCAAGATTTGATGAGGTGACCCCACTCACTAATCGAATGATCGGTGACCCGAATCTCTCGCATTCGCGACGACGTGGCCGGACCCTCCAATGAATATTCTTGCGTTGACTCACAAAGTTCGATCCAGATTTCGAAATTGACCAAACGAGCGCGGCACCTCGTTTGAATGGGCTCCATTCGACAGTCGTAGTTTTCGGCCCGAGTCCTGTGGCCAGAGACCTTCGGGTTGAGTTATGGAGTGTGACGAGTTAGAGGACCGTCGGTGAGATTGAAAGATTTCACATGTACCTTGAGCAGTCGTAACTACGTTCAGCTTCAGCGGTTGCGAGGAAATGTTGAGTCGTTGTCTTTACGACGGCCAAGCGTTCGCTATTATCAAAAATCTCTTACGCGTCTCTGTCCTTGAGCGCACGTGTTGACGAGTTGGTCCCCATCTCCGGATCCACGAATTTCCGAATACTCTCGATTTGGCGTCGGAACTCGGAGGTAGGGGCGACGTTTCCTAAGAAACGAATGACCAAATTCTTCACACCTCAATTGTCTGGCGTGGGTCTTGGGTCATAGACCCGAAAATCTCCCCAAGATGGTTGCTCTTCAAGGCACTGAGTCGTACATAACTATTTTCGGCGTTCGCGCGTCTTGCTATTCACTCGCCAGGACCAACTTGAGGAAGGGAGTCCGCGGCTCTTCAGCGGACTCGGAGGTTGACGGTGTGACGTTGCTTTACGCCGTCGTGGAAAATCACTCGATCTCCAGCACGACTACGGCTGCGTGTACGTGACGGTCCAAGTTCCGGAGTGGTAGTTATTACCCGACCCGTAGACATTTATTGAACTGCCAGCGGGTATTGAAACGTTGAGGGTAATCGTACAGATGGTCTGACCTGACCCACCGGGGACGGTGCACGTTAGACCTGTCGCAAGCCAGGTGTTAGACGTGATGAGACCCACCGTGGCACTCTGATCCGAGGGACTTGGCGAGTTAGTTTTGAAGGTCAGACTCTTGAGCGTCGTGGCGACACCGGGCGTCACGGTATAAGCGAGGTGATTGTTCGTAGATCCGGGGGAGTTCATCTGATTGATGAAGTAGTACGCCCCACCATTGGGGAGGTTGCCGCGGCTACCGCCGGTGTAAGAGCCACTAACGCTCGAGGTAACCGGAATGGACTGCTGTATCTGGGGGGCTGCGCCGTACGTTGAGTTGCCCAGGTCGTTGAAGTCCACGACGCAGGTGCCCGCGGCGGTGAAACTGACGACGCCACCGCTGATGGTGCATCCCGTCGAGGAAGCGTCCAGCGTTATCGCGACGATGTCGCCCGACGCTGCCGTTGCCGAAGGCGTGTACTTCGCTCCACCGACGGTCCCCCTAGATGGAGCAGTCGAAACCCCAGAGATCGAGTTTGAGATCTTGCTAACCACGAAGTTGGTCGAAGTTTTGGTGACACTCCCGTCGGCAGCTAGCAGGATGTAGCTGCCCGATAAGTCCGGCACGAGATTGGAGAACGAGGCGACGCCCGAGGTGTTGGTGATCGTGCTGAGCGTGCTCGTGGGGTCAAGCTGTCCTGGGCCGCTCTGGACAATGATGGTGACGGTGTCACCTGCAACGGGATTGCCGTTCGCATCGAGAACGGTCACGGCGGCGCTTGTCTTCGATCCGACCGAAACGTCCGAGGGCTCGTTTGTGAAGGACAACGCCGTCGCGATACCCGAAACTGACCCACTCGTCGTTCCTCCAAAGATCCAACTCGTGAGCGTCATGCCTTGACCACACAGAACGGTGCAGATTGTCTGGTTCGGTGCACTCACCCGCGGTGGCGCGGGGTAGTCGTCAAAGATCACGACCGTTTGCAGCAGCGGACTACTCGCGCACTGCGCGGCTAAGAGACTGCTCTGGCAGGCGTAGAACGTCACTTGGCGGGTTTGCGCGCTCAGAGGGTTCCAGTTCGTGCTGCACCAGACCGCGATCTGGTAGGTGTTGAACGTTGGCAGTTGTGAGAGGGAGGTACCGCCCCAGCACGAGACGAGGGGGCTCGCAACGCCTGAAGCCGTTGAGGACGTGATCTGAGGGTTGTAGCGAACGTACTGGATCGCCACCTCCGTCATGTTCGTAGCGGCCGAATCGAGTTCGGTCGCGGCGGCGAACTTTGGCGTGTTGTTGAGGTCGTTGATGGCCAGTCCCGAAAGTGCCGCGACGACCAGACTGATAACGACTATGTAGATCAGCGCCAGGATGAGGACCGCTCCTGACTCACCTCGTGCGTTGCGACGAGATGACGACCGTGTGCTCGGCCCTAATCGAAGGGAACGACGCCCCTTGATCTTCGTCATACGTGGCGAAATCGGGACTGGACTCACGAGTACGTCGAACTGATGGGCGAAGGTTGTGACGCCAAGTAACCGTTTGAAGCGACGGCGGTCACCGTCACGTAGTACCGAGTGAACCAGCTGAGGCCCGAGATGGTGCCACCCGGTGTAATCGCGACGCTGACGCAGCTTTGCGTCATCGCCGGGTCCGTGCAGGCGAGGGCGGTGTAGGTCTGGCCGGCGGGCGCGTTTGAAGAGCCCGTGAAGTTGTTGACGACGATCGCGTCAGGCCATGACGACGTAAGCGTTGGTGCGCCGGGGGTGTTCAGCTGAATGGATGTGCGCGCGGCAGCTGAAACCGACGACTGCGACGAAACGAGGTAGCCACTCGAGGCGACGGCCTTGACCGTCACGTAGTAAGTCGTCCCTTGGGAGAGCCCGGTGATCTGGCCACCCGAAATGATCGTGACGGGGCTGGCACATCCCGACAACATGCTCGAGTTAGTGCAGGCGAGGGCGCTGTAGGTCTGGCCGACAGGCGCGTTTGAAGAGACCGTGAAATTGACAATTAGTGCACCGCCCGTCGTGGACGGTGTCGCTGTCGGCACTCCAGGAGTGGCTAGCTGAACGGTGGCGAGCGTCGGACCTGTTCCGCCAGTCGTAACGCCGAGGTAGCCCGGCAAAGAAGGCGACGTGATCGCAACGTAATACTCGACACCCGGCGTGAGTGTCGACACGGTCACGGTGCCCGGCGTCACACTCTGCGCAGCAGTGCAATTTGAGATCATCGCTTGGTCCGTGCACACCTTCATGCTGTACGTCTGACCAGGTGCCACCGGCGTCGGCGCCGCGAAGGGCACAATTATCTGGCCTGTCGTGGTGGTGGACGGAGTAATGCCCGAGAATGTTGCGGCGCTCATCTGGACGGTGGCGAGCGTCGAACTAGCGGACGTCGCCGAGGTACTCGCGACGTAGCCGGGCGACGTGGAGGCGGTCACCGTCACGTAGTAGTACGAGCCCTGGATGAGTCCAGTGATCTGGCCACCCGACGTGATGGCGGAGGCCGTGTCACAACCCGACTGCATGTTCGAAGCCGTGCACGCAAGGGCGGTGTACGCCTGGCCGCCCGGCGCACCGGGGGACGGCGTGAACGTGACTTGGAGGGCTCCGGCCGTCGTCGTTGACGACGCCACGGAAGGCGTGCCCGGCGCGTTCAGCTGGATACTCGCGGTCGCGGCACTCGAGACTTGCGAAGCTGCAGAGGCGAGGTAGCCGGGCGACGCGGAGGCGGTCACCGTCACGTAGTAAGTCGTCCCTTGGGAGAGCCCGGTGATCTGGCCACCCGACGTGATGGCGGTAGCGGTGTCACAACCCGACTGCATGTTCGCAGTCGTGCACGCGAGGGCGGTGTACGCCTGACTCGGCGCAGCCGGCGACGGTGCCGTGAACGTCACGGTGACCGCCCCCGCGGTCGTCGCTGACGACACTACGGTGGGCCTGCCCGGGGCCGCCAATTGGACAGTGGCGAACGCCGTGGAAGCTGACGTCGCCGAGGTGTTAGCGACGAACGCGTTCGACGGCGGGACGGCGGTAACCGCCGCGTAGTAGTAGTTGCCCTGCGTTAGTCCAGTCATCAGACCACCCGACGTGATGGGCGAAGGGCCGAAGCAGCCCGAGTTCATGCCGGGATTGGCGCAGGCACGCGCGGTGTAACTCGCTGGAGCCACACCACTCGATGAGTTGAAGGTAACACTGATAGCCCCAGCGGTCGTGGCCGACGTCGCCACGCTCGGCGTGCCCGGTGCGCCGACTTGGCTCGTGTCGGCGTGCGACGATTGCGCCGAAACCGACGAAGCGAGATAGCCCGTCGAGGCATTAGCCGTGACCTGGACGTAGTACGTTCCGCCGGGACTGCCAATCGTAAAGGACAGACCCGGTAGGTCTGAGCCCGAAGTAAAGCTCGCGTTCGTCAAGCAGTTCAGGGTCATGGCCAAGTCTTGGCACGCCCTGACCGTGTACGTCTGACCGGCTGGCGCGTTCGACGACGTGGACGTCACGTTGACGGAACCCGCGACCGCTCCGTAGGCGAGTACCGGTGTGCTGGGCGGATTGAGCTGGACGGTGGCGAGTGCGGCGGCAGAGACTGGCGAGGTGCTTGAAATAAACGCGCTGGACGATGGCACCGCGGTAATCGTGACGAAGTACTGAGTACCTTGGGTCAATCCAGTGAACTGACCGCCGGAGGTGAAGTTTGTCGTTGTGGCGCAGTTCTGCGTCATTGCCGCGTCGGTGCAAATGGTCGCGGTGTAGCTCGACGGAGCCGTACCACTTGAAGAAGTGAAGGTAGCGGAGATAACGCCCGTGGTTGTCGACGATGAGGTCAGCGTGGGAGTTCCGGGTGCGCCCAGTTGACTCGTGTCCGCCTGGGAGGCCTGTGTTGACGCCGGGGAGACGAGATAACCGCTCGAGGCGTTGGCTACGACCTGGACGAAGTACGTGCTACCAGGACTTCCCACCGTGAAGGCCAGTCCGCTGTACTGGTCCCCCGACGTGAAATTAGAGTTCGTCACACAGCCCGTCGTCATACCTGCATTGGTGCACGCCGTGACGGTGTAGGTCTGACCAGTAGGCGCGTTGGACGAGCCAGTGAACGTGACGTTTATTCCTCCAGCGGACGATCCGAACGCGAGCGTGAGCGCGCTTGGTGCTGTCAATTGAACGGTCGCCAGCGTTGGTCCTGAGGGGGGGGTGGTCGACGGAAGGTAGTTCGTTGAACCTGTAGCAGTCACTTGCACGTAGTAGCTGTACCCCGAGATCAAAAAGGCCATGTCGCTTCCCGACGTGAAATTGGTCTGAGCAACGCAGCCGACACTCATCGCTGCGTCGGTGCAGGCCTTGACGGTGTAGGTCTGACCGGTTGGCGCGTTGGACGAGCCAGTGAACGTGATGTTGATCGCTCCTGCGGTCGTCGTCGAGGACTGCACTTTTGTGATCGTCGGCGTGTTGAGTTGTGTCGCGCTGACGCCAAACGGGTCGCTCACCGCTGGGATGACTGACGAGCCGGAGGGTTCGCTCGCTGTCAACTGGTAACCAGTGCCGAGTTGGTTGATGCTGCAACCGGTGTACGTGATGTAGCCAGAGGACTCGATGCCCGTGCAGTTCGATAGAAGCGCTCCGTTAGGTCCAGATGAAAGAGTGATCGTTACGGGTGACAAGTCCGAGTTGACGAGATTGCCGTTTATGTCCTCAACCTCCACGACAGGCTGCTCCCCGAAAGGGGAATTGTACGTTGCGCCCGAAGGCTGGGTAACGAAGACAAGCCGGTACGAAGCGAGACCCGAACCCGTCGCGGCGCTGATCGTGGAGGGATCGTCCACCACAACTTGGATTTGATACGTGTTGTGAAGTGTCGTGTTCGTGACCGTGACGGTGATGAGTTCTGGCGCCGTGTTATTGCTGGAAGTGCATGCCGAAGTAAAGGACGAGCCGTTCCAATAAGCAACGCCAGTGATTTGCGCAGAGTACGGCGACGGCAGATTCGCGCTGAGCGCAGCCTGGCTTGGGTAGGCCGTAAGCGACGAGGGTGGCGATGGGCACGTCCCAAAGATTGCACCCGAATTCTGCTGCACGAGCGAACTGACTTCAGAGTTCGCACTCGCCAACACCGTGTTGTAGTTCGAAAGACTTCTGTGCTGGGCCGACGCGGACAGCGTCGTACCAAACGCAATGAGAAGAGCGACGGTCGTGGTGCCCAAAACCACGAGAGCGATGAGAACCTCAACGAGCGTGTCGCCTGCGTCCAAGCGGCGCGACGTGGCTCGCGCTACCGCGCGAGGCGTTGAGTTGGTGCGTGATCGAAAGGGCGATCTCATACTTCGCGACCCTTGGTTGCGCGCGACAGGGGGGCAACGGTCTCGCCCACAATCAGCGCAGTCGACCTCGCCCGACTAACGGCCGAGGTCACGGCGTTTCGTTGCGCCAGAGCGGCCATGCGTGCCACTGTGCCGAGGGGAGAAATTGTCACGGTTGTACTCATGGCAGCAACAGTCCAAACGCGGCGCCCTCGAGCCCCCCACCGTGCAAGAGTGCGGAGATGGTGATCGGCGCAGTTATGGAGTTGGTCGTCGTCGGCGTGACGTCGAGGAGCACGGTCCCCGTTCTCGGGTAGGTGCCCGACGACTGCCACGTCGACGTGCATTGGACTACGTTCGTGCCAACGCCGATGAGTCCCGCGCCGTTCGTGACGCTTTGGCCCGATTGGCCGGTCTGATTGGTCTGGTTGCACGCGTCACCCTCGGGGGAGCTTGGGGTGTCGGGGACTTGGGAGAAGGTGAACGGAGATCCCGTGGGTGCGCTCGACGTCCACGTCGTGCTCTCGGACGGGTCGGTTGTCTCGGCGTCAGCGACGACGACTGCGTAACCGGAGGCGTCACTACCTTCAGGGTCGGTGACGACGATACCCGATAGTGTCACGGTATCCGTCGCACCCGACGTGTTCAGATAAATCGCTGGGTTGATGCACGAGGGTGTCGACTGCGTAACGCCTCCGACCACGGTCGTCGGCGATGTGTTGTAGGGACATCCGACACCGGAGTAGAAGGGCGTCCCGTTGATGTCGTTTCCGAGGAACGCTCCGCCCCAGGTGGGAAAAGGCGCGGCGACGACGGCATCGTGTGAATTACCCAGGGTGACCGTCAGGCAGAAACTCATCGTGTAGCCACCGGGCACGGCCACCGCCGTGTCGACACCCGTGACCCCGCTCGAACACTTTCCCGTTCCTTCGGCGCTCGTGATAAGGGCATTCGTGAAGCCGATGAAACAAAGCGTCGACGCGTAAGTGCCAGTGCCCGGCAACGCGAAACCGCAGGAGGGTCCCGTGGAAGGCGAGCCCAAGGCCGAGGCTGCCGAGGACGCGCCGGCCGCTGGTAACGCGTCCAAGGCGTAGGTGTACTTGCTCTTTGGTTCATAGATGGGAAAGTGCACGCGAGTTATTCCTTGGACTGGCGTCCATCCGCCGGAGGTCACCACC
>JGI20207J14881_1000425_pt1 | contig 15507 bp, 12 predicted proteins | sample NGESurdeep092012_4_FD_14881 | JGI IMG/M metagenome (IMG submission 14881)
TGTGCCCCGAGCGTTGGCGGCAGAGCCAGCAGCGTACCAAGCAAGGCACAATATGAGGTACACGACGTTTTATACATGCAAGTAGTGTTGCGATCTTAGTGTTAGTTGTGGCTGGCCATGCGGAATGCAGAGTCGAGCGCCATGTTGAGCAAGAGGACGTTGACTCGCCCCTCGCCGAGGATACCGAACTGGCGCGGTTCGGTGTGCTGGCGCACGAGCGCGCGAATGGCGGCGATACTGGCGCCCCGCACGCGCGCCACGCGTGTTACCTGCAGATCAGCTGACGCGGGTGAGATGTGCGGATCGAGTCCGGAGCCCGATGACGTCACCAGATCGGAAGGGATGTGCCCTCTGGTCGCACCGTCGTTCTTGACGGCGCTGTCAACTGCCTGAGCGATGAGCGTGTCCGCGAGCTTGCGATCTGTCGGACCCTTGTTGGTGCCGCCAGACAGAGTGTCGTCGTAACCGTTGCCAGCTGCGGACGGCCTTGGGTGAAAATATTCCGGCCGTGCGAACGATTGCCCGATGAGCGAGCTGCCTATGACCGCTCCATTCGTGCGGTTGATCAGGGAGCCGTTCGCCTGCCGCGGGAATACGAGCTGCGCAATTGCGGTTACCACTGCTGGATACGCAACACCCGTGATCAACATGAGGACGAGTGTGACGACAATTGCTGGACGAAGTTGTTTACGAAGCATCTGGGATTCCTATACGAGATGCAGAAAGACGAGTGCCATATCGATCGCCTTGATGCCGATAAAGGGTACGACCAGGCCACCCACGCCGTAGACGAAGAGGTTGCGCCGGAGAATAACCGACGCGGATGCGGGGCGATAACGGACCCCGCGCAACGCCAGCGGAATGAGTGCCACTATGATGAGCGCGTTGAAGATCACCGACGCGAGGATCGCCGATTGGGGAGAGTGCAGGCGCATGATGTTGAGCGCTTGCATTGCCGGAAATGTCACGACCAACATCGCTGGAATGATCGCGAAATACTTCGCCACGTCGTTCGCAATCGAGAACGTCGTGAGCGATCCTCGTGTCATCAACAGCTGCTTCCCGATCTCGACAACTTCGATCAGCTTTGTAGGGTTGGAGTCGAGGTCGATCATGTTGCCCGCTTCTTTCGCCGCCTGGGTCCCTGTATTCATTGCCACGCCGACGTCGGCCTGCGCGAGCGCGGGCGCGTCGTTGGTCCCATCACCCGTCATCGCGACGAGCTTGCCGCCCGCTTGTTCGCGCCGGATGAGCGTCATCTTGTCTTCCGGTGTCGCTTCAGCGAGGAAATCATCGACGCCGGCTTCGCGCGCGATCGAAGCTGCGGTCAGTGGGTTATCGCCCGTGATCATGACTGTGCGAATGCCCATTGCCCGGAGCCTGTCGAAGCGCTCCTTCATGCCGCCCTTGACGACGTCCTTGAGATAGATCGCTCCGAGCACGCGTGTGCCATCACTATCACGCTCGGCGACCACCAACGGCGTTCCACCCTCGCGCGCGATACGCTCGACGATCGAGTCGATCTCGCGTGGGACAGTGCCTCCATTCTGTTGAACCCACTTCGCGACCGAGTCGCTCGCGCCCTTTCGGAGCTCGATGCCGTCCACGTTCACGCCGCTCATCCGTGTGGTGGCGGAGAACGGAACCAGCTCCATCGCGCCGTGTGACTCGCCAGCTCCGAGATCACGAGCTCGGAGACCGTACTGTTCCTTCGCCAGAATCACGATACTGCGGCCTTCCGGTGTCTCGTCAGGTAATGACGCCAGCTGCGCACGATCGGCCATGCGCTCGATCGTGACATCGGCCACTGGATAGAATGCAACTGCCTGCCGATTTCCGAGCGTTATAGTTCCGGTCTTGTCGAGCAGGAGCGTGTTGACGTCTCCAGCTGCTTCAACCGCTCGCCCGGACATCGCTATCACGTTCTGCTGGATCATTCGGTCCATGCCTGCGATGCCGATGGCTGAGAGCAGTCCCCCTATCGTGGTCGGAATGAGACACACGAGTAGAGCGATCAACACCGGAATTCCAATCGCGACGCCCGAGTAGATCGCAAATGGCTGGAGCGTAACGACCGCGAGCAGAAAGATGATGGTGAGTCCGGACAACAATATCGTGAGCGCTATCTCGTTCGGTGTCTTCTGGCGTGACGCTCCTTCGACCAGCGCGATCATCCGGTCGAGAAACGTCTCTCCCGGGTTTGCCGTGATGCTGATGACGAGATAATCCGACAGTACCTTGGTGCCGCCTGTCACGGCTGACCGGTCTCCACCAGATTCACGAATCACCGGAGCAGATTCGCCGGTGATCGCCGATTCATCGACGGAGGCGATGCCTTGAATCACCTCACCATCTCCGGGTATGATATCGCCTGGCTCGGCCAGCACGACATCGCCGCGCCGCAACGTGCTTGATGTCACCGATTCCACAGAGCGTCGGTCCCTCGGGTCCCGAAGACGCTTCGCTGTGGTCTGCGTACGCGATTTTCTGAGCGAGTCGGCCTGCGCCTTCCCGCGGCCCTCTGCCATTGCCTCCGCGAAATTCGCGAAGATCACCGTGAACCAGAGCCACAGCGCGATCTGAAGGGTGAAGCCGATGTCGCCATGACCTGTAATGATGTCACGCGCGAGTGAAGCCGTAGTCAATACACTTCCGATCAACACCACGAACATGACCGGATTTCGCACCATGTGGCGCGGGTTGAGCTTGACGAGGGACTCGACGAGCGCGCGCCGAACGATCGGCGCATCGAAGAGTGGTCTTCTTTGAGTGGCCATTTTAGAAGAGCTTCCCAGCGCCCATGACGAGGTGCTCCACGACCGGCCCAAGGGCGAGCGCAGGAAAGAAGGTGAGCGCGCCGACGATCAGGATGACGCTGATGAGTAGTGCGACAAATAGAGGCGTCGTCACCGGAAAGGTGCCGGCCGACTCCGGGACCACGCGTCGCTCTGCGAGGAATCCGGCCAGCGCAAGCATCGGAACGTGCATCGCAAACCGTCCGATCAACGTCGCCAGCCCAAGCGTTGTATTGTAGTAGTAGGTTGCTCCCGTCAGTCCGGCGAACGCGCTGCCGTTGTTCGCCGTTGTGGACGTGAATGCGTAAAGGATCTCCGTCAGTCCGTGCGGTCCGGCGTTGTTGAGTCCCTTGAGCCCCATCGGTAATACCACCGACGCCGCCGAGAATAAGAGAATCGATGCAGGAAAGATGAGCGCGTACAGCATCGCCATACGGATCTCACGGCTCTGAATCTTCTTGCCAAGGTACTCCGGCGTTCGGCCAACCATCAGGCCAGCAATGAAGATTGTGAGCACGACCATCACGAGCATACCGTAAAGTCCGGCGCCCACTCCGCCGAAGATCACCTCGCCGAGCTGCATGTTGACGAGCGGCACCATACCGCCGATCGGCGTGAACGAATCGTGCATCGAGTTCACGCAGCCACACGACGCATCGGTGGTGACAGTCGCGTACAACGCGGAGTTCGCAATCCCGAAGCGAACTTCCTTTCCTTCCATGTTGCCGCCAGGATTCGTCGCGGTCGCAACGACGTCCACGCCTCGTGCCGCGTGGATCGGATTGCCGCGCGCTTCAGCCCAGTAGGCAGTTGTTACACCCCCAGCGAAGAGAATGAACATCGCCGCCCATATCGCCCACGCATGCCGCTGATTCTTTACCATTCGCCCGAACGCGTACACGAGCCCCGCGGGGATGATGAAGATCGCGAGCATCTGGAGAAAGTTCGTCCACGGTGTGGGATTCTCGAACGGGTGTGCAGAGTTGGCGTTGAAGAAGCCTCCACCGTTGGTGCCCAGCTGCTTGATCGCTTCCTGGCTTGCCACCGGTCCCATCGCGAGGACCTGCTTTGCGCCTTCAATCGTGGTCGCCGTGATGTACTGATGGAAGTTCTGGATCACGCCCTGCTGCACGAAGAGGAGTGCGAGCACGAGTGCGGCCGGCAGAAACAGGTAGAACGTGCCGCGCACGAGATCTGTCCAGAAATTGCCGATCCGTCCGGCAGAATTCCGTGCAATGCCACGTACGAGCGCGACGGCGAGCGCCATTCCCGTCGCGGCGGAGACAAAGTTATGGAAGGCGAGCTGCGTCATCTGCGAGAAGTACGACATCGTCGTCTCGCCGGCGTACGACTGCCAGTTGGTATTCGTAGTAAACGACGCCGCCGTCTCGAACGCCTGCCGTGCCGGTACAGCGTCGCGATTGAATGGGTTGAGCGGCAGCGCGTGCTGCATGCGCAGGACAACATAAGTCGCGAGCATGGAGACCGCGCTGAAGATCAGCATCGATGCAGCGTAGCGCGTCCAGTGTTGGTCTTCTTCAGGATCGATACCGCATAGCCGATACGTAATTCGCTCCAGTGGCGCAAGCCAGCGGAACGAGCCGTCGTACACCTTGAGGACGTAGATCCCAACCGGTTTTGTCACGGCGAGTAGCACCGCGGAAAAGAGCAGAATCTGTAACCAGCCATTCATTGTCATATCAGAATCGCTCCGGTCGCAGCAACGTGTAGATCAGGTAGATCAGCACAGCCAGCGACACAATTGCGGCAATCGCAGTTTCAGTGTTCACGGACGATCCTCCCCTTCGACTGGCTCGTGGCCGAGAAGCTCGCAAGCGTGGACATATGCCAACATCAGCCCGAAGAACACGATGGTAATAGCGATATAGAGAACGTCGAGCATTACTTCCTCCTAACGTCGTTGTGACTGTTGATATCGATCGTGTCATCTCGCCCACGGACCGTGTTGCGATGCAGGATGCCCCGCGCATGGCGTCGAATCGGACGCGGAGCGGGTAGTCGTGATTTCCACTGGACCCTTCGCAACCGCAGGTCGTCGAGTGAGATACGCCCCTCACGTACGTCGTCGAGATCACACGCGCATATTTCATCGTCATCGTGATGCGGTGGGTGCCACCAGCCCATTCGTGCGAGCAAGGCGTACGCACCAACGTGGATGCTGAAGTTCGCCACGAGCAGCAGTAACACCGCGCCTATCCCAACACCAATGCCCCATGTGTCGACCATCGCAGTCTCACGTCAATCCTCGCTCATCCCGCGAACGGGCAATCCGTCGCATCGAGCGTGACTGAAGGCTAGAACGTGCGCCGTTAAAACCGCATTAAAAAGGCGGGGTTACAGCGTTAAAAGATTGTTAAAGCGATGTGAACTGATCGACTCGCAATGACGCGGTGCATCGTGAGCGACGCGGTGTTACTCGGGCGCAGTGAGGGGCTCTGTTACGGCCGGGACGCTCAACAGGAACACGCTTCCTCCGCCGGGCCGCCGGGCATACGTCACATCACCGCCTTGTGCCAGCGCGAGCGCGCGGGTAATCGCGAGCCCGAGGCCAGCTCCAGGGACATCTGCCGGCACACCGGGCGGACGGTAGAAAGGCTCGAAGATACGTTCGGCATCGGCCTTGGATACCCCTTTGCCACGATCGGCTACCGCGATCACGAGCCTCGCGCCATCGCGGCTAACAGTCAGCTCGATCGGCTCGGTGGCGGGACTGTATTTGGCGGCATTCTCGACGAGGTTGACGAGAGCGCGAAGTGTGTGCACGAAGTCGAAGATGCCTAGAAGGGCTGGCTGGGTGCGGTCGGCTATGACTCGAACATCACGGCGGACGAGCACACTGCGTGCGCGCGCCAGCGCCGCGCCGATGAGATCATCCGCGGCGTTCACTTCCGGTCGAAACTGAATCGCGCGACCGGTAAGCCGCGACAGGTCCAGAAGATCCGACACCAATGCTGTGAGCCGATCTGCTTCTTCTTCAATCGACACCGCGCGCACATCTCCAGATGCAGCTCCACGCTCAGCGATATCGTGCGCCAACGCTTTCATGGTTGTAAGCGGAGTACGCAAGTCATGCGACACAGCCGCAAGTAGCGCATTCTTGAGCCGGTCCGCCTCCCGAAACGCCTCGGTGTGCGATGCCTCGGCGGCAAGGCGCATCCGCTCCACCCCCAGTGCCGCGTAATAGGACAGGGCGTTGAGAAACTCGCGCTGGTCCGGAGCGAGATCGATCCCAGAATCGCTGCTGATTCGTAGAACTCCCACGATGCGCTCTCGAACCCGGAGCGGGATCGTGATCGCACGCGCATTGCCCACGTCGTGCCACGGAATTACTGTCGCTGGATGGCCTTCGCGTGCCTCACGCCCCACTATGACTCCCAACGTCCCATCCAACCGCTCTACACTCACATTTCCACTTTCCAGACTCCACTCAACCAGGGTGTGCCCCTCAGTACCTGGATGACGCTCTGCATGTGGCTCCCCAATCGCCAAACCTCCGGGATCCACTACGCCCTTGGCAACGTGCGTCGCGATCTGCAACCCTCCCGGTTGGATCGAAGCTACGTACAGATCACAGGTCTCGACCACCAGTGTTGATCGAATCACTTCCGCGATCGCGGTCAGCGCGTCTTCGGGCCGGATGGCGTTGAGCGTCTCGGCGCCAAGTGCCGAGAGTCGCTCCACTTCAGTGGTTCGTGCGCGCGCCTCAGCGGTGCGTTGCTGCGCGCGCGTAAGCAACTGTGCTGCGACGACGCTCGTGACGATGAAAGTTACTAATACCAGCCAATCGAGCGGATCCGCAATGACGAGCGTATGGTAGGGTGGCAGGAAGAGGTAGTTAAATAGCAGAAACGCACACCCAACCAGACAAAGCCCGAGGATACGTCCGCCGCCGGCGCTGCCAACGAGAACAACCAGCACATACAGAAGCGCGACATGTGCCTTATCCAGGTCGGGACGAACGGCCAACATTGCCAGCGTGACCACCGCAAGACCAATGAACGACACGATCCATACACGTAGCAAGCGCACATCGCGCCGCCGCCACGTTGCTGCGAGGCTTCGAATGAATTTGGTTGCCGACGTGATGTCATGCTCCATGGGCCGTGCGTGCGAATGCAGAAGGAAGTTTGAACTATGGGTCGAGCACAAAGCGGTATCCAACGCCTGGCTCGGTCACGATCAACTTGGGTTGATATGAATCAGCCTCGAGCTTCCGGCGCAGGTGGGCAACATAAACTCGAAGATACAACTGAGTGTCACCATACGACTCACCCCAGACAGCGCGAAATAGCTGCGCGTGAGTAACTGTTCGCCCTGCATTAGCCACTAACACTCGCAGCAACGCCCATTCAGTGGGCGTTAGGCGAATGGGCTCGCCGCGCCGCGTGACCTCGCGTTGCGCCGTATCGATGATCACATCATGTGTAGCAACTGGGGCGTCGCTGCCCGGAATCGCAGTCATTCGCGCCCGGCGCGCCTGAGCTCGGACCCGTGCCTGAAGCTCCAACGTGCTGAACGGCTTGGTGATATAGTCGTCCGCGCCCGCATCCAGAAGCGTAGCCTTCTCCTCCTCACTTGCACGCGCCGAAAGAACGAGGATCGATGCGCTAGACCACGCCCGAATGGAGCGGCATACTTCGACACCTTCAATGTCCGGAAGGCCGAGATCGAGAATGATGAGATCCGGGCGCTCCCGTTCAGCGACAGCGATCGCGTCGCGGCCCGTGGTCGCCTCTAAAATGCGCTCGGCTTCATGTTCGAGCGCCGTGCGAACGATCGCGCGGATCTTCGGCTCGTCGTCGACGACGAGGACAATGTGAATGATCATGGAACCATCATTTCACCCATCGGTCAAAAACGTGAAAATACCCGGCGTGGGGTACTGGCTTGCGGTCATGGCAAACTAACTGACCCTGCATGCTGTCGGTACGATCGAGGGCTCAGGATCGGGATATATATAGGAAGAACCGGCGCCGGTGCCGGAATTGGTTACACTTGCCGCTGGGTTCTAGAGAGCCTGCAAATATGCTGTCTCTCCGATCTGGCCGACCTCGACCGACTCTACGCGGCCGTGAACGCCGAGCGGGGAACCCCCGACATCGTCTTCGCCAATGCCGGGGTGGGAAGCCAGCTTGCGCTCGGCGAGATCACCGCCGAGCACATTGACGAAACCTTCGACACCACCGTGAAGGGTACGATCTTCACCGTCCAGAAGGCGCTGCCGCTGATGGGCGAGGGCGGTTCGATCATCCTTACCGGATCGAGCGCCGGCACCACGGGCGCACCGGGAATGAGCGCATATAGCGCGAGCAAGNCGCCAGTGCGCAACCTCGCGCGNANCTGGGCGGAGGACCTGAANGGCACCGGCATCCGGGTAAACGTCCTGTCGCCAGGGGCGACGGCGACCGAACTCGCGAAGGCAGCGCTGGGCGAGGAGGGTCTGAAGGCCTACGGCTCGATGACTTCGTTCCAGCACATTGGCGATCCGGCGGAGGTCGGGGCGGCGGCTGCCTTTCTCGCGTCGTCGGACAGCAGCTTCATGACCGCCAGCGAGGTCGCCGTCGACGGCGGTCTTGCGCAACTCTAACGCACCACCTAAGGAGAACACATATGAGCTACGCAATTATCGGCTTCGGCAAGATCGGACAGGCTCTCGCCAAGACGTTTGCCCGCACGGGCATCGAAGTATCCGTTGCAACCACGCGCGACCCGGAAAGTTTTGCTTCCGATGCTGCCGCGATCGGACCGACGATCATTCCCAAGACACTGGCGGAAGCAGTCAAGGCGGACATCATCTTTCTGGCTGTCCGTTTCGAGGCGCATCCGGATGTGGCGAAGGCGCTCCCCACCTGGCAGGGGAAGACGATCGTCGATATGACCAACGCCTACGGTGTGCCCCCTGAGGAACTGGGAGGACAGCCTTCTGCCAAGGTCGTCGCGCAGGCCTTCACTGGTGGAAGATTGGTTAAGGGCTTCAACCATTTGATCGCTGCCGTTCTTGAGCAGGATCCGGCCGTACATGGTGGCAGGAGAGTCGTGTTCCTGGCGAGCGACGATGACGCCGCCGCAGCGGAGATCGGTGCGCTTGCGGAAAATCTCGGTTTCTCGCCGATCAATCTTGGCGGGCTTTCGGAAGGTGGACTGCTTGTGGGGGCGCGCGGAAATAGCTGGGGTCAACTGATCTTCAAGGACTTGATCAAGTTCGACTGATGAATCGTGATCCGCAATTTGCCGATTAGATTGCCGAGATGACCCGTCGCATCATTCGGATCGTGCTGAGCATTCTGCTGATTCCCGCCTTGACGGGGATCAGCATCTCCTGCGCGCCGATGGAACAGATGGGATCAGCGGACTCACATGCGGCGGGCGCTGAGTCACATTGTGACATGGCTGCCACGAAGGATCCGTCTGGCAACACACAGAAGCACAGGCAGCAACATCACAGCCCCACGGGCAACAACTGCTGTCCCGCCATTGCTGGATGCGCCGCAGTCGCACTTCCGGCAATCGCGACTTCCCTGCAAGTGGCAACACCGATCGTGGCGTCCGCGCATGTGGCGTACGCCGATTCGCCAATCGTATTGGCCGTAGCACCGGAACCACCCCCTCCGAAGGCTTAAGCAGCTGTAATAGCCGCCGCGATCAAGCGGCGATCCGAGTCGCCCAAATGTTGGCGCCGACTCCAAGGTGCCTTCCGGCACCACAACGTGAAAAACTGTTCAGCTCGATTGCTTACATCCACTCGCGTCTGCGCAGGCACCGTGCATGCGTCGGGGCCGAGCAAGGCGGGCAGTTACTTCGCCTTTTTCGACCATACGATCGTCACGGCAACAGCTCGAGGACGATTACTTCCGGATCTTATAGATGTCGCTTATATCAGCGGCGGTTTCCACACTCAGCACACCGCCATTCAACCCATTGCGCACGCGTGTGCGCGCACTCCTGGTTACAACAATCGCGTTCAGTATCGTTACAAGCGTGACTGCTGCGTCGGCATCGGCACAACATGGTCACCCTGGACAGACTGATTCCGTTCGCCACAAAGCCGCACAGGACAGCTCGACCAAATCATCTCCGATGCACGGCATGAGCGGCATGAAGGGAATGTCGGCATCAGCCCCAGACAAGGGTGCTTCCGCCATGCCTGGTATGTCGATGGGCTCGGAGCCGCTCGGCATTCCCATGCAACGTACGGGCTCAGGCACATCATGGGTGCCAGCTGCAACGACAATGCATGCGTCACATATGATGCTCGGTGGATGGGACCTCATGCTGCACGGTCTTGCGTTTCTGCAGTATGACGACCAGGGCACCAAACGAGGCGACAAACAGTTCGGCAGTGTGAACTGGGGGATGATAATGGCGGGGCACGGTCTCGCGGGCGGTCGTCTCAACCTGCGTGGCATGATGAGCGCCGAGGCGTTCACGGTCGGCTCGCGCGGTTATCCCTTACTACTGCAATCGGGTGAGTCGTATCACGGTCAACCGCTTTACGATCGTCAGCATCCACACGATCTCTTCATGGAGATCGCGGCAATGTACGATCACGTAATTGGCGACAATCTGGCTGTCTCGCTTTACGCTGCTCCGGTTGGTGAGCCGGCAATCGGACCGGTCGCATTTCCGCATCGCCCGAGCGCCCAGAACGATCCGCTTGCGCCTATCGGTCACCACTGGCAGGATGCGACGCACATTTCATTTGGCGTGCTCACGGGCGGTATCTACACGCGCACAGTGCGACTGGAGGGGTCTATCTTCAACGGTCGGGAACCTGATGAGATCCGCACCAACTTCGACTACAAGGGACGCAGTCTCGATTCCTACGCCGGACGTCTCACGGTAAACCCGAGCGAGAGCTGGAGTCTTTCGGGATCGTATGCGTATCTCAAGAGTCCGGAGCAGTTGCACCCCGAGGAATCGTTGCACCGCATCAGCGCATCTGTACTGTATGCGCGACCTTTTGGTGTGTCCGGTAACTGGGCGAGCGCATTCATTTACGGGGCGAACAAGCATGCTGGGCAAACCAGCCTGTCCAATAGTCTGCTGGCCGAAAGCAATCTCACCCTCGATCAACGCAACGCTGTTTTCGGACGCGCCGAATTCGTACAAAAGGGACCGGAGGATCTCCCGATATCAGGAGCTACGTCGCCGCCTCCACTGACACAAGGAGCAAGCTCCGGCCCCCTCGCGCTCATGGACCCATCGTCATCGAGCCGCTACAACGTCGGTGAAATGACACTCGGCTACGTGCGAGAGCTCGCGTCGGTGTATGGGGGGAGTCTTGGACTCGGCGTGGCCGGTACGATCAACATGGTTCCATCCACACTGAAAGACACGTACGGTACACGCACGCCTCTTGGAGCTACTGTCTTTCTGCGCCTGCGACCAGGTGCAATGCACATGGGCATGCACATGGCTAGCCCCAAGGCTCCGTCGCACATGCAAGAACCCCTGCATGACGTGGATAACATGCAATGAGCGGCCAACTGTCCATCCATCGCGCTTTTGGACTGCTCGTTTCGATCTTCCTGATCGCTGCGCCGCGTACTGCATTCGCGCACGCTCATCTTGTAAAGAGCGTGCCCGCCGTCGGAGCGACGATCACCGTCGTCCCACATGCAATTCAACTGTGGTTTAGCGAAGCACCTGAAGCAGCGCTTACCGTCATCACCGTCGCGGGCGCAGACGGACGAACTATCCGACTCGGGAAAGTAACGGCTGTGCCGGACACCGCTGTCTCGGTGACGGCGACGGTCATTGATGCGCTGGGTCCCGGAAATTACCGGGTGAAGTGGCGCACCGTTGCTGCTGACGACGGACACCCGTCGAATGGGAGCTTTTCCTTCACTATCACTGCGGCGGGAGCTGCTACTGGCACCGCAACCGCAGTGACCGAGCCGCCGGGAGGATCCATCATGNCACTTCCAGCCGAGCGGAATGCCAAACCGGCGACTGTGTCTGGAACGAACTCGGGAATGGGCGTCGAGTCACCGGTCTACGTGNTCGTGCGATGGCTGAGCTTTATGGGATTGGTGGTCCTTGTCGGAGTGGTCGCGTTTCGCTTGTTCGTGCTGCCGCGAGTTGGCGCTTCACCGGCCGTCGCTCTGGCTCAGGCCGGAACACACGAGGTGCTTGCCGCGACAATGATCCCCCAGCTCGCAACGCTCGGCACCGTTGCAGGTGTGGCTGTCCTCATAGCGGCGATAGGCCGTCTCCTTGCGGAGCAATCGGTGATGGCAGCCTCGATGACCATGAGTGTGACAGAGATAGTCCGCCAGACCGCCTGGGGAAGCGCGTGGCTTCTTCAGGCCGGAGCAGCGATCATCGCATGCGCGGGATTCGCGCTCGCACGCCACAGGTCGACGATCGGCTGGGGCATCGCCGCGATTGCGGCCCTTGTTCTGGCCGTTACACCTGCGCTTTCCGGACACGCCGCTGGAATGCCTCACTGGCGGACATTCGCGATAGCAACCGACGCAATACACGTCATCGCAGCCGGTGCGTGGCTCGGAAGCCTGTGCGCGCTTGTGGTCGTGGGTCTTCCTGCAGCGATTCGTGTGGAACCAGGCAACACATCCACTGGTCCCACAACCGGCCTTTCTACCAGTCTCATGGCTGACATGGCCAATGCATTCAGTCCGGTTGCGCTCACGTTCGCGGCTATCGTCGTTCTAACGGGTCTCGTATCCGCATGGCTAAGGCTCGGATCCCTCTCTGCACTATGGCGCACCTCGTACGGCATTGTTCTGCTCGTAAAGCTCGCGCTGGTCGGAGGCGTGTTTACTGCCGGCGCGTTCAACTGGCTCCGCATGCGCTCCGCGCTCGCTCGATCCGCACTTGACCACACGGCGTCGGGTAGTAGCGAAACGTCCAACGCATCTTCCAGGACCCGGGCGCGCTTTCAACGGTCAGGAACGGTCGAGTTGGTGTTTGGCGTGCTCGTCATCGCGGCCACCGCCGTGCTCGTAGCCATGCCAACTCCGGTCCACTGAAGCGCGCCCGCTTAAAGTTGCGCACGGCGCAGCAACTGTGCGTTGATGGCGACGATGATCGTGCTCATCGACATGAGCACCGCGCCAACGGCTGGCGAGAGTATCACGCCCCAGTGGGCGAGCACGCCAGCCGCGAGCGGGATTGCGATGATGTTGTAGCCCGCGGCCCACCATAGGTTCTGCACCATCTTTCGATAGCTGACACGCGACAGATTGATGATACGTGGTACATCGCGTGGATCGCTTCGCACGAGGACGATATCGCCCGCTTCTACCGCAACTTTCGTCCCTGCCCCGATCGCCACGCCTACATCGGCGGTGACGAGCGCTGGCGCGTCGTTCACGCCGTCGCCGACCATCGCCACACGCTTGCCCTGCCGCTGCAGCGCTTCGATGTTCGCCGCCTTGTCCTCGGGTAGTACTTGCGCGAGCACGGTGTCGATTCCGAGCTCGCGGGCGACGGCTTCCGCCACGGCACGCGTATCGCCGGTCATCATCACGACCTCGACGCCCGCTTCGTGCAGACGCCGTACCGCCTCGGCCGACTCCGGACGTACGGCGTCTGCTACTGCGAACGCAGCGAGTGCGCGACTCCCCTCGATGAGGTACACCACGCCCTGCCCGCGTGCGGCCGCCTCTTCCGCGAATTGCTGGAGCTCTGGTGCCGGGGTCACATGGAGATTCGTCAGCAGATTCGGACCACCAACCGCAAGCTGGTGCCCATCCACGGTGGAGCGCACGCCGCGACCCGGGATCGCTTCGAATGCACTCGACGCTGGCACCACCAGCCCTCGCTCGGCTGCACTGGTCACAATCGCCAGCGCAACCGGGTGCTCGGCGTCGCGCTCCACCGCTGCCGTGAGTCGCAACGCCTGGTCGTCGGAGAGATCGCCGAGCGTGCGCACGGCGACCACACGATGCTCGCCCAGAGTGAGAGTGCCCGTCTTGTCGAACACCACGGTCGTGAGATTTCGCGCCTCCTCGAGCCCGCGGCGGTCGCGCACAAGAAGTCCCGCGCGCGCACCGAGTGTGGTCGAGATCGCAAGCACGAGCGGGACCGCAAGACCGAGCGCGTGAGGACAAGCGATGACGAGCACGGTGACGAATCGTTCGATGGCTGTGGAAGCCGTCGCACCGACCAGCAGCCAGGCGACGAGAGTCACCACGCTCGCGCCGAGCGCGATCCAGGTGAGCCAGAACGCGGCGCGGTCGGCGAGGGCCTGCGCGCGTGAGCGGGAGCTCTGCGCCTGCTCCACGAGGCGCATGATTCCGGCGAGTGTGGTGCGCTCGCCCGTGCCGGTGACCTCGACCCTGAGCGAGCCTGAACCGTTCACGGTGCCAGCGATGACCGTGGCACCCTCCTTCTTTTCCACCGGCGCCGACTCGCCAGTGACGAGCGCCTCGTCCACCGCACTCCGCCCCGAGCGCACGACGCCGTCGGCGGGTACGCCGGCACCGGGACGTACAAGCACCACGTCGCCCTCGCGCAGTTCTGCTACCGGTACGTCCTCAACCTGCTCGGCCGCGCCCTCGCCACGGACACGCGCAGCGGTGCTTGGGAGCAGCTTCGCCAGCTCGCCGAGCGCGCCCTGGGCCTGCGAGATGGAGCGCATCTCGAGCCAGTGACCGAGCAGCATGATCGTGACGAGCGTCGCCAACTCTTCCCAGAGTGGCATGCCAGTAAAAACGAGTACCACCGCTGCACTGAATGTGAACGCGACACTGATCGCGAGTGCGATCAGCGTCATCATGCCTGGCAGGCGGTCCCGAATCTCACGTACGGCACCCTTGAGGAACGGCGTCCCGCCGTAGACGAACACCGCGGTGCCGAAGACGGGCGGGATCCACATCGCGCCCGGAACTCTCGGTGCCGTGTAGCCGAGTGCTCCTTGAAGCATGTGGCCCCAGACCAGCGTCGGAAGCGTGAGCAGGAGCGAGAGCCAGAACTTGTCGCGGAACATGGCCACACTGTGACCGGCGTGTTTATCGTGGCCGGCATGCGCCGCGTGCTCATCGTGCATCCCATGCTGATCGGCGTGCTTGGTGGATGGGCTCGCGTCGTGCATGTGCTGATCACTCATCGGCGACCTCTAAGTGCGGCGTGATCTCCAACCACCATGTTTTGCGCATCGATAAAGCAACGTAACGCTACGGGCGACGCTTCACCCAGGCGCGCCATGGTAACAAGGCGGCCATTGGCCAGCGCCGGGTTAGCAATCGCGGAAGACCGATTCCATATCACGGCCGAACCCGACATTGGGATTTTGCGAGCTCCCTCCCGCTTCGGGGCTACGTCATTATGGCGTGTCTGCGTATGTTACACCACCAACGGGATACGCCGTTAGTCCAGCCGTGGCTTCGCTTTGTCGGGGCTTTGTCGTGCGTATCATCGAGCGGCATCGATCGGTCGAGAGCGCTTGGAGGGCGGGTAGCGCGAGGCCTGTAGATCGCGGCCATAAGCACCGGCGGAGCGGAAGTACTCTCCCATATTGTCAACACGGAACATCGTCCATGCAGGTAGAATCAACAACAACAGCAACGCCCAGCTCCCCTGCGCAGTCATCACCGGAGGCCGCCGCCGATCAGTTGGAGCAGGAAGTAGCTCGCCGCCGGACGTTCGCGATCATCAGCCACCCGGATGCAGGAAAGACGACGCTCACAGAGAAGCTGTTGATGTACGGCGGCGCAATTCATCTCGC
>JGI20207J14881_1000426_pt1 | contig 15476 bp, 14 predicted proteins | sample NGESurdeep092012_4_FD_14881 | JGI IMG/M metagenome (IMG submission 14881)
GTGCGAGTATCGATCTTGATTTGACATGGTGACAACTATTGCAGTCCGAAGGTCACTACTCTTGGGATTCTTGTGCGGGTGTCGCGCAGGGGGACGGGCGATTGACGGGCGACGAAAAGAGAGTCGGGGGACTCGTAGAGAGCGACTATCGAAGCGCTGGCGTGGCGACCAGGACGTTTGCGCGAGGCTGCACCGGAAAAGGACCCCTTGGTTGGGGTAGGTATCCTCCTTTGGTTGACCTCGCCGAGAGGGTCAAAGTGCCAGTAATTGACAAGCGTCGAAAACTGCGATAGAAACTCTCACAACCGCGCAAGGCCTTACGGGGACTGCGGTTGCGTCATCAATCTTTGGGGGGAAAAGAGTGACTCAGTTCTGGTTGTCCTTCGGGTTCGGCCTCGTCACCGCGTCCGTCTTGGCAATCGCGGCAGTTGGTCTCAGTCTGCAGTTCGGTATTACGAACTACATCAATTTTGCTTACGGGGACTTCATGGCACTGGGCGCGTACTTGACGTACGAACTCAATGTCTCGTTCCTGCACTGGAACGTGTGGTTCGCGCTCGTGGGCGGCTCACTTCTCATGGGTGCGATTGCCGTGTTGTTGAATCGCTTCCTCTTAAGCCCCTTCGCACGGCGATTCGAGAAGTCGTTCTACGTGCTCATCGTGACGTTCGGCCTCTCGCTGATCATGTTGAACGTCCTTGACTCGATCTGGGGTTCCGACGTTCGTGCCTACAACATGAAGATTGAGCAAGTCCTGCATATCGGGCCCTTCCTCTTGACGAGAAACCAGTTGATCGTCATGGCCATCTCGGTGGTTCTGATGGGTCTCGTGCACGTCATGCTGAAGACCACTCGACTGGGTAAGTCGATGCGCGCCATGTCCGACAACACCACGCTCGCGATGACGAGCGGCGTCGACACCAAACGCATCACCACGATTACCTGGTTCTTGTCGGGGACGCTGGCCGGGCTCGCGGGCACGGTGCTCGGGATCACGGAGGGAAACTCACGCCAGCGTCGGGCGAGCTCTTCCTCTTCGTCATCTTCGCCGCCGTCATCGTTGGCGGCGTGGGCAGTATTTACGGCGCGATGGCTGGCGCCGTCCTGATCGGGTTGGCCACCGAGATCTCTGCCGCTTTCATCAACCCGGCCTACAAGCTCGATATCGCCTTCGTCATTTTGATTTTGACCTTGCTGTTCAGGCCCAACGGCCTTTTCGCTCGGCCGGGAAGGGCTTAACAATGTCCGCCTTTTGGTTCTACGTCTTCACGCTCGTCTTCTTCTTCTTCGACTACTTCATCCTGGCGATGGGCCTCAACATTCAATATGGTGAGACGGGAATCCTTAACTTCGCGTATATCGGGTTCGTGGCGGTGGGTGCCTACATGACCGGCGTGGCGGGTATGCCCAGTGCCGGACTGTCGGGTCAGCACTACATCCTCGGACTCAATCTGCCGTTTCCCATAAACCTCATCATCGGCGGACTTTCGGCCAGCGTGCTGGCGTTCTTCATCGCGCTGATCACGTTGCGACGACTGCGCACGGACTACTTGGCGATGGTCTTGATCTCACTGTCGCTCGTGCTCTACGACATCTCCAACAACTACATCCCGCTGTTCAATGGTGCCGACGGTCTGTACAACGTGCCCGAGCCCTTCGCGAACGCGCTCAAGTTGACCACCAACTCTTTCGTCCCCTTCTTCGCTGCCGTGACGGGCGTGGTGGCACTGATCATGTGGTACTTCATGAGTCGCATCACTCGATCGCCGCTCGGACGAACCTTGCGCGCTATTCGCGATGATCCGACGGTCGCCTCGGCGCTCGGCAAGGGCGTCTTTCGCTACCAACTGACCTCGATGTTGATCGGATCCTTCTACGCGGGCGTTGGCGGCGGACTGATCATCCAGTTCGGGGGNTCGTTCAACCCGACGGCGTGGCTCCCAGGTGAGACGTTCGTGATCTTCGCGGTNATCATCGTGGGTGGNGTGGGTAACAACATAGGGATGATTGTCGGCGCGCTTCTCGTCGAAACTCTNCTCATTCACTTGCCGGCGCTGCTGCCCGCCATCCCTGGACATCCGGGCCTGATTGAGAACTTCGACGCCATGGTGATCGGCATCCTTCTCATGGTCATGCTCTGGTTCCGCCCTCAGGGTATGGTGCCCGAGCGTATTCGTCGCAGTAGATTCACACTGCCGGAGTTCGCTACGTCGGGCGCCAGCGCCGCCGTCATGACTTCGGGGCCCGCCATCACTGCGGATGAGGCGCCGGGTGCGGAACCCTCGCTCCAAGCTGAACAAGAGGACGCACAATGACGTCAAGTGACCAGGCCGTCGCGTCACCCGACGTCGCCGGCGGATCAATCCTTAGTTGCGAGAACATCACCAAATCGTTCCTCGGCGTCAACGCACTCAACGGCGCGACGTTCGACGTGCCGAAGAACAAGATCACGGCACTCATTGGTCCTAATGGCGCGGGTAAGACGACCCTCGTCAACATCCTTTCGGGTGCGATGAAGTCTGACTCGGGCACCACGCACCTCGGCTCCGTTGACGTGACGAACTGGGAGAGCTACAAGATCGCGCGTATGGGACTGATGCGAACGTTCCAGTTGTCGCGCGAACTCGGGGGACTCACCGTCCTCGAGAACCTGTTGGTCGCGCCGAAGGTCCAAGCCGGTGAATCACTGTTCAACATCTTCTTTCGACCCCGTCTCCTGAGGCGAGAAGAGCAACAGAACATTGAACGTGCCACGGAGATTCTCGCCACCTACGGACTCTACGAACTCCGTGATAACCGGGCACGCGAACTTTCGGGGGGACAGAAGAAGCTGCTCGAAATCTCGAGGGGCGTCATGGCCGCGCCCACCGTCTTCTTGCTCGACGAACCCATGGCGGGCGTGAACCCGGCGCTGATCGAGCGGATCGGCGGCTACATCCTCGACATGAAGCGCCAAGGCATGACGGTATTGATGGTTGAGCACAACCTCAACGTCGTGGAGAAGATCTGTGACTTCGTCATCGTCTTGGCTGAAGGTAAGACGCTCGCTACGGGCCGACTGAGCGAGTTGCGGGCGAACCCCGAGGTCGTCCAGGCCTATCTAGGAGAGGTGATCAGTGCCAGCACTACTAACTGAGAACGTCACGTCCGGCTACGGACGCCAGACCATCATCAACGACATCACACTCTCCGCGGAGGTTGGCACGATCACGACGATCATCGGGCCGAACGGCGCCGGAAAGTCCACCTTCGCGAAAACCCTCGTGGGGATCTTGCGCCCCACGAAGGGACGCATCGTCGTGAACGACGTCGACATCACGAAGATGCCCGGTCACCTCATTCCGCGTAACGGTCTGGTGTACGTACCGCAGAACGACAACGTCTTTGCGACGCTGACGGTCAACGAAAACTTGGAGGTCGGGGGCTTCGCCGTCAAGGGCAACACGGACGCGAGATTGGAAGAGATTTTGAACATCTTCACCGACCTTAAGAAAGCCCGCACCAAGAAGGCCGGCTTGTTGTCGGGCGGTCAACAGAACCTCCTCGCGATCGCGCGCGCCCTCATGGTCGATCCGACCGTCATCGTCTTGGACGAACCAACGGCGGGACTCTCGCCGGCGTACACCGACGTCGTGTGGAATCAGATCGACCTGATCACCAAGTCTGGCACCGCGGTCTTGGTGGTCGAACAGAACGTCGAACGCGCGCTGAAGCACTCTGACTTTGTGCACATCTTCATCGCCGGGACCAACCACGTGCACGGTCCGGCGAAGGAGATCGCCGAACTTGACTTGGCCGCCATCTTCCTCGGTCGAGCCGGGGCTACTCATTCGTAACAGTGGGAAATTCCCACAAACTTGAAGTAAGCAAAAGGAAAAAAGGGGGAAGTACCAGATGAAATTCATTAGAAAGTTAGTAGGTCGTCGTGGGGGTGCCAGAACAATGGTGGTCCTGGCGATGGTGACCTCGATGGCCGGCGTGGGACTGAGTGCTGGCTCGGCCAGCGCCGGTTCGAAGCCGCTCGTCGTCGGGGGCATCTTTCCGTTCACGGGATCGAAGTCGCTGCTCTCGAGCTGGGGGACGCACGGCGTGTCCGTTGGTATCTACGAGGTCAACCACCACGGTGGCGTGCTCGGTCACCAGCTGAAGAGTTCGTACGTCGACGACGCGGCCGACTCCGTGGACGCGCTGCCAGCGTTTCGCAAGTTGGAGCTGAGCCACCCGACGGTTATCGTCGGGCCGTTCTCGCCAACGATCGAAGCCGTCATCGGTCAGTTCAAGCCGAACAACGTCGTTGACTTCATGGTCGGTGGTCTCACCACACTCGACAACATGACCTTCCCGTACGTGTTTCGCACTTCATCGTCTGACTCCAACGAGTCAATCGCGATGGCGCAGTACGCGATCAGCAAGGGTTGGAAGACGGCGTCGTTGATCTTCGACAACTCGGCGAACTCACAGGGCTTCATCGCTCCACTCGAGGCGGCCTACAAGGCGCTGGGTGGCACGATTCAACAGAACATCACGTTGACGCCCGGTCAGTCGTCCTACAGCTCGGAACTCACGAGCGCGTTTGCCAACAAGCCCCAGGTCATCTTTGACTCCATGGACACCCAGACCGCCGCGACCTTGTTCTCGGACGGTCAGCAACTTGGTTACATGACGACGCCGTGGATCGGTGACGACCTGCAGTCGGCGCCCCAGGGTGCGTACGCCAAGTCCTTCGGTCCCACGGCCTCGACGGACTTGATAGCGGCGCTCCCGGCGACGCCGACCACTGCTAACGGTGCGTACAGTCACTTCCTCGCTGACTACAAGGCGGTATGGAAGACCACGACGATTTTGCCCACGACGTTCAACGAGTACGACTCGATCGTGATCGCGTCACTCGCGATGACGATGGCCAAGTCCACCGACCCGAAGAAGTGGGTGAAGGACGTGACGTTGGTCTCGGACCCGCCGGGCACGGTGTGTGGTACCTACGCCTCGTGCGTGCATCTGCTCAAGTTGAAGAGGAAGATCAACTACAACGGGGCGTCAGGAAGCGACGACTTCAACAAGTTCCACAACGTCTTCAGTGGCTTCCAGATGCTGGGCTTTGACGCCAGCCTCAACAACGTCACGAGGGCGTACATCACTCCGGCGCAGTTGGCCACCGTGGTAGCGAAGGAAGGCTAGTCACGTAGAAGCAGCTGTTCGCTTAGTGGGGGATGGTCAGCGGTCTATCCGTTGACCATCCCACGCTGAGTCGTCTGCATGGCGAAGGACTGAACGTTGGCTTGAAGTGCACGTCGTGCACGGACACTATGCAGATCCACTTATCGCCTGACTATCGCCGACGCCAGGCTCGCACGTGAGGACCGAATCGTGACTGAACTGCTTGGTGGCATCCGAGTGCTGGACCTGACCACCGTACTCGCGGGTCCTTTCGGGGCGTATCAGCTGAGCCTGATGGGCGCCGACGTCACCAAGATTGAAATCCCCGACACCGGCGATCTCTCGAGAGAGTTCGGGGACGACGAGGGCCTGAAGGCCGCGTCGATGGGACCCTCCTTCCTTGCGCAGAACGCGGGGAAGCGATCGATAACGCTGAACTTGAAGAGCGACGAGGGCGCGGAGGTCTTCGAGCGCCTCCTTCGCGCTTCCGACGTGCTCCTCGAAAACATGCGACCGGGTGTCCTCGCGCGTCTCGGCTTCTCGTGGGAGCGAATCCACGAGATCAACCCCCAACTCGTGTACTGCGCCGTGTCCGGATTCGGCCAGACCGGTCCGCTCGCCGAACGCACGGCGTACGACCAGATCATCCAGGGTTTCGCCGGGATGGCGGCCGTCACCGGTCTCGCGTCGGGCGGACCCGTCCGCGTGGGTTTTCCCATCTGCGACGCACTCGGTGGCTACGTGGCCGCGATGGCCATCTGCGCGGCACTCGTCGGACGATCTGCCAATCAGACCGGCGTCTTTCTCGACGTCTCGATGCTCGAAGCGGCGCTCACCTCCATGAGTTGGGTCATTTCCGAGCAACTCATCAGTGGCCGTGACGCTGTTCGACACGGCAACGACAACGCCGCGTCGTCACCGTCGGGAACGTTCCAGGCGAGTGACGGTCCGCTCAACATTGCCACCAACACCCAAAAGCAGTTCGAGGCCCTGTGTCGGACGTGCGCTCGCGAAGACCTCATCACCGACGATCGATTCCTCACTCGTGCCGAGCGCAAGAGAAATCGAGCAGAGCTGACGTCAGAACTGGACTCGGCGTTGACCGAGCGCCGAGCATCGGAGTGGGAAGAGCTCTTAGCGAAAGTGAGTGTGCCCGCGGGACGTCTGTTGAACGTCGACGAGGCCCTGCACCAAGAACAGATCAAGGTTCGTGGACTCGTGCACGACGTCGAAGTCGGCGTGGGTGGACGCGAGAGTGTTCAAGTACTCGGAAGTGGCGTGCACGTGAACGGCCAAACGCTCTCTCCCACACTCCCACCTCCTCGCCTTGGTCAGCACACGCGCGACATCCTCAGCGAACTCGGCTACTCCAGCGAAGAGATCGAAAGCCTCCATGACCATCACGCCGTTTAGGGTGGCCCAGGACTGGAATGCTGTAGGAAGCAAGGAGGGGCACGCGTGACGCGCCAGGATTCGTATCCGAAGGTCGAGATCATCGAAGAAGGCATGCGCGAAGGCATGCAGATCGAGAGCGCGGCGATCACGCTGGACGCGAAGATCGAGTTGTTAGACGCGCTGTCGCGCACGGGGCTCAAAACGATCGTCGTTGGATCCTTCGTCAGCCCCAAGTGGACCCCGCAGATGGCCCACGTCGACGAACTGGTCACGCGCTTCACACCGATGGACGGCGTCACCTACACCGCACTCGCTCTCAACGAGCGCGGCCGCGAGCGCATGAGCCAGTACATGCCGCCACTGAGCGAGTCCCAAGAGTTTCCCCGCACCTTCGTTCACCTCTGTGACGTCTTCGTACGCCGCAACACCAACCGATCACAGCAAGACGAGATCGACCTCTGGCCAGGCGTCATCGAACGCACCGTCGCGTCGGGCGCCACGACTGCGGGCATCGCGATCAACGCCGCGTGGGGCTCGAACTGGCTCGGCCCCTTTGACGAGGCGTATCGGATGGAGATGCTCGAGCGCCAGCACGATCTCTGGACCGCGGCGGGCGTGTCGGTCGACATGGTGTGGATCGGTGACCCGATGGCATGGAACGTGCCCGACCAAGTGGCGTCGCAACTTCGAGCGATCCAAGAGCGCTGGCCCGAGATCGAGCGTTTCCATCTTCACCTGCACGACGCTCGCGGCACGGCGATGCTGTCGGCGTACGAGGCACTGAAGGTCCTCACGAAGAACCAGACGCTCGTGCTCGACACTTCCATCGGCGGGATGGGCGGGTGCCCCTACGGAGGTCATGGTCGCATGACGCGAATGATCCCGACCGAGGATCTCGTGGACCTGTTGAACGAGCTGGGTGTTCCCACCGGCATCGACATCGATCGACTTATCGAGGCGGCGGTGCTCGCGGAAGAGGTCGTGGGCCACTCACTGTGGGGTCACGTGTCCAAAGCCGGACCGCGCCCGCGCGGCGCGGCACTCTTTCCGATGGACCTACCGTTCATTGAGACCGAAGAGCAGGCCCAACACTTTCGCCTCGGACCGAAGGCGTACGAGGGAGCGTTGTCACCCTGGACGGAGCCAATCGTCTCGAGCGCGAGGACGGAACTTTCAGTCGATTCGAAAGAACCACGTGACAAGCGTTGATCGTTCGGTGATCACGAGGTCGGCCAAGGTCCGCGGGCGAACGTCGGGTGGCCCCTAGTGGCCGCCACCAATCGAATCACGAGCTCGAGTTCCATGCGCTCACTCGAGCGCACGTTCGACATCCTTCGCATCCTTCGACAGAGTCGCGTCCCCATGCGACTGACGGACATCGCGTCGGAGTCGGGGATCCACCTCGCGACGACCCAGCGAATATTGAGCGTGATGCTGCAGTACGGCTACGTCAGTCAAGAGCGCTACGGCTACACCGTGGGCGTCACTTCGGTGATGAACGCTTTCTCGTTTCACGTCACGAGCAGTTTGAACCAGATAACCCAACCGATTCTGCAGGAACTCACGGCCGCGAGTGGTTTGATGTCGTCGCTCGCGATTCGCGTGGACCTCGCCCAGGTTATGGTGCTGCGTGTCGAGGGCACGGCACCCCTTCGCTATCTCCTCCCGGTCGGCGAATCAACGCCCTTGTATCTGGGGGGCGCTCGGATCTTCGCCGCCGCGATGACGGCCGAGGAGGTCGCGACACTTCTGGAAGGAGTTCCAGAGATTCGTTTGGCGAGCGGACAGATTGTCACCGAGCAGGAGTTTGCCAATAGCTTGAAAGAGATTCGCGACCTAGGTTTCGTCTACAGCATTAGCGAGCGCGATCTCGGTTCAGCGTCGGTTGCGGTCCCCGTCTTCTCTCAAGAGGGAACGTTGGAGGCGTCACTGCAAGTGTCGGGTCCGGCGGCGGAACTCGATGAAGAGAAGGTGGAGTGGTGCATCTTGGAGTTGAAGCGGGCGAGCGCGGCGATTACCAAGCGACTGCCATGACCACACTCACGCCCAGTCCGCCTCGTTTCGATCACCGATTCGCCAGCAACTCGTTCGTCGTCTGGGACAGCGTCCCTTCGCCCAATAACGCGGTAGCCCGAACTCACCCAGGCCCCTAGTGAAAGGAATCGAGTGATCGATCACAAAGTACGCGTCTATCGGAGTGAGGAAGAGCTCTCTCGCGAGGACCAGTTGGCGTGGAAGATCGCGGCGGTGGCCGTTGACCCGGTCGCGGTGACCGAGGACGTGACCAACATGGTGATCAACCGCGTCATCGACAACGCGGCGGTGGCCGCCGCGTCGCTGCTTCGAAGCCCCGTCGTGGCCGCTCGCGCCCAGGCCACGCGCCATCGTTTCTCTCCAGGCAGCACGGTAGTCGGCACGACGCCCGACGTTAGCGTCTCGCCGGAGTGGGCGGCGTGGGCCAACGGCGTGGCCGTTCGTGAACTCGACTTTCACGACACGTTCTTGGCGGCCGAGTACTCGCACCCCGGCGACAACATTCCGCCGATCCTGGCGGTAGCCCAGCACGTCGGCGACGCTCGCGCCCTCACCGGCGTAGAGGTGGTGCGGGCGATCGCGACGGGTTACGAAATACAGATCGCGCTCGCGCGATCGATCTCATTGCACGAGCACCGTATCGATCACGTCGCGCACTTGGGCCCAAGCGTGGCGGCGGGTCTCGGCACGCTGCTCGGTCTCGACGAGGAGACGATCTACCAAGCGGTCGGTCAGGCGTTGCACACGACGACGGCCACTCGTCAATCACGCAAGGGCGAGATCTCCACGTGGAAGGCGTACGCGCCGGCGTTCGCGGGCAAAGTCGCCATCGAGGCCGTCGACCGCGCGATGCGAGGCCAGACGTCACCGGCGCCGATCTACGAAGGCGAAGACGGCGTGATCGCGTGGCTGCTCGACGGACCCGACGGTTCGTACACGGTGTCGCTGCCGGGACGCGGCGAAGCGAAGCGAAGCATTCTCGAGAGCTTCACGAAAGAGCACTCCGCCGAATATCAAGCGCAGGCCTGGATCGACCTGGCGAGAAAGCTCCACGACGAACACCCCGAGTTGCTCGACGGCGACCAGATCGAGAGCGTCGTCATCCACTCCTCGTACCACACGCACTACGTGATCGGCTCGGGCGCGAACGACCCGCAGAAGTACGACCCGAACGCGTCGCGAGAGACGCTCGACCACTCGGTGCCGTACATCTTCACCGTGGCCCTCCAAGACGGGTCGTGGCACCACGTCGACTCCTACGCGCACGAGCGATCGACGCGTCCCGACACCGTTCGACTCTGGAAAAAGGTGTCGACGGTGGAAGATCCCGAGTGGTCCCGTCGCTATCTCTCCGTCGACCCTCGGGAGAAGGCGTACGGTGGCCGCGTCGAGATCACCTTGAAGGACGGCACGACGATCGCGGATGAGATCGCGCTACCCGACGCCCATCCGCTCGGCGCACGGCCCTTCGGACGTGAGCAGTACGTGGCCAAGTTCCGCTCGCTCGCTCGTGACGTGCTGGAGGATGAAGAGATCGAGCGCTTCCTTGTTGCGGCGCAGCGCCTGCCCGACATGGCGGCCGCCGACTTCGCGCAGCTCAACTTCACCGCTCGGCCCGGACTCTTGGCGTCGGTGCCCGAGCCCGAGGGACTTATCTAGTGCTGTACTCGCGGATCAGTCCCGAAAAGAAGCGCGAGAACTTTCGGACACGCCTCGCGACGGGTGAACTCCTCGTCCTGCCCGGTGCCTTCAATCCACTTTCAGCAAAATTGATTGAGCGAAAGGCCTTCGACGGCGTGTACGTCTCGGGCGCGGTCCTTGCCGCCGATCTTGGTCTACCTGACATTGGGCTCACGACGCTGAGCGAGGTCGCCACTCGAAGTGGTCAGATCGCTCGCGTCACCGATCTTCCGACGCTCGTCGACGCGGACACCGGCTTCGGCGAACCCATGAACGTCGCTCGAACCGTTCAGACGTTGGAGGACAGTGGGGTTGCGGGTCTGCACATCGAAGATCAGGTCAATCCGAAACGGTGCGGGCACCTCGACGGGAAGCAAGTCGTCGACGAGGGATCCGCCATTCGACGGATCCGAGCGGCGGTCACTGCGCGGCGTGACGCGAATCTTCTGATCATGGCCCGCACCGACATCCGTGCAATTGACGGTTTAGGCGCCGCGGTGGATCGAGCCAAGGCACTCGTGGACGCCGGCGCCGACGCGATCTTTCCCGAGGCGATGGTCGACCTCAAAGAGTTCGAGACGATTCGCGCAGCGATCGACGTACCGATGTTGGCGAACATGACCGAATTCGGCAAGAGCGAGCTCTTCACCACGAGCCAACTGGCCGACGTTGGCGTCAACATCGTGATCTTTCCGGTGTCACTTTTGCGTCTCGCTATGGGGAGTGCCGTGCGCGCGCTCGACACCCTCACGCGTGAGGGAAACCTCGTGTCCATGCTCGACGAGATGCAACATCGAGCGGACCTCTACGACCTGCTCGACTATGAGTCGTACAACGCGTACGACTCGTCCATCTTCAACTTCGACGTACCCCGTTAACAGCCAGTTCAGCGGTCAACGGGAATCTTCGCGCGACGTACTTTGAGGGACTATCGCTTGTGCGGCGGTCTTTGCGGGAGCACCAAATCGAAGCTGATAGCCACCGAAGGCAATCGAGCAGAGGGCGAACCACGCCCAACCGAGCGCCAATCCACCGAGCACGTCGGTCAGCCAGTGCACGCCGAGCATGACCCGGACCCACGCGATGCCGGTGGCGAGACCGACGGCGAGACCCGCGAGTATCGACCTCACCAGCAGGGAACGTCGTCGGCCGATGACCAGCGCGAACGCCGCCAGGCACGCGGCGCTCGCCACGGCGTGCCCGGACGGGAACGACGTCCCGGAAAAGCCGGTCAGCTGATCGAAGGTGGGTCGGGCGCGACCCACGATGCTCTTGATGGTGTTGGCGACGAGGAACTGTCCTCCGACGACGAGGACGAGGAACGTGACGATCGCGAGGGATCGCTGGCGTATCCATTCGACGATCGCGACGACCACGCCGAGCGGGACGAGCACGAGCGCTCCGCCGAGCTGGGTGAACACCTTCAAGACGCGGGTGGAGAGTGCCGTCGCGTGGTGCGCGCCGAACAAGCTGGCGCTGCGGTCCAGTCTTGCGAATCCGGAGTTGGTGTGAATCATGAGCAGGACGATCGCCACGGCGGCCGTGCCGACGACGAACAAGATGACGCCCGCAGTCAAGACCAGGCCGGTCACGGAGTTCGGATCGAGCCGCGAGCGCACGAACCCGGCTCCGCCCGGATGCTTACGAACTTCGCTCTGTACGGTTTCGACGTCGAGCTTGGGCGCCGTGAGGGTGCTCTGGGGCCATCGGTAGGCAATGAAACCTGCGACGAGACCAGGGATCACGATGACGAGAAGCGTGATTGACAGTATGAGCATTGGGGTGGACTCCTATGAAACTGGTCGCAAGGGAGCGACGAGTTGTTCTTTGGCGTGCTGAAACAGTGAACGCTTCTTCCAGCGCTGCGCGTCGATTCGCACGCTCCGTTCGAGATCCTTCTCGAAGTGGTCGTCCAGCGTGCGCGCGATCGCGGGATCGAAGATAACCATGTTGATCTCCTCGTCGGAGTTGAGGGATCGGGTGTTGAAATTGGCCGAGCCGACGTTGGCGATGAGGCCGTCCACCGTCATGATCTTCGCGTGCATCATCGAGGGCTGGAAGTTCCAAAGTTCGACGCCGGACTCAATGAGTTCCTCGTAATCCGTCTCCGCGGCGAGTTGGACGAAACGCTTGTCAGCGAAAGGTCCCGGAAGGAGGATCTGCACCCGAACGCCACGCCCGGCGGCGTCACGGAGACGCTTCGTGAGATCGTCGTCGGGAACGAAGTAGGCGGTCGTCACGCGAAGTTGTCGTGTGGCCAACTGCAAGAGAGTCTGAAAGACGCTGCGCAGATCGCTGCCGCCCGTCGCCGACGAGCCGCGCACGCACTGCACCGTGCTGTCGCCGGGCGCGGGCTGGCTCGGGAAGCGGTCGAACTCGGCCTCGAAGATGGTCGGGTCGGTCTCTGCCCAGTTGTCCAGAAACGCGGCGCGAAGTCCGTCGACGGCGGGGCCCTCGACCTTGAAGTGGGTGTCACGCCATTCGTGCTCGTCGCGCGCGTCACCGCGCCAGAGATCGGAGATGCCCACGCCACCGGTGAAGCCCACCGACTCGTCGACCACGAGCACTTTGCGGTGCGTGCGGTGATTGACGTCATGGACGTGTAGACGACTGAGGGGGCGAAACCATCGCAGTTTGACTCCGGCGTTCTTCATCTCGTCGATGAGATGTTCTTCGATGGGGTGCGATCCCCAGGCGTCTAAGAGCACCCGAACGCGAACCCCCGCGCGAGCCCGTCGTGAGAGTGCACCAGCCATCTCGGTGCCGATCTCACCCTTCCAGTAGACGAAGGTCAGGAAGTCGATGGTGTGCTCCGCGCCGTCAATGGCCTCGAGCATCGCGGGAAAGATCTGTTGCCCGTTTCGCAGGACCGTGACCCGGTTTCCCTCCGTCGCGGGGATGCCCACGACGCCCTCGAGCGTGCGCCGTCCGTTGGCTATCGCTTCTCGCGGGTCCATCGCAGGGCCTTGCGCTTTCTCGGTTGTCACGACGTCGCTACCGTTCCTCGATCAGTCGCCGGATCTGATTCGGCCACTTTTTGTGCGTCCTGCGGAGTGGACGCACCGGATCTGACTGCTTCGAGTTGGGCTGCGATCGCCGCTCCGTAGAACAACGCGATACTCGATAACAAGCTCCATACGAGGAGCGCCACCACACCGGCAAGGGGACCGTACGTCGAGCCGAACGAAGAACTTCGCGAGAAGAAGAGGCCTAAGAGGGCCGTCGCCAACCCCCACAAGAACACCGACACTCCAGAGCCGAAGGCCAACCACGATAACTGTGGCTGGCGACGTCGTGGCGAATAGCGAAAGAGCACCGTCACCGCGATGGCGGTCAAGCCCACGCCGAGCGGCCAGCGAACGATGGCCCAGGATGACGAGAGTGCGGCGTTGTTCGTCGTGTGAAAGAGACTCCGACCGGCCGCGAGACACACGAACGCCGCAGCGCAGAGTGCGCCGACGCTCAGCGCGAAGATGAGGGCAAGCCCGTACTTCTTTAGGGTCGGGCGGTCTTGCTCGACCCCATAGATGCGGTTGAGTCCACGCTCGAGCTGGCCTATGGCCGTCGTCGCTACGATCACGCCGCCGATGAGGCCAAAGATGAGGGCGTTGTAATGATGGGTCGCCGCGACGAGGTGTGCCTGAGTGACGGCGGTGGTGAGCACACGCCCGGCGGGACCAGGAACGGTGCGATGCAGCGTGGCGTCGATCATCGCGGTCACGCTGCCCTTATGGAGAACGCTCGCAAGTCCGACCAAGCCGATCAGTCCTTCGATGGCGACGAGCGAGACCATGAACGCGAGCGATCGGGCGTGACTGAAGCCGTCGGCTACGCGCAACCGCTTGAAGGCGTCTTTCGCGAGGCGGCCCCAACCAGTTTGCTTGAGCACCTTCCACGCGTCGTCACCGGTGAGACTTCGAGTCTCTGGAACGAGCGAAGCGCTACTCACGACTTCTCCTTCTGTGGAACCCGGATCGTGATGGCCCCGGGTTCGATCGTTGCCCGAAACCTCTTTTTCGCCGTTCGCGCACCGCCGTCGAGTTCATACGTCGTTGGCCGATCGAGCTTGATGTCGATCTTGCGCCCCTGGCCCATTTGTGCGAGCGGTGAATGCTTGGCGTCCTCGACCACCAGTCGACTGAGCACTCGCGCCCACTGCAGCGCGTTCTCCGCCGTGACGACGCCGATCTCGAGGAGCCCGTCATCGGGGCGGGCCTCGGGAAAAGCGACGATGCCGCTCGCCAAGTTGCCCATTTGGCCGAGCAACACGCAACTCGCCTTTCCTTTGAACCATGGTTCACCGTCGAGCTCGATGCGGACCTTGCGTGACGTCATGTGGGTGGCGCGAACACCGGTCCAGACGTAGGCCAAACGGCCAAGGTGGCTTTTCAGCTCACCGTCGGCGTCGCGCATCATGATGGCGTCAAAACCAACGCCGGCCATGACGGCGAATCGTTCACCGTTCAGCACGCCAACGTCCAAGATTCGCCGGTGGCCGTTGAGGCCAACCTCGACGGCGCCACGGAGATCGATGGGGATCTCCAGATTGTTCGCGAGCAGATTTGCCGTACCTGCGGGCAAGATCGCCAGGTCCACGTCTTTTCCCGCGACGGCGTTGACGCACTGTTGCACGGTCCCGTCCCCACCCCAGATGAAGAGCAGGTCCGCACCGTCCGCGACAGCTTGCCGCGCGAACTTTGGAGCCTTGCTGCTCTTGGGCACTTCGTACCAAAGTGGATCGGAGACGCCCTTCTCCGCCAAGACGGTCCTCAACTCCGCGAGACCGCCGCCCAGCGTCTTGTTCCGATGAGCAATGACGGCGACGGACGTCACTGTGGCGCTTCTTTCAGGCCTGCACGTTTGGACGACGGGGAGTTCTTGGCGTGCGGACTGTCGGGACGGTTGACGCCAAGGACGCGGATGATGAAGACGCCTGCCGCCAAGGAGCCAAGACCCAAGAGCGCGCCAGCGATCACGTCGGTCGGGTAGTGCTCGCCGCGGTAGACGCGAGAGAGTCCCACAGCCAACGTCATCGCGACGGCGACAACCCACGCCACGATTCGCGGAAGCCGATGCTTCGTCGCGACCGAGACGAGGATGACGATACCGCCAAACAGGACGACGGTCGCGGCGGTGTGGCCTGAGGGATAGCCGTACGTCGAAGGCGTGCCCCCTAAGTGGTGCACGGTCGGACGTGGTCTCTTGACGAT
>JGI20207J14881_1000433_pt1 | contig 15279 bp, 19 predicted proteins | sample NGESurdeep092012_4_FD_14881 | JGI IMG/M metagenome (IMG submission 14881)
GCACGGGCTGTTTACGCTCAAATTGAGGCGCAGTCGAACCAGGCTAGATAAACGAGGTGCCTTCAGTTGTTGTGGGCTTCAGTCCCAGCACAGCACACGCTGACGTCATCACGTCAACGGTACGACGCGGCGTTCCGGCCACTGCTCGATTGGTAATCATCGGCACAAGCATGTGTTCTCGATGCAGTGCCCCGTGCGACGATACATGCCGGATTGGTTCGTAGCGAGAGCGGAAGTCCCAACCCGGCGTGGCAGACAGGATCACGTCACCGCTTCGCGAGCACGCCGAAAGTCGCGCGATCTGAACGAGCGCGTCCGGATAGCTACTGTGGATGGTTGCGTTGAATGCGTCGATCTCCGTGAGGTTATCAAGGCCCCCGATCCCGAGCGGATCACCACTCATCGGATGGTACGAATATGTTGAATCGGTCCACGATACAATGCCGCAACCTCGTTCGCGCGTGCGCACCTCGCACGCTGTTTCTGAATGCGGAAGCAGCATGAGATCGACCGACTCTCGTGCAAGGATGGCTGCCGCAATTCCGTCCCATCGTGCTGCCAGCGCTGGCCAGAACGCGCGGTCGCGATTCTCGAGACCGGTGTAGATGTGTGCCATCGCATTACCGCTGACGGCGACCGCGACCTGTGCTCCGGGTCGTACAGTCCATGGGTGCGCGACAGTGCTGAGTCCAAGCGATCCAACAAAACCCGCGAGGTCTTCGTGTCTCGATACTGGCGAGTGACCGTGATCGCTGACAACCCAGAGATGCGTCGAATCCCACGTACCATTTTGCTCGGCGTTCCTGCGGAGCGCGGCGCATGTCCGGTCAACCACGCGCATGGCATCGCGTACCAGACTGGACGCGTGCCCGAGCGCGTGGGATGCCTTGTCGATACCAGTGAGAGCCACGAAGGCGAATGCTGGGTGCTCGTCTGCAACTCTTCTGACAAAATGTTCGCCGATCCTGGCATCGATGTCGAGCCATCCGCTTACTCTACCGCGGAAATGTGTAATCGCGGTTCTGGCGACAAATGCAGCGCCGCTTCCGATCTGCCGCTCCGGAGGCAAGCCGCGGCGGATAACACTGAGCGCTCCGATACTCGATGGCTCCAGTTCAAAAATAGTTTCGGAGCTGGTGGCAAGATCGCTGTCGAGGCGCAGGCACTGGTAACCGATGTAGCTGCGCGCGTAGCTTGGCCAGCCACACGCGACGTGCGAGCGATCGTACCAGCGTAATCCCGGCAACCCGACGGAACCCGGGTGGCGACCCATCAGAAATGGCGAGTACGCCGGACCGGTGACGGACGGAAATACCGTCGTGACCGTGTGAAAGCCGCCTTCCGCACTCAGACGAGCCAGCGAAGGAAGTTCACCGGCCGCGATGGCGGTTGCGAGCGTGTCCGGTCGCGCACCATCGGCGAGGACGAGAATTACGGACGATGAATGGTTCACTAGATTCGAGTATGGCCAAAACGACAGCCAAGCAATCTACGAAGGAATCGGTGCCCCCCGAAGCAAAGCCGACTGCGACGGTGCAATCCAAAGCCAGACTTTCCGGAGCAACCAAGGCTCCTCGCACCGCATCGGGAAAACGCGTCAATCCGCAAGTTCTGAAACAGGCAAGCGCGGCAGCCCTTGCCGGAACCCGGGAGCGCAACGAAGCGGGGCATCGCATGGCTGGCCGAACGCCGCCATCCGAATCGACGCCCGAGCGACAGCCCGGAGTGACACGAAAGGTCGATCAGTCCCTGCGTGACACTCCCGTGGACATGATCGGGAATACAATTACCGAAGACGAGAAGTTGCTTCAGGCGCCCAAATCGTCGGAGGATGGTTACACGACGACGGATCCGTGGCGCGTAATGCGCATTACCGCCGAATTTGTCGAAGGCATGGACGCGCTCGCTTCGGTTCGTCGCGGTGTTTCAATATTCGGTTCTGCACGAACCTCGCCAGATGATCCGATGTACCAGGCAGCCGAGGAAACCGGCCGTCTTCTCGCGGAGGCCGGATTCACCGTGGTGACTGGAGCAGGTCCCGGTGTCATGGAGGCTGCCAACCGCGGAGCGAAGCGCGCCGGAGGGCGCTCCGTCGGCTGCAATATCGAGCTTCCGTTTGAGCAGGGCGCGAATCCCTATGTAGATACGCTGGTCAACTTTCGCTATTTCTTTGTCCGAAAGACGATGTTCGTGAAGTATTCGAACGCATTCGTCATCTTTCCGGGCGGTTTCGGCACTCTCGACGAGATGTTCGAGGCAATCACGTTGATCCAGACGGGAAAGATCTATCAGTTCCCGGTGATTCTGTTTGGGCGCGCCTACTGGGCGGGCCTGGTGCGGTGGTTGCAGTCAAGGGTTCTTGTGGAGCGGAAAATATCGCCAGGCGATCTCGATCTGCTCATCATGACCGACGATCCGCGCGAAGTCGTTGCGACTATCGCACAATCGTATCCCGCAGAAATGCGGACAGTTGAAAAGCGTGCCATATCCGCACGTAGTCGCAAGGCGTGAATGATTTGACAATTGCTGTTGGGGTGGTTCCAATACGGCGTTAATTCAGAATTCCAACTTACGTGACTTCGATGACAGATAGAATCTCGGGTGGACCAATTACCGCGTTCGTGCGCGAGCATTTTCGGCACTTCAACGCCGCGGCGCTCGTTGATGCGGCAGATGCGTACCGCACACATCTTGATGCTGGTGGCAAGATGCTCGTTGCCATGGCCGGCGCCATGAGTACGGCGGAACTCGGCCGCTCATTGGCAGAAATGATCCGGCAGGATAAGGTCCACGCGATCAGCTGCACGGGTGCAAATCTGGAAGAAGACATCTTCAATCTGGTCGCGCATGATTTCTACGAGCGCATTCCGCACTACCGCGACCTCACGCCTGCCGATGAACATGCGCTCCTCAGCCGGCATATGAATCGCGTCACCGACACATGCATCCCCGAAATGGAAGCCATGCGTCGCATCGAAAGCACGGTACTTGAGGAGTGGGTTGCTGCTGACCAGAAGAAGGAACGATTTTTCCCGCACGAGTTCATGTTCAAGATCCTTCGCAGCGGAAAGCTGAAGGGCGACTACCAGATCGATCCGAAGAATTCCTGGATGCTCGCCGCAATGGAAAAGAACATTCCGATGTTTGTGCCAGGCTGGGAAGATTCGACACTCGGCAACATGTACTCCGGGCACGTGATAACGGGCGATGTCAAGAATGTTCACACGGTTCGTACCGGTATCGAGTACATGATCGAACTCGCGGATTTCTATACGAATTTCACGAAGAATAAATCACTTGGATTCTTCCAGATTGGCGGTGGAATTGCGGGTGACTTCCCGATCTGCGTCGTCCCCATGCTGCATCAGGATCTGCAGCGACCAGAAGTGCCACTGTGGGGTTACTTCTGTCAGATCAGTGATTCGACGACCAGCTATGGATCCTACTCTGGTGCTGTCCCGAATGAAAAGATCACGTGGGGCAAACTCGGCATCGACACGCCGAAGTACATCGTCGAGAGCGATGCATCAATTGTCGCGCCGTTGATGTTCGCCATGATTCTGGGGAAGTAAGCCATGCAGCCGGTGGCGAGACTCTTCGTAATGCTTGGCAGCGTGAACGCAGCGCTTGCAGTGATACTCGGCGCGTTCGGTGCACATATGCTCAAGGCAAGACTGTCGCCCGAGATGCTGAATGTGTATCAGGTCGGATCACACTATCATTTTTATCATGCGATAGGAATGCTGATCATCGGTCTTCTCGCCGCTCAGATACACAACGATGCCGCCGTCCAGCTTTCGGGCTTCCTGATGCTGGCCGGAATCGTACTGTTCTGCGGCAGCCTCTATCTGCTAGCAGTGACCGGCATTACGTGGCTCGGTGCGGTCGCGCCGCTCGGTGGGCTGGCGTTTATCGCGGCGTGGAGTGTGCTCGCGGTTGCAGCGCTTCGCGCAAAAACATCGATCGGGAGCTGACGGGACGAACAGCCCGTTAGCTGCGCGAGCGGCTGTCGAGTACCGCTTCCAATCGAGTCAGCAACTCGCCCTGAGCGGCGTTGATCTTACCGCGCGCACTCACAGTGGTGAACCACGCGCAGCGATCAACTTCAGGGAAGGTGATCTGCCGACCAGAGCCCCTTGGCCATTCCGTGGTCATCGTGTTGCTGACGATGCTGGCTGGATCTGCATCACCCTCCCACGCCCAGGCGTGCACAACCTTGCCTGCACGCTGCCGTATGCTTCCGAGGCTGATGTACGGCCCGCTGGGTGAGATGCCCGTTTCTTCCTTGAACTCGCGCAGTGCAGTAGCAAGAATCTCCTCTCCGGCTTCGACCCCACCCTTGGGGATCGTCCACGCGCCATCTTCCCGTTTCGCCCAGAACGGCCCACCAGGGTGGGCCAGAAGGAATTCCGGCTCACCCGATTCACCGCGACGGCGAAACATCAGAAGTCCGGCGCTGAGGTTGGGGCGCCGAGACGTATGGCTCATGGGTGGACGCTGGTGGAAGAGTGCGCAGGATCCCGAAGTATTGAATCCAAGTTAAGTGACATTCAGTTACTGTCTATACCTACGCCGCGGGACGACCTTTTGGTCCATCTCCTCTAACAGCGACCGGTGCGGGCGATTGCGTGTGCAGAACCGCAGCGGTCAGCGCGACGGGTAATCACGCGTTTGCGGGCGGAATTCCGGAGTTGTCTCCGTGCGATATTGCTCGCGAATCGGCTTCAGCGATGGCTTGCTGTGCCTGATTCCAGTCGATGATCGGCGCCACGTCGTTGTCGTCCAGTGCGAGTGACTCGAGGGCACGGCGGACTATGGCTTCGCCATCCGGGATTGCTCTGCCGAATTCAAGCTCGGCCTGCCGACACATCCGCTCCTCATCCGGCCGCTCGGCGGGATCTGACTGACCCAACGCGTACACGTGCGCGTGCATTCCCTCGTGCACGATCGACGACGCGATCTGTGCCTCGGTGAACTCCGGATTCACGGTGAACGTGAGCTCGACCAGACACGTGCGCGAATCGGGGTAGAATGCAGCCCTGCATGGATATCGAACGACACGGATGTTCGAAAAATCCTGCGAGATCTGCGCGAATGTCTGGGCTGGTATTGCTGGATCAAGCCGAGAGCGGTATCGAGTCGACGGAATACGGCCTCGGAGTCGATGTCCGCACGCGTGTTGGTGAGCGTGACTGGAATTCCGCGGAGCATACGCTTCTCCGTGGCCCAGCCCTGCAACGTGCGCATCGCGGAGATGCGCCAGCGGTCAAACAGGTCACTCAGCATCTTCCCTAAACTTCGTCGCCTGCGGCGTGGCTGTCCACCCTGAGTGCTAGAGTCAGGGCTGTCGCAGGCCGCAAAAGCAGACGCGCATCCGGCTTTGCCGGATGCGCGTCCTCACGCATGGATGCTGCGTGCTTGCGTCGAATATCCTGTGCGTTAGCGTCGGCGCAGCGTGAGCTTGTTCATGTAGTGTCCGATGATCATTCCGAACGCGACACCGACCGCGACGCCAATCGGCAGCTGATGTCCTCCAGCCCCAATGGTCGCGCCCATCATGCCTCCGATGATGATCCACCGCCCGCGATTGTCAATCTGGTTTGCGCGCATAGCTCGCTCCATGCAAAGGTCCGTCCTCCCCAAGGGCCCTGAGCCGGCCCGGCAATAGACGGTGGGGCACCGCTCCACGTCACGCGGGTCGCAACTTCAAACTTTAGTATCGGCCGACGGGCCGTAAACGGGTGGCAATGGTACGTCATTAAGTCGCAAATACACGCTCAGCTGGCCACGATGATGGATCATATGACTCAAAATGAAGGATCTGAGAACGGCGGCGCGTGGAAGGGTCCAGATGGTCTTTCCAGCGCGCCGCAACGACCATGGCTCCATCATGTCGGAGTCGAATGAGGTTCTCCGTTGTCTCAAACACCGGAGTGCTGGCGCCGTTGCTCCCACTGGACGGGCTCACGTCGAGTTCATCCGCTTCCATCGTGATGAGGCCGAGGCGCGGAAGATTTCCGATGTGCGACGCCAGTTGCCCCATGTTCCATGACTTCACGTGCGGCGTCCACTCTGCACGATCATCAGGAACGCGCTCCAGCATGGTGCGGGTGGTAGCCATCTCCCGGTCGAACTCTGGCAGTACGGTTGCAGATATGGACATCGGCTCCCCCGGATAGGTTCGTTCGTGGCGGGCTATCCCTTACCAGCCGGCGAATCGAGTTTGAATACTGGAAGCTGCAGCCCCCAGAGGATCGCCGCTAGACGTAACCCGACAATTACCAGCATTCCGATCAGCGATGGAATGGGCCGCGCCGCACCAAGTCTCCCCAGCGCGAAGTATGTCGCCGTACCAGCGATAGCAGCTGTGGCGTAAAGGCTCCCTGGTCGTAGCACCAGCGGAATTTCGGCGCTCAACACGTCGCGAACCAATCCGCCGGCAGAGCCGGTAATGGTGCCGAGCACGATTCCACTCACAGCAGGCAGCCCGGAATGCTCTGCGATCTGCGCGCCGGTAATGCTGAACAGCGCGAGGCCCAACGCATCAGCCACCAGAAGCGCCGAGTGTGGCGGACGACGCCAGCGAGTGTAGGCGACAGTCAGCAGCGCAGCTGCGGCAATTACCAGGATGTACCAGCCATTTTCGAGCCAGAAGATTGGCTGGCGCGCGAGCAGGACATCGCGAATCGTTCCGCCACCGATCGCCGTTGCCAGAGCAAGTACGATCACCCCAAGCAGATCCAGGTGCTTGCGTCCAGCGGCGAGCGCGCCGCTGACGGCAAAGACTGCCACACCCACAAAATCCAGAACTGCGGGAAGAGTCATCGGTTTACTTTGGGTGTGTCAGTTGCGAAATCGAAAGCACCGTTGACGCAGTCTCTCTCGTTAGATGCTGACTCGGTACTTGTCGCGGAGGATTTTGATGTGATGTGTCGCATGTCCCGCAATGATGAAGGCAAGCGCTCTGGCGCTGACCGGAACTCCGCTCGCGACTCCCATTCGCGGCCACGCATCGTCATTCAGCTCGGCCATCAGTGCAAGCGTCGAGGCACGTGTCGCACGGAATGAATCGACAAGTTTCGAAATCGGGATGCTGTCGAAATGTGCGGCCTTGACATACGGCTCCGGATCAAAGCCAGCGAGCGGAGTGGCGTCCGCGCGCGCGATTCGCAGCATGCGATACGCGAACACTCGCTCACCGTCCGTGATGTGGCCGACCACTTCCTTCACGCTCCACTTGTCCGGTGCGTAACGATGCAGCGCCGCTGCGTCATCAAGTGCGCGAAGCGAATCCAGCGCGTGTGCCTGAGAGGCGAGCAGCGCAGTAATGTCCTGATCCGCAATTGGTCCGATGTACGTGCCGTAGTACGGTGCGTACTCGGCGGTTTCAACGCGCAATGCTGCACTTGAAGACATGACAGAATATCCGGTGAGAGTTGCTACCGCAGAAAGCGATCGGCAAGCTGGACCAAACGGTCATCATTTGCTGCGATCGCGGCATCACGCAATCGTCGAACGTGCTCATGCAATTTACGCTCGCCCCAATAATATCCAGTGGCTACTTCAGCGCTCGCCGTTTCGCCGGCTCGCGCCGCTTCCAGCAGGGCCGCTGCTGCCGCGGCATCAAAGCCTGGGTCGTCTCTTGGCGGCAGTGCGTAATCTCTTCGCGGAACGGAACCGCCTGCGTCCTCATTTACGAATGCCCGGGACATGCCTGGCTAGTCCTTCACGTAATAGTTCACGGTGGAGACCACGCGTACGGTCTTATCCACCTGACTTTCCTGAGTGATACCCTGAGCCTGATCTCGCGGCAGAATCTCGAAAACTCCCTGGCTGGCGGTCATGATCCCGCCGATGGAGCTCTTGGAGTCGCGGTCGGCTGACCGGCCGAGTTCAAATCCGCGACCGATCATTAACCCGCCGATCGCGATTCCAAGGCCAACGATTATTGCCGCGGTCGTTGTTTGCTGAACTCTCATCAAGGCAGGTCTCCAGATTTTTCGATTCAGTCAATCCTACGGGCCGCCGCAGGAATTATCGAGCGCGCCCCCTGTTCCCACCGGGCCGTTTGGGTTGGCCACCGGCCTTCGGCTGGTTAGTCCCGGGCACGCCCGGTCGGCTCGGCCGCGCCGGCCGCGTCGGCCGCGCCGGCCTGGCAGAACGTGCCGAACCGGCGGTTGCTCCCTGATTGCCCCGACGATCCGCCTTGGCCGTCGCACGTGCCCGATCTTCCGCCTTCTTCGCACGGATCGCTGCAATTCGCTCACCACGCGGCACCTCCAGCTTCTGCTCCGGCCGCGCATTGTAATCGAAATCCGGCACGGTCACGCGGGGCAGGCGCTTACCAACTGCCTTCTCAATGTTGCGAAGATCGCCTTCTTCGTCAGGTGCAACGAAAGTGAAAGCGTCCCCGGTTGCATCTGCACGTCCCGTTCGCCCCACCCGGTGGATGTAATCCTCCGGCACGAGCGGAACGTCAAAATTCACAACATGGCCGAGTTCTTCCACGTCTATGCCGCGAGCAGCGATGTCGGTCGCTACGAGAACCTTGAACGAGCCGGACTTGAAACCAGCCAGCGCGGCCGTGCGCTGCGTTTGCGATCTGTTGCCATGAATGCGGTCAGCCTTGACGCCATTCCGGACGAGATAATCCGCGAGGCGGTTGGCTCGGTGCTTGGTACGCGTGAATACCAGCGCCTGATTCATGTCACCGTGATTGAGCAGATTCAGAAACAGAGCAGCTTTCAGTTCCTGGGATACAGGGTAAACCGCCTGAGTGATCGCCGTTGGTGGAGCGGAGTTGCGCTCGACGCGAATCGTCGCCGGATTCGTGAGCATTTCACGCGTCAACGCCGCGATCGGTCCCGGCATCGTGGCGCTGAAAAACAGCGTCTGCCGTTTCGCCGGAAGGAACCGCAGCAACTTTCTTATTTCTGGCAGGAATCCCATGTCAAGCATTCGGTCTGCCTCGTCGAGCACGAGGAATTCCAGCTTGTCGAGCTTGGCGTACGGGTGGCGCAGATGGTCGAGCAGGCGGCCCGGCGTCGCAACCAGAACGTCCACGCCGATCCGGAATGCATGCTCCTGCGGCGACATGCCGACCCCACCAAAGATCGCGGCGCTCGTTATCGGCGTGTGCACAGCGATCTCATTCAGGTGCTCCGCGATCTGAGCCGCGAGCTCGCGCGTCGGCGTTACGATGAGGGCGCGAGTCGTCCCGCGAGGCCTCGAAATGAGCTTGTGAAGGATTGGCAGCAGAAAAGCCGCTGTCTTGCCGCTACCGGTGGCCGCACAGGCAAGGACATCACGTCCTTCCATTGCGGGCGGTATCGAGTCGAGCTGGATAGGGGTCGGGCGAACAAAGCCCAGTTCCTTGAGCCCCTTCAGTAGGTTTGGATCAAGCTTGAAACTGCTAAATGACACGCGGAGTCCGTTTTTGAGGCAATCCTGAAAGTTAGCGGATCACGGAAAACGGTGCTAAAAGGCCTGCGGGCGTGTCTGATGGCGGTCTCTGGCACCGCCAAACTGGCAAATTGGCATCAGAAGCCCTTTGGGGTAACTTGAGGCATGACTACGGTGAGCCAATGAACACGCCCGAGGCGGAAACGCTGGCGAAAGTCGAAGTTCTGGCCGATCTCGAGGATGTAGTCCGCGATCTGATGATTTCGCACGAAGCCAAGCGGATACTCTGGTTCCCAAGCGAATTGCTCGACGCGCCACCGGATACTGACGCGGATAAGCACATCAAGGACCTTCGGCGCCGCGCCGAGGGGATCGAAACCCCTGCGCGCGTCGCGCTGGCGCTGAATCTCCTCACGGAAGAAGGGCTTCCACATTTCCACAGATTGCTGGCTACGTATCTCGGCGGCGACACGTTCTGGTCGAAATGGACCAACATGTGGACCGCCGAGGAAGATCGTCACGGTGCCGTACTCCACGATTATTCGCGCGACAGCCTTGTGCTGAACAACCCGGTAGTCGAGAAGATGCAGTACGAGTATCTCAAGGCCGGCTTCGAACCGTCCTGGGACAAGGATCCTTATCGCGTCTTCGTGTACACCACCTTGCAGGAACGCGCGACGCAGGTGAGCCATGCCAACACCGGAAAATTGGCCGGTACTCATGAGCACCTGATTGGCAGTGTCCTCGCGAACGTCGCGAAGGAAGAGGCTCGTCACTACGTGTTCTACCGCAACGTATTCAGCGAAGTGCTGGCGCGCGATCCGAACCGGGCTCTTGAGTCCGCAGCCGCAATCATGCCGTCGATCGATATGCCCGGTGTCAACATGCCGCATTTCCGGGAGATGGCGGACGTCATCCGGCGCGCCGGAATCTACAGCCCTCGCGATTATCTCAAGATCGTTGAGGAGCAGATCCGCTACTGGGCGATCGATGCAGTAGAAGGGTTGAACGAAATGGGTAGGAAGGCTCAGGAAAGGATCATGTCGATTCCCGCACGTCTCGAGCGTATCGCCGATGCCATGGAGACGCGCAGTCGCGCCAAGACTTTCGCATTTGACGTTGCATTCGACCGCGAATTCGAGATGGAGTAGTCGCAGATCATCTTGCGGCGGGCTTTCTAGTGCTCTCGCACCACTACAATAGAATAGGGCCTTAACACGAGCGGCATATTCGGAGGAAGAGTCGACTTCCGGGCACCGCTGTTCGGTCTGGCGAATCCATGGTCGCCATTCGGATGCCACTCGTACTCCGCGCTCGACAATCGCCACACGTCAAGTGCAGCAGTCGGAGTACTGAGCCCGTGTAGATTCACCGTCCACTCATGCGTCGGATCGCGGTTCACAATGAGAACGGCGATGCGATTGTCCGGTCGATGAACCGCGTACGCATTCACTGGCACGCTGCTCTCCGATGCGCTTTTAACGATTGTAGTCAGAATCGAGTGCTTGCCACCGCTCGAATCCGCCCACAGAGTCGTTAACATCCGAGCAGCCTGATACGTTGAGTTCGGCGCGATGATGTGACGGTCATCGTCGGCGACGAACAGAGTGTTATCGCCCCAGCTTTCACATTTCGGGTTGCGGTCGAGGGCGCTTGGCTCCGTTCCGTAGAAGAACGTCTCTGCGCCGCCACGCGCAAGAAATTCAGCAACAGCCAGTGTATTCAGGATTGCTCCCGCGCGATTCATTTCCGATTCATTTGAAAATGCGGAGTAGCCATATTCAGTCATCAGGAGCGGTACACTCGCGGGGAGTCCGTCGCTCCTGAATTGCGCAACAATATCGTCGATCTGCGGAGCGACCTTTGCGAGTTGCGGAGCCGTAGGTGTGCAAGCCCTGTCGAACGGATAGAATTCAAACGAAACGAACGCCAGGTCGCGAGAGTGCCCGAGCGCAGTCAGCGCATCGAGAAAATGACCGAACCACGATCGTTCGTCCGTGCTGTTCTCCTTCCACGACATCATCATCTTGGTTTGACCATCCTGTAGTGATGGTCCGCCAAGCGTAATCGTCGGATCGACAGAACGCAGCGAATCGGCCACCTGTACGTAGAGTGCAGCGAAGTCAGCTGGCGAGACGAACTGGCCATCGGGCTCCTCACCCAACTCGACTCCTGGAACCGCATACTTGTGGTGTCGAATGTAGCGCAGCAGAGCCGCGGCGTTCCCAGGCGTGTCGTACAACACTCCGACAGGCGTCAGCATCGGCAAGCCGCGCGTGATACCACTCGCAAACATCGCGTCGATACCAGGCTGTTCGGTGTCGTCATCGCGATCTGCCGCGCGATGCCACGGATCCGTGCTCGAGGCGTATGTTCGTGTCTGCCGATCGCCGCGCGGAGAGTGCCGGGAGATGTCGTGGAACGATCCGTTGATCATTTGGCCAATCGACAACTCACGAATTGCGAATCCGAGTGAATCGCGCGGATCACGTGCGCCGCGAATCGCGCTGTGAGAACTGCTGAGTAGCAGGATCCGGATCCAGCGGGCGCGAATCGGCGTTGCAGCGAGTTGAAGCATCGCATTGCCGCCGCCTGCCGCCGCACTGGAATTGACGACGCCGGAAGCGAAGTTCACCCATCCGGCTCCTGTCTGATCATCGTCGGGGCCCTTCGGTTGTTCGTCCTCATTCGCGGGCCAGTACTGTACGTGATACTGCGTCGCGAAAGGCGCTCCCCACCTTATGTCGATGGCGTTTACACCGACAATACTATCCATATCTACAACCACCCACTGTGGGTGGCTTGTCGCGCTGTCGTGCGTGAATCGGGCGTCGAGATACGGATTGCTCTTCCAGTACGACACTGTGTCGCCGTCGGTGAGCCGCGAATATCCGTCGCCGTTACCCTGATCGATGGTGTTCCCGCGTCTCGGCAATTTGTATCCGTACGAAACACGAATTGGCATTGGCGACGTGGATTCCGATGTCCAGTAACCCCGTTGATGGGCCTCATCACTCCACCGACCACGTGGATTCCAGTGCCATGCTTCCATCCCCAGCTCCGTCCGCAGACGGTAGGAGATCCGGTGGAAGTTCGCCGACTTCATTGCCGCAACGTTGGCGTGCGTGAGAATCCTGCTTGTCGATCCGGCCGCATGTCCGTCGATCGTGGACCCCAGAGCGTGCAGCGGGTCAAAAGAACCGATTGACTCGTTTCTGTTAACGCTGATTACGAGTTGCCTGCTCTGCGCGGTCAGGCCGACCGAGGCGAACGTCGCAATGACTGCGGCCGTTGCGAGTCGCCGAACAATATCCTTTATGAACATCCCTCGACCCATTCGACCTCGGGCGTTCGTCCAGCACGGTACTTCGTGACGCGCCCGCTGTCCGTCTCGAACACAAGTGCGAATCCAGTGTCGGTCGGAGGAATGGGATTCACGATCAGATAATGGCCGCTCGGATCGTACTTGTGTGGTTGTACCACGACTCGCGAACCGTACAGATCCTTCACACGCGATTCAGGATCTCCGACTCGCGCCCCAAGACCAGTCGCGATCGAAGCAGAATCGATCTCGAGTCGTGCAACATTACCCCGGACAACCATGATGCGCACGCCAGCGGGCTGGTTGTCGAACTTCACATACGCGCAAGCCGTGTCCAGGCCGACCATCGATGGCACCGGCGATCCGAGCGCAGTCGCTGCGTCGCGTACCGTCATCCCGACGCGGAGTGAACCATAGCCTGTAGCAGTCACCGTCAATCCAGTTCTGACCGTCGCGCTGTCAGCGACCGTCATTGGTGGCGATGTGGTATCGCTGGATGCGGCGCCCGATGATGCAGGTCGCGTGCAGCCAGTGGCCAGCAGAAGCAGGCACACTCCCGTAAAGAGCAGTTGTTTTTGGCGCATCTGGATACCCTCTGATTGTGAGCGACGCCCGAATTCTCTAGGTGAGCCTTCGTGGCGCGTCATCTGTACGAGGCGGTAGCACGGCAGTGCTTGCGAGTCGCGCGGGCGCCGCCCTGATCTCCACAGATGCAAAGACCGAGCGACCAGTGATCCGGATTACCTGCTCGTCCGGAACGGCGTATCCAGAAATGTGGGGAACCTTGCAATCGAAATTTCCCAGAAAAGTGTTGCCACCACTTTCGACGCGAACGCCGAGCGGGACAGTCAGTTCGACATTCCCGAAGACCGCGGAGATTTCGATTTCGGTGAGACCGGGTGAGAACGTCGCCGCGCTGATATCCAGCTCGACATTACCGAGGACGCTCACGATTTTGAGCTGTCGCGGCACCGGCATCACGCCGTTCTGTTCGTTGTTGCTCAGGATCGCGGCGATCCGCCCGTATTCGGGGACCGCCAATTCTGAATGCGACTGGACCAGATCGCCGATGAGAGAATCCAGCTCCTGCGGCGTCTTTGCCTGATAGCACGCAGTGACACGACGCTCGAACTCGTCCATGTCCAGATCGCCGTTCGCGAACCGCACCTGCAGAAGTTCGACGACGCGCTCACGAGCCTTGACTGGCACGCTGGCGCCTGGGGCGGGTGCTGACATGCTTGTCGGGGGCGGAAGGGGTGAGCCAGTCATTGTTCGTCGGTGAAGATACTTATCCGTCATTCCCGCGAAAGCGGGAATCCATTTAAGAATATTGAGGTGGCGGCATGAACCGTTGGTCAGACCGATCAGCCAGGCCCGATTGCGCAGGGTCCAGTCGCTGGATACCTTCCCGATATACCCGTTCGCCCGACCCCCCGGCCGGGCGTTTATCATTTTACCTGCTGAATCCGGAAATGGCTGCAGAGTCCCCGATGATCGAAGAACTCAAAATCAAGCTCGGTGCGGAGGTCGAAAAGCTCCAGCACGAGCTCAACGTCGTTCTGCCGAACGAGATTCGTAAAGCCGTCGAGCTGGGCGATCTGCGCGAGAATTCGGAGTACAAGGCGGCACTGGAGCGGCAGCAATTCGTTCAGGCTCGCTTGGGACAGCTCCGCATGCGGCTTTCCAAGCTCTCGCAGATTGACGTAGCCCAGATCGCGCGCGACGCTGTGGGACTCGGCTCCGAAGTAACCGTCGAAGACACGACGACCGGAAAGACCGAGGTGTACAGCCTCGTGTTCGGAGATGTCGATTTTGAAGAAGGCCATGTCTCAATGTCGTCGCCTATCGGGAGAGCGCTTGTGGGCCGCAAACTGGGTGAGACCATCATTCTCCGCCTGCCTGCCTCAGTCCGACACTTGAAGCTCATTCGCGTCAAGACCATCCACGACGTCTGAGGGATTACGATCGGCGCCGGACTCGCGAAACCTCCGACGCTGCAGGTCAGCAGCCCGGTGCCCCGCGACGTATTGGGGTCGTGAAAATCCTTATCGCACCGTAATGATTGAGAGGTGCTAGTGCGCGGCGTTCCCATTCACTGGATTTTGAGCGTAGCCGTCCTGATGCCCGTTGGAGCGTGCAGCTTACGTTCTTCTGGCGTAACTGCGGAGCGAAACTCAATTGTCTCTACCGCAGGCGCAACCGTGCTCAAGCTGGACGTCGGAAGCGGATATCTACGGGTCCGGGGGGAGCAAGGAACGGATAAGATCACGATTCTGGGAGTCGGTCGCGCTGCGACTCAAGAGGCATTGGCTGGTGTCACGCTGACGACGAGTCGGCTGGGCGATACGGTGGTCGTCGTCTGCAACATTCCGGCGCCGCAAAGAGGTGCATCCGGTCAGACGCCATCACTGGATGTGGACCTGGAAATTCCCAGCAGTCTGTCGCTGATCGTGGTGGACAGCACGGGCGAATCGGTTTTTCGGCACATTGGTCCGATCAGTATTGTCCACGGCGCAGGAAGTTTGAGCATCGGCGATGTCGCGGGAAGCGTGGAT
>JGI20207J14881_1000442_pt1 | contig 15203 bp, 9 predicted proteins | sample NGESurdeep092012_4_FD_14881 | JGI IMG/M metagenome (IMG submission 14881)
GAAGGCAACGGAGTTGGAGTTGCTTGCCACTGACATCGAAAGCATTCGTAAGGCTCTGCTGACTGCGAAAGACGAGATCGTCTCTGATACTCTCGGGAAGGCCGGTCCGCGTGCCCAGGAACTTTACGGCAAGCTTGTCCAGCACCCACTTTTCGACCGCCTTGAAGTGAAGACTGCTGTGAAAGCCAACAAGGTGGACTACTCCTTCGAAGTCAGCAGTTCGACCGTCTCCAAGTCCGCTCGCGAGGCGCGCCTAGTGCTCTCGGACGGTCAGATGACGGCCGCCGCGCTAGCATTGTTTTTCGCGCTGGCAGAATCCAGTCAGCACTCGCTCGACGTGCTCTACGTCGATGATCCCACCCAGAATCTTGACCATAAACGAAAAGAGGCGATGGCGAAGGTTGTAGCCGACCTCAGCTCGCGCAAGCAGCTCGTAGTCTCCACTCAGGACGAGGACTTCGTTACACTCCTCCGCGATGCTGGTTTCGACCAGGACTGCGTGGTTCATCATATCACCGGCTGGAATCGGTCGCCGGAGGTGACCACTGCGATGCCCAAGTCGCGGTGACGGCAGGAGAAGATATCGGCCCACTGCCGCGCCTTCCCAGTGTTCTGCGGGTCGAGGTGAAGTTCACTACGGGCACGACCATTTCCGTTCCGAGACGTGAGCGCGAGGCGCTGCTCCGTAGCGACCGCGCGGCGGTCGGAGCAGTGGCCGCGTTATTCTGGTGCGGTGAGCGTGCTGTTGATGGCCGGTGGTTTATCGTCGACGCTGAAGAGAGCTTCCGTTCGAGCGGAGGCGAAGCAACGAGCCTCGGCGTGCACGACTTGCGGCGAATCGAAAAGACCCAGCCCTGGCTCGCCGGAGTGCGAGAACACGTCGAGCGCACGTGGCCGGCATTCTTGGCGGCCTTCGGGCAGTTGGCACTCGCCGGCCATGACGCACTGCAAAAGGAATTGGGCGCTCTACATGGGTCCGGAAGACTCGCGGAACGCGTCCTCGGTGCCGACGTCCTGGAGATCGAACACAGAAACGCAGTGAAAGCGATCATCGACGGGCACGGTGCCGCAGTGGCTGGGCATGTCTTTCAAGACCTTCTCGCATACTTGCTTGTCCTTGCCGGCTATGCGACGGTGCACACCAATCCGATTGGTGTGCCGGACATCGAAGTTTCGAACCCGGTCGGCGGGGTTGCTGACCTTGTCAGCCTCGAACTCCGACGGGAGCAGGTTGAAGCGCTGATCCGACTCGCACGTAACGCTGGCGATGTCGCGCTCGCTGAGAGCCTGGAGTCTCGAGTCGACGAATGACTGGCGAACGTTGGCTTTGATATCTTGAAGAGATTATCACGTTTGGGTTGAACGTGACAGAATCTCCATCGGCGCCGGCCTATTCGAGACGCCCAGCTGGCCAGCCGTCACGCTTGGCGTTCGTACTCAGGGTGAGAGCAGTTCCGTCTTCACCCAGAACTCGTGCGTTACAAGTGGCCATATGACTCTCAGACGTTGATCGCTTGGATGGTTGACAGCGAATTCAGGCGGGCGACGCCAGATACTCTGGAAAGAGCGCCTCGAGTTTGGCGCGAAGCGGAGCGGGGATGTCGTTCCACTGTTGTCCCCACTTCTTAGTCTCCTCGAAGGCTCTCAACGGCTTCTCGGAATCTGGTGCCGCGTAGCCCAACAGGTCTTCGAGACATTCTTCTAGAACGACGACTCTGCTGGCGTCCCCGACTGCCTTCACGATTGGCGCGTTGAACTTGGCAGCGCCCGGCGTCTTGCCATCGCGGTCGTGTAATACTCGCAATTCAATCCCAAGTACCCGCAGATACTTCACCAAACCGATGATCGAGGCCTTGCCGCGAGCTTTGATGATCTGAACATTCGCTCGCAATCGGAGACGCTGCGGCGCGGGAAGTCGATCGATCGCTTCGCGGAGCACAACGTCCTCGGAGTCGCCCTCGACGATGACCACGGAGTTAGTGAAGAAGGCGCGCGCAGCGTGGTCGTCGAGCCGCATGATCATCTTTACGTAGTCTTTATCCACTTCAGCTAGTCGCAAAAACTCATCTGTGACGTTGAACGCCTGTACCTCTGTGGCCTGGTTCGGGCAGCGGAAGCGATTCAGGACCTGTCGCGGCTTACGCGAAAGGTCGATTATGAAGGGCGAGTGTGTTGTGGCGACGATCTGAGAGTGAGCAGCTGACAATTCATAGATCGTATCGCGCATGTGATTGGCAGCGCTTGGATGAAGATAGATCTCCGGCTCCTCGAATCCGACAATCAGGCTTCTGTCAGCGGTTTCTTGTCTACGAGAGAGCCAGTCTTGCCGGAAACGCAACATTCCGAAGACCGCGGCCCGCACCATGCCGGTGCCTTGATTTGCCACTGGAGTTCGAATGTTGCTTGCCAACTCCACGTGGAAGGAAGGAACAAGAGCCGTGTCTGGATCGCTGAGGTCAGCGCTCGCGTGAACGCGCGAGTCGGGAAAGACTCGTCCCAAGACGCTGTTCAGTTCTGCCATCATCTTTCCGAATTCTGACTTCTCGTCGCCAGGATCGAGCTCCCGCGCGAGTAAGTCCAGAGATAACTGAGCTGCCTTGTAATTACTTGATGCGGAACGAACATCCGCGAACAGTTCCGCCAGTGTCTTGCCGAGGACACCTTTCCTGGGGTCATCGAGTTCGAATGTGGATGCTTCTGCGGGAATGTGGAGGAATCGCGGAAGCTTGCTCAGGACGACTCCCGGAATCCCACCAGGATTCAGAAACCACTCCTCTTCGTCCTCGAGCTCCCACAGATCGTCAAGTTCGAGGAGAAGGTGGTTGTCCTTTGCTGGCACTTTCTTCGCAAGATCCGTGAAGAGTGCCGTGAAGTCGGTGGCCGAGGCACCAGCGTCGAGGAAGTCCTGCGGGCTCTTGCAGGCACCGAATGCAGCTTTGAGATGCCGTTTTCGTGAACGAATTTCAACTGCCACGTCCTTCCCGAGAGGAAAGCGTTTCCGGTAGAAGAACCGTTTGCCCGTCTCGACAGACCCATCTGGGACATCGTAGCTGAAGAGTCTGCCCTTGAATCCGCGCCACGTACTCGCCTCAAGTGGAACGTTTCGGAATTCGGCCTCTAGCGTGATCTCATCAGCCAGCACCTTGGTCTCACCGGTCTCTGCGTCCCTCTCCGAGTAGTACTCCCTCTCGGAGATTCTTTTGTCGCCCGACAGAAGCTTGTCGATCGCGATGAGCAATGAGCTCTTGCCTGCGTTGTTGGGCCCGATGCAGAAGGTCGCATCTCCGAAGAGGACGGTGACATCTTGAAGTCGCCGCAGTCCCTTGACGCTCAAGCTGTGGAGCTTCACGGGCGTTTCTCCTCTTGGAAATACTACGGTGGACGTGCTCGACCCCGGCGTCCCTCGACGCGTTACGTCGTGGAACGCGATACAGTCGTGGTGGTTACAGCCAGCGACTTGCATGGCCTCATCGATCGCAAGCTATTGATGCTCGACCATGTTGTCCGCCCGCGCAAGTCACACGACGAAATTGGCCACGTCGACGGCGCCTCCGGAATCGCACCGAGAGCGCCCTTTCTGACGGAAAGTGTCGACCGGCCTCGGCGAGTAGCGGCCAGCTTAGGAGCGCAACGCGGGCAAGCCGGCATTCAGTTTGGCGCGAAGTCGTCGCACTCCTCGCGTCGCCTTAGTCCGAGTGCGATCTTCCCTTCCGATGCCTGATTTGCCCGGTTTCCAAGTCTTCACCTCAGCCCAGCTCGGTCCGCTCCGCGACCACTTCGTGCAGCGGCTGCGCGACGAACCGCTCCCACCGCGGGAACCCGAAACGATCGTCGTGCAAAGCCAAGGCATGCGCCGTTGGCTCACTCTGCAACTCGCCGATGCACTCGGCTGCGCGGGTTCGCTCGAACTCCCGTTCCCAGCCCACTTCAGCCACGACATCGCGAATCGCGTCGCAGGCCGTCGCCGGGTAGAGCACGGGAACGATCCGTTCTCGCGCGACGCGCTCACGTGGCGGCTTGACACGCTGCTGCGCGCTCTACCTCCACAGGAACCCGCCTGCGAACGCCTTCGCGACTACCTGAGCGCGAGTGATGATCGCATGCGCTTGGGGTTGGCCGCGCGCATTGCCGCCAGGTTCGACGAATACCAACTCTATCGACCCGACGTGCTGCTGGCCTGGGAAGACGGTCGCGATACCGCCGATTCGCCTCACACGCAGTGGCAGGCATCTCTGTGGCGCACGCTCTGCGCCGGCGGCGCCCACGCCGCAGATCACCTGCCACGCCGCTTCCGGCGCGTGCTCGACGCGCTGGGGAGCGGCAATCCGGCCGGACTTCCGACACGTGTTACGGTGTTCGGCGTCAACTCACTACCACCGCTCTTCCTGGACCTCCTGGCGAGCCTCGCTCGGCATCTACCAGTGCGCGTGTATGCGGCGGTGCTCGACGAAGACTCCGTTCACCCGATTGCCGGGGCATTCGGCGCGCAGTCACGGGAACTCCTCCACCTGCTGCGCGAGCGCGGCGCCTCGATCACTCGCATCGAATCGACTGCGCCTTCCCGCGCCGGACTCCTGGCAACGTTGCAGGAGGAGCTTGCGTCCGCCAACCCCGGCGTCGCGCCGCTGGCCATATCTATAGAAGATCCGACGCTCCGGATTCACGACGCCCACGGCCAGGTACGGCAACTCGAGGTGGTGCGTGACCAGCTTCTCGACGCGCTCGCGGCCGATCACACGCTTCGCCCGCACGATCTGCTCCTCCTCGTCCCGGACGCCGCCGAGTGGGCACCGATGGTGGAGGCGGTGTTCGGGATTTCTGCCGACGACACTCCGCAAATCCCCTTCAACATCGCCGACCGCCCGCGCCGCAGCGTTCAACCGGCGGCCGACGCATTGCTTCGCCTGCTCGCGCTCGAAGGGGGCCGCTTCGCGCGGAGCGAAGTCTTCGGATTCCTCGAGCACCCTCTCGTGCGACAGGGGGCTGGGCTTACGGACACTGAAATCGATGAGCTTCGGACGCTCACCGGCCCCGCGAACATTCGGTGGGGGTACGACGCCGAGTCGCGCCGCGCACTTGGCCTCCCGGCGTACGAAGAAGCGTCGTGGCGTACGGGGCTCGACCGTCTCCTCCTCGGTGCCGTCGCCGGGCGCGGCGACAATCCGGTGCTCGGTGTCCTACCGGACGCCGGCGACACCGCCGGCGATCCTGAAATGCTGGGTCGGCTCGCGGCGTGGGTCGATGAACTCTCCACCACGGTCACCTCATGGGGCACGAGGCGTCCGGTCGCGGAGTGGAGCGCCGCGCTCCTCGATGCCGCGCAGAGGTTTCTGCATGCCGCAGACCGGCGCGATGAGCAGACGCTGGGCGAGGTAGAAAATATGATTCGCCAGCTCGGCGCGCTCGCTGAAGTTGCCGGACATCATGGCGACGTGTCTTTCGGCGTCGTGCGCGATTGGATCGAAACGCAACTCACCGACGATGGCTTCGGAACCGGCTTCCTGATCGGCGGCATGACGGTGGCCGCGCTGAAGCCGATGCGCAGCATTCCGTTCCGCATCATCGCCGTGGTTGGACTCGACGACGAGACGTTCCCGCGCCGCGATCGCCGCGCGGCGTTCGACCTGCTGGCCCTCGAAACGCGCGAAGGAGACCGTGACCTGCGAGGCGACGACCGGCAGCTATTTCTCGATCTCCTTCTCGCGGCTCAGGATCGTCTCGTACTCTCGTACAGCGGGCGCGCGGTGCATGACAACTCCCGGCGCGCGCCCTCCGTGGTGATCGACGAGCTGCTCGGCCATCTGGATCGCCGTTCGGATGGCGCGGCAAGCAAGCAGATCATCGTCGGGCATCCGCTCCAGCCCTTCGCGCAAGCCTACTTCGCCCACAGCGACGACCCGCGGCTCTTCACTTTTTCGCGGGCCGAGGCGCGCGCCGCACTCGCGCGATCGGCCCAAGGCGACGTGGACCGTCCCTTCGTCGCGGGACCGATCGAAGCGGAAGCTGCAACAATGCGTCGAGAGCTAACGCTCAACGATCTGGCGGATCTCTGGACGAACCCCAGCAAGTACTTCTGCAAGCGGGTGCTACGCCTCTCGCTCGATGACGACCGCGATGAGATTGCCGACGAGGAGTTGTTCGCGCTCGACGCAATGACTCAGGGCCTCGTGAAGTCGCGCATGCTCGGCGCCGGGCTGGCAGGCCAGCGCGACCCCGTGCGGGAACGCCGTCGTTTCGAAGCCGAAGGACTCTTGCCGCCGGGCGAACTCGCATCGTCGTGGTATTCGATGCTCTCCGATGGCGTGGACGAAGTTCTTGCGCGCGTCCCTTCGGCGGCTCCGTCGGCTCCCGTGCTCATCGCCATCGACCATGCGGAGCGGCGACTCACTGGGCGCATCGACGGCATTCGCGGGAACGTGCGTGTGGTTGCGCGTGCGGGAAACATTCGCCCGAAGCATCGGATCTGGGCCTGGGTGCAGCATGTGGCAATGTGCGCAGCGCGTGAAGCGGGAATCGCGGGGCTCCCGGACACGACGCTGCTCATGGGGAAGAACGAGAAGCAAGACCTGTCAATTGGCGCGGTGCCGAACGCGACGGCGGTTCTGGCAGGCCTCATCGGCGAGCTGGCGGGAGGGCGATGCGCGCCACTCCCATTCTTCCCGCAGGCAGGATGGGCCTGGTTCGAGGCGGTGCGCCCCGCGACGGGCAAGAGGCCAAAGAAGGGAGCTACCCCGAAGGACCCCGTCGCCCTCGCCAAGGCCGCGTACGCCAAATTGCCGAGCGACTGGGACTCGTTCGGAGGCGATGGCGAGGACGCCTACGTGGCGCTGTGCTTCCGCGGCAGCGATCCGATGGGAAGTCGTTGGCGGGAGTTCGAACGCCTCGCGTCGTTGCTGTTCAGCGCATGGCCTCAACCAGCGGCGGGCGCATGAGCGAGCGAACCATTATGCCGTTCGATGCGCTGACCGTGCCATTGACGCCGGGTGTCACCCTCGTCGAGGCGAGCGCTGGAACTGGAAAGACCTTTGCCATTACGCGGCTCGTGCTTCGGTTGCTGCTTGAACGCAAGGTCGAAGGCCTGTCGCAGATCCTCGTCGTGACCTTCACCGAGAAGGCGACGCAGGAACTGGTCACGCGCATTCGCGCCGTGCTTCGGGAAGCGGATCGGATATGGAGTGATGTGGTCCCTGCGCGGACCGACGACAACGATGACCTGTTCAAGCTGCGAGAGCAGTTCGGTACCGGCGGTGGCGCGATCATCCGAACTGCGCTGGGCGCGCTCGACGATCTCGCCGTGTCCACCATACACGGTTTCTGCCATCGCATACTGGCGGAGAGCGCACTCGAGAGCCGCATCCCCTTCAAGACGACATTCCTCGAAGACGACACCGAGCCTTTCCAGCGCGCGGCCAACGACTGGGCGCGAACGCGCTTGATCGGTGACTCCGACGCTGCGCAACTGGTTGTGGCGGGCGCGTCGGCGCCGGCCGAGTGGGTCAGCAAACTGGTGCGCCCCTATCGGCGGCACCCTGGAACGAGGTTGGATTTCGACAACCAGAATCCGAGCCAACGTCTCCTCGCGGACTTCGTGACGACGGTCGACCGCACCTTCGAGGCCGAGAAGACACGGCGCCATCTGCTCGGGTTCGACGACCTGCTCCGCAAGCTGTGCGACGTGCTGACCAACGAGGGCTCCGATGGCCCACTCGCTACGCGCATTCGCGGCAAGTTCGGTGCAGCGCTGATCGACGAGTTCCAGGACACCGACCCCACACAGTACCCGATCTTCTCCACCGCGTTTGCCGGGCGCCCGCTCTTTCTGATCGGTGATCCGAAGCAGTCGATCTACGCATTTCGTGGCGCCGACGTTCACGCTTATCTGCACGCCGCGGCGGAGGCCGAACGCCGCTATACGCTCTTACTGAACTATCGGAGCACGCCCGCCTACGTCAAGGCGGTCGAGACGCTCTTCCTGCGGGCTGCCGATCCCTTTGTAATGAGCGCGGACCAGATCGGTTTCCCAGCAGTCGCCGCGGCCAAGGAGCACGAGCCTCCGGAAGTGCTTCGAACGGACGGTGGTGTGCCACTCGAATGGTGGTGGGTGGACGGCTCACTCGGAAAGACGGGCAAGTCGGTGTCCAAGGAGGATGCGACGGGTCTCATGGCGCGCGATGTCGCCAATGAGATCGTGCGCCTCCACGACGCGGGGTTGCCGTGCAGCGGGATGGCCGTGCTGCTTCGCACGAACAAGGAAGCGTTGCTCATGAAGCACGCGCTCGACCGCGCGCGCATTCCTGCGGTGATTGGCGGCGATACGGATGTTCTCGGCTCTGATGAAGGGGATGAACTCGTCCGCCTCGCATCGGCGGTTGCGTCGCCACAGGACGCGTGGGCCGTGCGCGCGGCGATGGCCACACGCCTCTGGGGAAGCGATGCTGCGGAGATCGCTCAACTGCAAGAGGAAGGCGGCGCGCGCGCGTGGAGTGCAGTTGTCGACAACTTCGTGCGGGCGCAGGAGCAATGGTGGCAACGCGGAGTCGCGGTGTCTCTCGGCCAACTACTAGCCGAACGGAGGTCGGCAGAGCGGCTGCTCTCGCTTCCTGATGGCGAGCGCAGGCTCACGAACGTGCGGCACGTGCTGGAACTCTTTCAAGAGGCGTGGTCGGAGGACGGGATCGCACCGGAGGGATTTGCGGCCTGGGTGGCGCGCGAGCGAACGGTGCCGAATACTCCGGAACGGCGGGAGCTTCGCCTGGAACGCGATGCCGAGGCCGTGCAACTCCTGACGATCCACAAGTGCAAGGGCTTGCAGTTCGACGTGGTGTTCTGCCCGACGCTATGGCAGTCGTTCGGTGCGCGGAAGGGGCCGTTGGGCGTTGACTTCGCGCTGGCGCCGGACGGCGAGAAACTGGTCCTCGATCTTGGCTCGCCGAAGCTCGCGGAACGACTGCAAGCAAGCGAGCGCGAGGACCATGCCGAGAGCGTGCGACTTGCCTACGTGGCGCTCACGCGCGCGGTGCATCGCTGCTACGTCGCGTGGGGCGAGATTGGCAAAGACGATTCGGCGTCCGACTCCGCCCTCGGCTACCTGCTGCGGTCGGATGGCGATGAAGACAAGCGCGCGGTGCTCAAGTCGTTGGTCGCGAGTTCCGGCGGGCGGATGCGCATCCGCGATGTGGAGAAGGACGGCACGCGTCTCGTCTCGCGCGATGTGGCCACGGTCACGGCACCCCCGCAAGCACGCGCGCTCGTTCTCGCGCCACGCCAGCTCGACACGTGGCGCATCAGCAGCTTTACGGGGCTCACCGCCGGTGCGTATTCGGACGAGGCGCGGGACGACGAGGATCCCATCATGATCCCGGACTCGCTCGCACGGTGGGCCGACGCGCCGGGGTTCCGCGGGTTTCCCGGAGGAGCAGGGCCCGGCGTGGCGCTGCATGCGCTGCTGGAAGAGCTCGACTTCCAGCGGGTCAATGACGCCGGCGTTCCGATCGTCGTGCGCCGCACGCTCGCCGCGCATGCGCTGCTCGGAGTGGGGGAGGTCGCGGAGCGTCGAGTGAATGATGTGACGGCGATGCTCCGTCGGCTCGTTTCCGCACAGATTCCGGGAACGGGCTTCGCCCTCGATCGCGTGCCGCTCGACGCCGGAATGCGGGAGTGGCGATTCGACCTCTCGGTGGACCGGTTCTCCGTGCAGCGTTTCGCGGACGCACTGGCTGCGTTCGGTTCTCCCCATGCTCGCGCGTACGCGCCCTTGCTCGGCACTCTCGACGATTCAGCGTTCGCCGGTTATCTGAGCGGATTCCTGGATCTCGCGTTCGAGCATCAAGGCCAGTGGTGGGTCATCGACTGGAAGTCCAACTGGCTCGGCGCCGAGGATGAGGACTACGCGCCAGCGGCGCTCGACGCGGCCATGCGCGAAGCGCACTACACCTTCCAATACCACCTCTATCTCGTGGCGTTGCACCGCCACCTCCGTGCTCGCCAGCGAGACTACGACCCGGCACGCCATTGGGGAGGGATCGCGTATGCGTTCCTGCGTGGCGTAACGGGGCACGGTGCGTATGGATGGTTTCGCGACCAGCCTACGCCCGCGTTGCTCGATGCGCTCGACGCGGCAATCGGGGGCGCGACGTGAGCAATCTTCGAGGGCTGCTTCGGGCGTTGAGCGAGACGCTCATGCTCGATCCAATAGACGTGCAGATCGCCGGCGTGCTCACACGTCGTACGAATGAAACGGGCGACAAGGCCATTGCACTGGCACTCGGTGCTGCGCTCACGAGTCGCGCCGTTCGCGAGGGACACAGCGCGATCACGATCGCGCAGCTTTCCGAGCAGACGGGCGAGATGCGCACGCAACTCGGGGACGCGGCGCTCCCCGTTTCGTTTGACGACGAGGGCTCCTGGTGGGTGCGCATGCTCGGTTCGAGCACCGATGCGGTTGGCGGCACGACGGGGCTCACGCCCCTCGTGCTCGACGACGGCATGCTGCAGTTTCGCCGGTACTACGACGCCGAGTTTCGCATCGCTGAGCACGTCCGCCGCGCGGTGCAGGTGGGAGGGGAAGGCAATCCACCAGCGTTTTCCATCATCACGGGCGGCCCGGGAACAGGAAAGACCACCATGGTTGCGCGCATGTTGACCGAGATGGTCGCGCGCGAACCAGAGCTGCGGGTCGCACTCGCGGCTCCAACAGGGAAGGCGGCCGCGCGCGTGTCGGAAACGATGCGGCAGCGGCTCGGCACCCTCGCCGCAGACGACGCGACGCGCGCCCACGTACCCGCGGTGGCTCAGACGCTGCACCGCCTCCTGGGCTACCGGCCGTGGAACGACAGGTTCGAACGCAACCAGGACAATCCGCTTGGCGAAGACATCGTGATCGTCGACGAAGCGAGCATGGTGGACGTCTTGATGATGGACGCGCTGCTCCGAGCGCTCAAGCCTGGCGCGCGGCTGGTACTGGTGGGCGACCACAACCAGCTCGCAAGCGTCGATGCCGGCGACGTGCTTGGGGCACTCTGCCGCGCAGCGCACGCGGCGGGTCCCGGCGCGCCGCTGTATGACTGCGTAACGTGGCTGACCAAGAGCTGGCGGTTCGAGGAGCACCCGGCCATCGGTGCGCTGGCCAACGCGATTCTCGCCGGCGATCCGGAAGCCGTGATGAAGGTCTGCGCAAACCGATCGCAGTCCGACGTTCAACTGAATCCACCGCCGCCCGACACCGACACACTGCTTGCCTCTCTCCGGTCACATCTCGAAGAATGCCTGGGCGCAGACTCGCCCGGGGCGCTGCTTGGCGCACTGGAGCGATTCCGCCTGCTCGCGCCGGAGCGTGAGGGGCGGCTCGGTGTTGAAGGGATCAACATCGCCATCGAGCGCTGGCTGGCGCGCCGAGGGCATCCGGTGCACGAGCGGTGGTATCATGGCCGTCCGGTACTGGTGACGGCGAACGACTATTCCACGGGGATCTTCAACGGGGGATCTTGGCGTCGTATGGCGCGAGGGCACCAGCGTCATGGTTCACTTTCCGGCTGACGGCGGCGATACGCGTGCGGTAGCGCCCGCGAAGCTGCCCCTCGTGGCGACCGCTTGGGCGATGACGGTGCACAAGTCGCAGGGGTCGGAGTTCGACGAAGTGCTGGTGGTGCTGCCTGAGCATGAGAGCAGAGTGCTGGGCCGCGAGCTGCTCTATACGGCGGTCACGAGGGCTCGGCAAGCGGTCACCATCTTCGCGTCCGATGCGGCGATGCGGCAGGTAGTGACGCGTCCGGTGGAGAGGACGAGCGGGCTAGTGGCGCGGCTGGGGGACGAGGACGGGGTGCGTGTCAGGGCAACTGCCTTGGCACCATCGGCGAGTTCATGATCCGAGAGGAAAACCGAATCGTCGGGAGCAGCTCCATCACCTGCACGGTCCCGTCCTCCCCACCGTATGCGTTGGGCTTGAGCCATTCCAGCTCATCTGCCAGGTCTGCCTTGGACAGATCGCGATACCAGCAGTTGCCGACTTGGCCGGTTCCGCGAGAGAACTGATACCCGCGGTCCTTGAGCGTGTCCTTCGAGTCGAATAGCGACTTGGTCGCCCAGAGTCGAACCCTCGGCTGGCGTGCATTCTCCAGGAGCGCAGCGAGCACTGGCCGGCCGTCGGAGGGCAGCCGCGTCGCGAGCAGCTCGACCAGCACTTCGCAGTCTTCCGCGGCGTCGTGCGCTTGGTAGAACTTCCCGCAGAATCGCTCCACCAGCCATTCGAGCTTCTGGCTGGTCAGGCCCTGAGCCTCCCACGGCACGTCCTTCCACGAGCACCCCCAGTTCTTCTCCGCGAAAAGTGGAAGTCGCTTTTCGAGAAACGGGCGGTCGAACGCGGCGTTGTGCGCGACGACGAGTACGGCGGGATCGGCGAGCGCGTTCACGGCAGCGTCGTCGATGCGCTGGCCGACGAGGTCGGCGTCTGTCAGTCCCGTGAGGCGCGTGATCTTGGGATCTAGAGGCCGGCCAGGATCTTCCCGCCAGGTCTGACAGAGCCCGGCGAATACGATAACTCCATCGGGCGTGTACTCGAACGGGCAGATCGCGAGCTGAATGACTGCGTCGCGGTCCGAGTTGAGCCCGGTGGTTTCCGCGTCGACGAGGACTGCGCGCCGCGTTTCTGCGGAGGAATCCGTGGGCCAGTCGCGGCGCGGATGGAAACGCTCGTAGACCCGGAATTCTCCGGAATCGCGCAGGCGTTGTGCGAAGGAGCGAAGGTCGAAAATAGTTTCGGACATGGTACGCTCCATTAGACACTCATCTCTACGTGAAGGTGCTCGCCTCACCGCTTCAATCCATGCATGTCTATCAGCTCCGTCCGGCTCTTCGAGCTGCCGAAACCGCTCGGCCTGCTGCCGCTAATCTCCCGCGGGCGATTGGAGTACCAGCCATAATAGCTACTTCATTGCGCTGCAGCGCTCCACTACGACCGCGAGACGTCTGATCTCATCTCCCCGCGGGGTGGCGCTAACGCGTGCTCAGCGATTCGCCCGACAAACTCAGTCAACGCCAATTCGAAATCGCGCGACACATCGCTATAACCGGTCCTCGCGTGGGTTAGCTCATGCAGCATGGTCCCCGCGAATTCTTTCACGCTCCGGAGTTGTGGTCTATGAACGATGATAGTCCCAATAGCCTCCTCCCAAAGACCGTCGGTGGCGCCGCCTGAGGAAAGCGAAGGATGAATCGTCTCGGGATTGCCGGAGACTCGCAAATGTGAGAGAATGGGAGCGTGACAAAGCAGAGGCGGTTTTCTCCTCGGGTTCGGGAGCAGGCAGTCCGGCTAGTCCGGGAGCATCAGGGCGACTACGCGACACACTGGCAGGTTAGGATTCTAGATTTGCCGCGGCCGTGAAGGCGGAAGCGCGTACTCCTCAATTACTGCTGTTGGCAGTGGTGATCGTGTTCGGTTGCATACGGGCAAGCCCGCCACCGCCAGCGACCGTCGTGCTTCCCAGCGACGCGAACGCGCTCGACTCCATGTATCGAACCCACGACTATTTCGCTCTGCGCGAGCGCTTGTCGAATACAGAGACGAACCTAGCTAGTACTGGCTTCTATCTCGCCGCCGTTCAGCAGGCCTTCAACGACCCGCTCCGTTCGAACAGCACGATCGTTCGTGCGCTTCAGGCTATGGGAGTGTCGGACTCGCTCCGGTTCGAGCTGAGACGAATGCAACTCAGCAACGATTTGCGACTCTACGAGTATGATCGCGCAGACAGTGTGGCTGCCGTGCTCTTAGCAGCCCCACCCCCATCCGCCGACTCGGCTACGCTTGCGGACATCCGCAACACCGATCAACTCTTGCGAGCACTGCGCGACGTACCGCCGCAAGTCGCCACGATCACGGGATCGTCGATCCTGCACGCCGATGGCGCCGGCCATGTCCTCGTTCAAATCGGAGATTCGCTTCGTCACTACGGATTTGATACCGGCGCCAATCTCTCCGTGCTGATGCGCTCGGAAGCCGAGGCGCTCGGCTTGCAGATCCGACCGGTCGGGTTGACCGTGGGAAGCTCGACGGATGTGAGTGTGACGGCGGACATCGCCGTTGCAAACCAGCTGACTATCGGGCACGTAGCCTATCGGAACGTCGTGTTCCTGGTCATGCCCGATCGCATGCTCACTTTCAAGGACGGGTTCCAGATTCGGGGCTTGATCGGTTTCCCCGTAATCGAGGCAATGGGTGAGATCCATTTTAGACGGGACGGGTCGATGGAGATTCCTGCGCACGCTTCAGCTCGTGGCATGCACAACCTCGCACTGGAGGAGTTACGGCCACTTATTCAGGTCAGTTACGGCGGCGAAGAACTTGCCTGCTTGTTGGACACGGGCAGTGGACAAACAGAGTTCCTGGCACCGTACTACGTACAACATCGCACGAGTTTCAACGCTAGAGGGGAACCCGACTCCGTGAAGACTGGCGGCGCGGGCGGAGTTCGCACGTTGCCTGTCTATCGATTGCAGCGTGTCAATCTGGAAATTGGCGACACGACTGTCGTGCTTCACGATGTTCCTGTCTACACCACCTTCCTACATCCACCGAAGGACGAGCAGTCCTGTGCAATCGGACTCGACGTGCTGCACTCACTCAGCGAATATGTGCTCAACTTTCACTCGATGACACTGACGTTGCACTAGAAGATGGTCGCGCATATCTGTGTCGTCCTGGCCGCAACATGCCGGCCCGATTATCTAGGAATTGAGCATGCGCTATACGATTGAGGTCGCGCTAGCGCCCACACTCTTCTGCGTTTGTGCGTTCTCGGCCGCAGTCGTTATCCAACTATTGTTGCCGCCTTTATTGTCCCACCGCCGACTACCGGCTTTGCCTTTCCCAGCGGTTGTTGGCGAGTTTATTGATTCGGCGAGACATGACGACTCTAGAGTTACCTAAGGAAATGCGTGTTCGGAGTTGGACACTTTTTTGTCCGGCTACACCGGTACCGTGCCCGTCCAGTCAGACGCTATTAATGAAGCCTGTAACGCCGATCAGTCCGAGCCCGTGCCCTTGATCACTCCTTTCAGCAGCCGTCAATCATGAGCCGTACGCTTCGCGTCGCCGATAGCGCTGGGGTGACCGGATTCGCACGGCAACTCGATGATCGTGCGCTCTGGCTCTTCCAGCAGCGACCCATGTTGCAACGATAGCAGCCGCGTTGCAACTCGCATATCGAGCG
>JGI20207J14881_1000446_pt1 | contig 15129 bp, 19 predicted proteins | sample NGESurdeep092012_4_FD_14881 | JGI IMG/M metagenome (IMG submission 14881)
TCGGCTTCGCGGCGGCTATGCGCGCGCCGCAGTTGGCCAATGATCGACGTGACGCGGCGCTCGATCGAGGAGACCGCCGCCGCGGTGATGCGGCTTCTCACCGAGCGCCGCCGCGCGCCGGGAGCTTGATCATGCCGCTCTGGCTCGCCACGCAACCCCTTGTGCTCGCGTCCAGGAGCGACATCCGCGGCAAGGTTCTCGCCGCCGCGGGGCTGCGCTTTGAAATTCGTCCGGCGCAGGTCGACGAGCGTGCAGTGGAAGCCGCAGCAAAACCCGAAGACGCCTCTGGCGCGGCACGCATTCTGGCGCGGGCCAAGGCGGAAGCCGTTTCGGCGAACATGCCGGACCGTCCGGTGCTCGGCGCCGATCAGACCTTGGCCCTCGGCGTCCATCGCTTCACCAAGCCGAAAGATCGCGCCGAGGCGCTCACACAATTGCAGGCCCTGCGGGGCCGCACGCATGAACTGCATTCGGCGCTGGCGCTGGTGCGCGACGGCAACGTGCTATTCCAATGCGTCGAGACGGCGCGGCTAGCCATGCGCGATTTGTCCGATCGCTTCCTCGAGGACTATCTCGACATGGCCGGCGACCTGGCGCTGTCGAGCGTCGGCGCCTACCAGCTCGAAAGCATCGGCGTGCATCTGTTCGAGCATATCGAAGGCGATTACTTCACCATCCTCGGCCTGCCGCTTTTGCCGCTGCTCGCGTATCTACGCGGCGCGGGATTCGTGGATGGCTGACGATGTTCATCCTCGGCCTCACCGGATCGGTCGGCATGGGCAAGTCGACGACGGCTAAGATGTTCGCCGACGAAGGCGTTCCGGTGCACGACGCCGACGCGGCCGTGCATGCTCTCTACGAAGGTGAAGCGGTCGCGCCGGTCGAGGCCGAGTTCCCCGGCACGACCGCGAAGGGCAAGGTCGACCGCGCCCAGCTTGGCGAGCGGGTGATCGGCCACCCGGAGGAGATGCTCAAGCTCGAGCGGATCGTGCATCCGCTGGTCGCCAAAGCGCGCGACGCGTTCCTGGCCGAAGCCGAAAAGCGCGGCGCCTCGGTCGCGGTGCTCGACATCCCGCTGCTGTACGAGACCGGCGGCGAGGCATTGTGCGATGCCGTCGTGGTGGTTTCCGCGCCGGCGGACATGCAGCGGCAGCGCGTCCTCGATCGGCCGGACATGACGGAGGCGAAATTCGCGGCGATCCTCGCCAAGCAGATGCCTGACGTCGAAAAGCGCGCCCGCGCCGATTTCGTGGTGGATACGTCGCAGGGCTTCGACGCCGCACGGGCGCAGGTGCGTGATATTCTCGCGCGGGTGGGTAGAATGGCGAATCGCCAGCGGTAACGGCAGAACATGCGCGAGATTGTGCTCGACACCGAAACGACCGGCCTGAGCCCCGAACATGGGCATCGCGTCGTCGAGCTCGGCTGCGTCGAGCTGCTCAACCGCATTCCGACCGGTGCGACGTTCCACGCCTATCTCAATCCCGATCGCGACATGCCGGCGGAGGCTTTCGCCGTGCACGGGCTCTCGGCCGAGTTCCTCAAAGACAAGCCGCGCTTTACCGAAGTTGTCGACGATTTCCTCGCCTTCATCGGCGACGCGCCCTTGGTCGCGCATAATGCCGGCTTCGACTACGGCTTCATCTGCCATGAGCTCAAGCGCGCAGCGCGCGCCGAACTGATGCGCGATCGCGTCGTCGATACGCTGATGCTGGCGCGGCGCCGGCACGCCGCCGGCCCGTACAGCCTCGATGCACTGTGCACGCGCTACGGCATCGACAATTCCCGCCGCACCAAACACGGCGCGTTGCTCGACGCCGAGATCCTCGCCGAAGTCTATCTCGAATTGATTGGCGGCCGGCAGGCGCAGCTTGGGCTGGCCGAGACCGTCGAAATTCGCGTCGGCGGCGACGGCGGGATCGCGATCCGCACGCGGCCGGCGCCGCTTGCCGTGCGTCTCAGCGATGCCGAGCGCGAGGCGCATGCGGCCTTCATCGCCACATTGGGCGACGCCGCGATCTGGCTGAGCTATTCAGCGGATAAGTGATCGGCGTTGCGCGATCAGGCCATCGCCTGGCTGGCCTGTGTCTGCTCCATCTTCTGCCGATAGAGCGCGACGAAATCGAACGGATCGAGCAGCAGCGGCGGGAAGCCGCCGTTACGCACCGCGTTGGCGACGATCTCGCGCGCGAACGGGAATAGCAGGCGCGGGCATTCGATCAGCACCACCGCGTTGAGGCTCTCCTGCGGCACGTTCTGCACGCGGAACACGCCGGCGAAGGTCAGCTCGAACGCGAACAACAGGTTCTGCTCGTGCTCGGCCTTGCCCTCGAGCCGCAGCGAGACCTCGACATCGGTCTCGCCGAGCGGACGCGCCTCGACATTGATCTGGATGCCGATCTGCGGCTGCTGGCCCGGCATCAGCGACTGCGGCGCGTTCGGATTCTCGAACGAGAAATCCTTGACGTACTGCGCCAAAACGCTGAGCTGCGGCGGGGTGGGCTCCGGGGAGCCGCCGTTGGTGGTCGACATGAAATCTCCTAGGCGGTGCGGCGGTTCGCTAACACAGCGCCCCCGCGGTGAACAAGGACGGCTCGGTCCGGAGGAATTAACGCCCGTCGTGATGGTTACGACGGTCCGGAAGCTCCGGATCAGGCACGCGCCGCCACTGCTCCGGCTCAAGATCGACCACGCCGTCAGCAGGCCGCGCGGCGCTTGGCCGCATTCCAGCCGCTCCGAACAGCGCCCGGCGCAACGGTGGAACGAGAAGGCACAGGCCGATCACATCGGTGATGAAGCCCGGAATGAGCAGCAGGACACCGGCGAGCAAAAGGAGGCCACCGGTACCGTCGGCCTGCAACGTGCTGAAGTTGCCCTGGGCCATCGCGACCCGGATACGGGACACGTGGCTGCCGCCGGCGTGCCGCAGCAGCATCACGCCGGCGAAGGAGCCGAGCAGAACGAGACCGAAAGCCCGCCCGAAGCCGATCGCCACCGCCACGGCGATGAACACCGCCAGTTCCATGAACGGCAGCATCAACAGGGCCGTCAACATCCAGCGCGCAAGCCTCATCGCTTCCTCATCTGGGCACGGAATTGCGGCAAACCCGCGTGTTGTGGCGGCTGTGCCGCAAATCGTCTATTGTCCGCCCGACAGGGGGGTCGGGCGATGGCTCCCCGGCCTATGGATCGGCGCCGTCAGCCGCTTACATAATACGGGTGGACCGGGTTGCCACGCCGTTCCGCCGAGGACCGGGCCACTTGGGCCAGGCCCGTCACGGTAGCCGAAAGCATGCAAAACGTGTTCGACATCTACACCATCATCTTCCTGGCGCTCGCGGTATTCATTTTCCTGCGGCTGCGCAGCGTGCTGGGCCAGCGCACCGGACGGGAACGCCCGCCTTACGATCCCTATTCGGCGCGCGAGCCGGCGCGGCCGGCGACCGAGAAGGTCGTGGCGCTGCCGCCACGGCCGCCCGGGCAGATCGCTGCGCCGAAGCCCGCGGAGACCCCCGAGTCCGCCGCTGCTGTCGATCCCGCGGCGCGTTGGAAGGGCATCGCCGAGCCGGGCTCGCTGGTGGCCGTCGCGCTCGATTCCATCGCCGCCGCCGATACCAGCTTTGACGCCAAGCATTTCATGACCGGCGCCAGCTCCGCCTACGAGACGATCGTCACCGCTTTCGCCGAGGGCGACCGGCGCGCGCTCAAGAACCTGTTGTCGCGCGACGTCTATGACGGCTTCGACGGCGCCATCGCCGAGCGCGAGAAGCGCGGCGAGACTGTCGAGACGCGCTTCGTCTCGACCGACAGCGCCGACATCACCGCTGCGGAATTGCGGGCGCGCACGGCGCAGTTGACCATGCGCTTCCACTCCAAGCTCATCACCGCGACGCGCGACAAGGACGGCAACGTCATCGACGGCAGTGCCGATCGCGTCACCGACATCACCGACGTGTGGACATTCGCGCGCGACGTGACCTCGCGCGATCCCAACTGGAAGCTGGTCGCGACGGAAGCCGGGCACTAGGGACATGCGGGGAGGGGGGCTCGCTCTCGCAGTGATCGCGGCGCTGACCGCGCCGGCCTTGGCGCGCGAGGTGCCGATGACGCTGCGCCACGCGCATGTGGTGCCGCATACCTTTGCCGACTTGAAGGGCTGGCGCGAGGACGATCACCTCGCCGCCTTCAAGAGCTTCATGAAAAGCTGCAACGCCATCCTCCAGGGATCGAAGGCGACACGCCGCAAGCGGCCGATGTTCGGCGGCCTGTTCATCGCCTGCGAGGAGGCCAAGAAGATCGACGGATCGAGCGCCGCCGCCGCGCGCAGCTTCTTCGAGACCAATTTCAAGCCGATGCGCGTCGCCAAGGCGGGCGACGTCGATGGTTTCTACACCGGCTATTACGAGACCGAGGTCGAAGGCTCACTGACGAAGACGGCGGAATTCAAGGTGCCGTTCTATCGCATCCCGTCGAAATTCAGCGGCCGCAGCAAGGTGTTCGGCCAATACGGCCGCGCCGAGATCGAGAAGGGTGCGCTCGCCGGCAAGGGCCTCGAACTTTGCTGGGTAAAAGACCCGATCGACGTGTTCTTTGCGCAGATCCAAGGCTCGACGCGCGTGAAACTCGCCGACGGCACACTGCTTCGCCTCAACTACATCGCCTCGAACGGCCAGAAATATTATCCCGTCGGCAGAGATCTCATCGACCGCGGTATCGTCGCGCGGCAGGACATGTCGATGGACCGCATCCGCCAGTGGATGGAGGCCAACCCGGCCGAGGCCAAGGAGTTGCGGGAGAAGAACCGCTCCTATGTTTTCTTTGAAAAGACGCCGCTCTCGCCGAAGACGCAGATCGTCGGCGCGCAGGGCGTACCGCTGACGCCGCTGCGCTCGGTTGCGGTCGACAAATCGCTGCATGTCTACGGCACGCCGATCTGGATCGACGCCAACCTGCCGCTCGAGAGTGAAGAGCCGTCGACGCCGTTCCGGCATCTCGTCATCGCTCAGGACACCGGCTCGGCGATCGTCGGCCCGGCCCGCGCCGACATTTTCTTCGGCGCCGGCAGCGGCGTCGAGCACATCGCCGGCCGGCTCAAGGACCACGGCGAGTTCGTGATGCTGGTGCCGCAGTCGGTGGCACTGAAGGGCGATAGCGGTCCGCCGGATATTCCGCTGCCGCCGGCACGTCCGGCCGAGATCGCCACGCGCACCGCGGCTGCGCTCGCCGCGCCGCAGTGAGGCATGGCCTCCCGCGACGGCAAGCGCCGCGTTCTCTCCTATGACGAGCGTGTTCTGTGGACGACGGTGATTAAATCCGTCGCGCCGATGCACGGCGCCTTGCCTGAGATCGAGCAGGCGTCCCCGCCCCCGGAAATGCCGGCGCCGAAACGTGCGTCCCGTCCGCACATGCCGGTAGAGCCGCCGCCGTCTCCGGCCAAGCCCTCGCCAGCGCCTTTGACGCCGCTCGGCCGGCGCATGCGCCAACGCGTCGCCCGCGGCCGCGAGGCGATCGACGCGCGCATGGACCTGCACGGGCTGACGCAGGCTGAAGCGCACGCGGCGCTGTCGCGGTTTCTTAATGCGGCGAGCGGGCGCGGTGCACGGCTGGTGCTGATCATCACCGGCAAGGGCGCCCGCGGCGGCAGCGAGCGCGGCGTGCTGCGGCGCCAGGTGCCGCAATGGCTGGCGCTGCCGGAATTCCGCGATTTCGTGATCGGCTTCGAGGATGCGCACATCGCGCATGGCGGCGAGGGCGCGCTCTATGTCCGGCTTCGCCGTCGTCTGGGCGCCGGCGACGCGGACTGAGGCGCTGGCGCGCGCTGGAGAAAGGCGCGATCATTGTCAAATCGAGCAAGGGAGGCCGCGATGCCGCGAATGCCCGCTTTTGCGTTGATTGCAGTGCTTGCCGCTACGCGCAGTCGGCCGCGATGAAGCCGACCGCGCCGCAGAAAATGGCCTCGCCCGCCGACAAGGCGAAGATGAAGGCGTGCGAGGCGAAAGCTGCGGCTCAGAAGGTGCCCGCGAACGGGCGCGCGAAATTTCTCATGGATTGCATGAAGGCGAATTAGGCCGGACGCCGCGGCCCGGGCGGCGGTGTCTCGCGGCGGCCAAGTGGCGGATTTTCTCACGCAGGCGGGCGAGCCCCAGCCAGATGCCGAGGAATTCGCTTTCGATGTCATCCCATACGACGTCTGTCCGGGCGCCCGTCCCGGCGGACGCTTCGGCAAATTTGGCAGATCGGCTCATTGTACACCCCCACTCACTGGCTACCCCGGNTCGNCGCGCGTAACGATACCCGTATGNCCGCGNCCACAACCTGAAGAATACACCGGTCCGGCAGACTGTCAAATTTTATTTGTCAGCGAGTTGTCACGAGCGGCGCTTGTNACGCCTGCCGCCCCGGTCCGCNCGGCCGGGCGGCGCGGTCAGCGGCACGATCTCCAGGCTCAGCACCGGATCGCCGGCTTTGAGCACGAAGTCGCGATCGCCGGCGTTGAAGATGCAAACTTCCAATTTACCGACGAAGCCTGGTTCGACGTGCTGGGCATGCGCGGCGATCGCGCCGAGCTTAGCCAGATGCAGAGTCGTGCCGACGCGGGCCAGATGATCGTGCGGAAAAGCGAGCACCTCGCCGGTGACGACGCGCACGCTGCGGCCGCGGGCGACGCGCACGCCGAGTGTGCTGTTGACGCCGCGTGGCGCTGTGACCGCGCCGAGCGTCAAATCGAGCGAGGCGCGACGCACGTGCGACTCGTCGAAACCCACAATGCCGATGATGCCATCCTTGACCGCGCGTACGATCTGATGATCGACGAGGATGCCGCCGCCTGCGGCGCGCGGTGCGGAGGATTCGGCAAACGATTCTTTCAGCCAGTAATCGGAGCTGCGTCCGGTGATGCGGCCGAGCTTCGCCGCCATCGCGCGCGAGATCGGTTCGCGCCCGGTGACGATGTTGTTGATCGTCTGGCGAGAGACACCGATCGCCTTGCTGAGAGCAATTTGATTGAGACCGAGTCGCGCGAGCTCCTCGCGCAGATGTTCAGCCGCCTTCGAGTCGCCGCGTCCGGTGCCGTCCCGATTTTGCGCCGCCATCGTCCCCTCCCTGCAACGGCCATCGCGGCGCTCTCGGCCGGCGAAGCCCGGGCGTCGTTTTTACAACCAGAGGCCGAGGAGGAGAAATCGCAAGCCGGACAATCACCGATCTTAGTTTACGCTAACCATATGGCTTACCACGCTAAATTAGCGTCATCAAAACACGCGGAAAGGTAGCAGTGCGCGATTTACAGTATAAATCGGCTCAGATCGGCGTTCTTGGCAAGGTCGCCAACGTTCTTGCGCACGAATTCGGCGTCGATGTGCACGGTCTCGCCGGAGCGGTCGGTGGCGGTGAACGACACATCGTCNAGCACGCGCTCCATCACCGTCTGNAGACGCCGCGCGCCGATGTTCTCGACGCTGCCGTTGACCGACACGGCGACGTCGGCGAGTTCGTTGATGGCGTCCTCGGTGAAGTCGAGCGTGACGCCTTCGGTCGCCAACAGAGCCACGTATTGCTTGATCAGCGACGCCTCCGGCTCGGTCAGGATGCGGCGGAAGTCGTCGCGCGTCAGCGCCTTCAATTCGACGCGGATCGGCAGCCGCCCCTGCAATTCCGGCAACAGGTCCGACGGCTTGGACAGATGGAACGCGCCAGAAGCGATGAACAGGATGTGGTCGGTCTTGACCGGCCCGTGCTTCGTAGCGACCGTGGTGCCCTCGATGAGCGGCAGAAGATCGCGCTGCACGCCCTCACGCGACACGTCGGCGCCACTGCGGCCCTCGCGGCCGGCGATCTTGTCGATCTCGTCGAGGAAGACGATGCCGTTCTGCTCGACCGTGCGGATGGCCTCCTGCGTAAGCTGCTCGGTGTCGAGCAACTTGTCGGACTCCTCGTTGATCAGCAGGGGATGCGAGTCGCGCACATTGACGCGCCGCGTCTTGGTGCGGCCGCCGCCGAGCTTGCCAAAGATGTCGCCGATCGAGATGGCGCCCATCTGCGCACCGGGCATGCCGGGAATTTCGAACATCGGCATGCCCGAGCCGCCCTGGCTCACCTCGATCTCAATCTCCTTGTCGTCGAGTTCGCCGGCGCGCAGCTTCTTGCGGAAGCTTTCACGCGTCGCCGGGCTCGCGCCGGGGCCCACCAGCGCGTCGAGGACACGCTCCTCCGCCGACTGTTCAGCGCGGACCTGCACGTCCTTGCGCTTCTTTTCGCGCGTCAGTGCGAGGCCGATCTCGACCAGGTCGCGCACGATCTGCTCGACGTCGCGGCCCACATAGCCGACCTCGGTGAACTTGGTGGCCTCGACCTTGAGAAAGGGCGCACCGGCAAGCTTGGCAAGCCGGCGCGAAATCTCGGTCTTGCCGACGCCGGTCGGGCCGATCATCAGGATGTTCTTCGGCAGCACCTCGTCGCGCAGTCTGTCGTCGAGTTGCAGGCGGCGCCAGCGATTGCGCAGCGCGATAGCGACGGCGCGCTTGGCGTCGTTTTGGCCGACGATGAAGCGATCGAGTTCAGAGACGATTTCGCGGGGAGAGAAGTCGGTCATTAATGGCTACTTGCGGTGTTCACGCTTTCAAGCTTTCGATCGTCACATTACGGTTGGTGTAGACGCAGATCTCGGCGGCGATATCGAGCGAGCGGCGCACGATCTCTTCCGCGTCGAGCGGCTGATCGAGCAGCGCGCGCGCGGCGGCGAGCGCATAATTGCCCCCGGAGCCGATGCCCATGACGTTGTTCTCCGGCTCGAGCACGTCGCCCGTGCCGGTGAGCACCAGCGACACCTTGCTGTCGGCGACAATCATCATCGCCTCCAGCCGGCGCAGATAACGGTCGGTGCGCCAGTCCTTGGCGAGTTCGACCGCGGCGCGGGTGAGCTGGCCGGGATACTGCTCGAGCTTGGCCTCGAGCCTCTCGAACAAAGTGAAGGCGTCGGCGGTGGCGCCGGCGAAGCCGCCGATGACGTCGCCCTTGCCCAGCGTGCGAACCTTGCGCGCGTTCGATTTGATGATGGTCTGGCCGATGGTGACTTGGCCGTCGCCGCCGATCACCACCGTGCCGCCCTTGCGGACGGTCAGGATAGTGGTGCCATGCCAGGAAGGAAGCTCAGCGGACGCCATACGTTAACCCCTTGAGAGCCGTGATCTAGGCACAGCGGCCCGGGAATGCAAACCGGCGCCGAGGCGTTGGCGAATCCGCCTTAGCCCTGCTAAAAGGCGGCGCAATCGAAGGATTTTTCCCATGCGCAAAGGCGCCGTGCAGCGCAAGACAAAGGAAACCGCCGTCGACGTCGCGATCGATCTCGACGGCGAGGGCCGAGCCGACGTTTCGACTGGTATCGGCTTCCTCGACCACATGCTCGATCTTCTGGCGCGGCATTCGCGTATCGACATCACGGTCAAGGCCAAGGGCGACCTGCATGTCGATCACCATCACACCACCGAGGACGTCGGCATCGCGCTCGGCCAGTCGCTGAAGCAGGCGCTCGGCGACATGAAGGGCATCACGCGCTATGCCGACGTGCACATGCCGATGGACGAGGCGTTGACGCGCGTCGCCATCGACATCTCCGGGCGGCCGTTCCTTGTGTTCAACGCGGAGTTCGTGCGCGACAAGGTCGGCACCTTCGACACCGAACTGGTGCAGGAGTGGTTTCAGGCCTTCGCCATGAATGCCGGCATCACGCTGCACGTCGCCACTTTATATGGGACGAACGATCACCATATTGCCGAGTCGTGCTTCAAGGGCTTGGCGCGGGCCTTGCGCGCGGCGGTGACCATCGATCCGCGTGCCGCCGGCGAGGTGCCCTCAACCAAGGGTTCGTTGGGGGGTTAGTCGCCCGGGGGTCTGCCTGCGTCAAAGCCGCGCCAGGCGCGGCCGACGCGTTCAGTCTAGTGAGTTTAAGAATGCCCACATTCACCGTGCACGCACCGCCGCGACGAGAAGGCGAGGTACCGGCCTCGCCGGAACGCTTTGCGTTCGTGCGCGACGGNTTCCACGGCTGGGCCTTTTTGCTCGCACCGCTGTGGCTGATCGCACACCGCCTGTGGTTGGCCTTCGCGGCCTATGTCGCCGTCACTGTTGTGGTGGCGGCGGGCCTTGCGGTGCTGGGTGCCTCGGCCTCGGCGCAGGGCCNTGCTGCTTTCGCCATCGCGCTGCTGGTCGGCTTCGAGGCTTCGAGCATCCGCCGCTGGACGCTGACGCGCCGCGGCGGGGCGACGCTCGGCTTCGTCGTCGGCGAGGATCGGGATGTCGCCGAGCGGCGGTTCTTCACGCAATGGGCGGCGCACGGACAGGGCGCGGCGGGGCCGCCACGCGAGCCGGCCGGCACGCCGACCCTGCCGGTCCGCCGCGGACCGCCGACCGGGGGCGACGTGATCGGTTTATTCCCCGAGCCGGGGCAGAGTCGATGAGTGTCGTCATCGTCGATTACGGCTCCGGCAATTTGCACTCGGCGGCGAAAGCTTTCGAGCGCGCCGCGCGCGAGAGCGGGCATGCGCAGCCGATCGTGGTCACGTCCGATCCGGCGGCGGTGGCGCGCGCCGATCGCGTCGTGCTGCCGGGCGTCGGCGCCTTCGCCGACTGCCGCCGCGGGCTCGACGAGATCCCCGGCATGGTCGATGCGCTCAACGAGACGGTGCGCAAACGTGGCCGGCCGTTCTTCGGCATCTGCGTCGGCATGCAATTGATGGCGGAGCGAGGCCGCGAGTATCACGTCACGCCAGGGCTCGGCTGGATCGCCGGCGAAGTCGACCGCATCAAGCCTGCCGATCCGGATTTGAAAATCCCGCACATGGGCTGGAACACGCTCAACGTCAGGCGCGAGCACCCTCTGCTCGAAGGCCTGCCCGTAGGCCCCGACGGGCTGCATGCCTATTTCGTGCACTCCTTTGAACTCAAGCCGACGCATCAGGACGACCTGATCGCGCAGAGCGATTACGGCGGGCCGCTGACGGCGATCGTCGGCCGCGACACAATGGTCGGCACGCAGTTTCACCCGGAGAAGAGCCAGAAGCTGGGGCTACGGCTGATCGCGAACTTTTTGAAATGGGCGCCGTGATGAATGTGAAGTGGTTCGTTGCGCGGGTGGGGGTTATTGGAATGCCCCCCGCCCTGCTCATCTCGCTTACGCCCGGTGAGCGACCCTCCCCACAAGGGGGAGGGCAATGATGATTTTGTTTCCCGCCATCGATCTGAAGGAAGGCCTCGCCGTGCGGCTCGAGCAGGGCGACATGGCGCGCGCGACAGTGTTTCACCGCGATCCGGCGTCGCAGGCGCGCGCCTTCGAGCAGCAGGGCTTCGAATATCTCCACATCGTCGATCTCGACGGCGCCTTTGCCGGGAAGCCGGTCAACGCCGCGGCCGTCGACCGCATCCTGGAAAGCGTCAGCATCCCGGTGCAGCTCGGCGGCGGCGTGCGCGACATGAAGACGACGGAGGGCTGGCTCAGCAAAGGCGTTACGCGGGTGATCATCGGGACCGCCGCGGTGCGCGATCCGGCCTTTGTGAAAGAGGCGGCGAAAGCGTTTCCCGGCCGCGTCGCCGTCGGCCTCGATGCGCGCGACGGCAAGGTCGCGGTCGAGGGCTGGGCGGAGACGTCGGAAGTGAGCGCGCTGGACATCGCCCGCCGCTTCGAGGATGCCGGCGTCGCGGCCATCATCTACACCGACATCTCGCGCGACGGCATGCTCAAGGGCCTGAACCTCGACGCCACCATCGCGCTTGCGGACGCGATCTCGATCCCCGTCATCGCGTCCGGCGGCCTCGCCTCGATCGGCGACATCGAGGCGATGCTCGAGCCGCGCGCGAACACGCTCGAAGGCGCCATCGCCGGCCGCGCGCTTTATGACGGCCGGCTCGACGCGGCCGCGGCGCTTGAGCTCATCCGCGCGTCCAAGGCGGCGGCCTGATCGCATGTTCAAGGTCCGCGTCATTCCCTGCCTCGACGTCAAGGACGGCCGCGTCGTCAAGGGCGTCAAGTTCGTCGATCTGCGCGATGCCGGCGATCCGGTCGAGGCGGCGATCGCCTACGACGCCGCCGGCGCCGACGAATTGTGCTTCCTCGACATCACCGCGAGCCACGAGAACCGCGACACGATCTTCGACGTCGTGCAGCGCACCGCGGAAGCCTGCTTCATGCCGCTCACTGTCGGCGGCGGCGTCCGCACCATCGACGATATCCGCAAGCTGCTCAGTTGCGGCGCCGACAAGGTCTCGATCAATACCGCCGCGGTGGCGCGGCGGGCGTTCGTCAAGGAGGCGGCGGAGAAGTTCGGCGACCAGTGTGTCGTCGTCGCCATCGACGCCAAGAAGGTGTCAAAGGACGGCGAGAAGGATCGCTGGGAAATCTTCACCCATGGCGGCCGCAAGCCGACCGGGCTCGATGCCGTCGATTATGCGCGCGAGGTGGTGTCGCTCGGCGCCGGCGAGATTCTGCTCACCTCGATGGACCGCGACGGCACCGGCCACGGCTACGACATCCCGCTGACGCGGGCGCTCGCCGACGCCATCACCGTGCCTGTGATCGCTTCGGGCGGAGTCGGCACCCTGCAGCACATGGTGGAGGGCATTCGCGACGGCCACGCTACCGCGGTGCTGGCGGCCTCGATCTTCCATTTCGGTCAGCATTCGGTGCGCGAGGCCAAGGACTACATGGCCGCCGCCCGCCTGCCGATGCGGCTCGATCCGTGAATTCTTTACCCTCCCCCGCGAGCGTAAGCGAGCAGTGGGGAGGGTCGACGCCAAAGGCGTCGGGGTGGGGGCTCTTCACGAAATAAGAGTCCCCCGGCCCCGCCGCTACGCGGGGAGAGGGAGTCGAGAAGCCGGAATGACGATCCTGATCGGAGATGCTACACCCGCGTCGCAAAAGGACACTCCGATGGCTGACTTCACCCTTACCGACCTCGAACGCCGCGTTGCCGAACGCGCGCAGGCGAGCGCCGCCGATTCATACACGCGCGCGCTGATCGACAAGGGCGTGGCGCATTGCGCCAAGAAAATGGGCGAGGAAGCCTTCGAGACGGCAATGGCAGCCGTGCAGGAAGACAAGGGCCGGCTCGTTTCCGAAGCTGCCGACCTTCTCTATCATCTTCTCGTTGTGCTCAAGGCGCGCGGCGTCGCGCTGGCCGAGGTCGAAGCCGAGCTTGCAAAACGCACCGCGCAGTCGGGCCACACCGAGAAGGCGTCGCGGTCGCGCGACTGATCTGGACGTTCCGATGGAACAGCGCACCGAAGCAAACCTTTCCCCGTACCGCACCTATTCGCGCTCCCAGTGGGCGGCGATGCGCGCCGACGCGCCGATGACACTGACCTCGGACGAGGTGCAGCGACTGCATTCGCTGCACGACCGCCTCGACATCAAGGAGGTCGAGGAAATCTATCTGCCGCTGTCGCGACTCCTGTCGATGTATGTCGACGCAACGCAGCGCCTGTTCGTGGCGCAGCAGCGCTTCCTCGACTCGGAAGACGCCAAAATGCCCTACGTGATCGGCGTCGCCGGCTCGGTCGCGGTCGGCAAGTCCACGACAGCGCGCGTGTTGCAGGCGCTTCTTGCGCGCTGGCCGAACATGCCGAAGGTCGATCTCGTCACCACCGACGGCTTCCTCTATCCGAACGCCGTGCTGGCGCGTGAAGGGCTGACGGAGAAGAAGGGCTTTCCCGAGAGTTACGATCTGCCGGCGCTGTTGCGCTTTTTGACCGACGTGAAGGCGGGACGAAGGCCGGCGCGCGCGCCGATCTATTCGCACCTCATCTACGACGTCATCCCGAACCAGTGGGCCGAGGTCGACCGGTGCGACATCCTCATCGTCGAGGGCCTGAACGTCCTACAGACCGGGCGGCTGCCGAAAGACGGCAAGGCCATTCCATTCGTGTCGGACTTTTTCGATTTCTCGGTCTATCTCGACGCCGACGAGGACGTGCTCAAGAGCTGGTACGTCGATCGGTTTTTGACCTTGCGCGGCACGGCTTTCCGCGATCCAAAATCCTACTTTCACCGCTACGCCAATTTGTCGGACAGCGAGGCGATCGGGACGGCGTCGTCGATCTGGGAGCGCATCAATCTCCTGAACCTGCACGAGAACATCCAGCCGACGCGCCAGCGCGCCGACCTGATCCTCAAGAAGTGCGAGGATCACAGCGTCGATCACGTGTCGCTGCGACGATTGTAAGATCTCCCGCTTCCGCGGGGACAACAGGCCCGCTCACGCCGCGCGGCGGCTCAGATCGAAGTGCTCGAAATAGCGCTTCTGGATCACCGACATCGGCAGCACGATCAGCACGTCGGTCGTGCCGAACTCGTGGTCGATGACGGCGCCGTCGCCGATATAGGCGCCAAGCCGCAGATATCCCTTAACCAGCGGCGGCAATCCGCGCAGCGCGGCCTTCGGATCGATCGCTTCCTTCGGCATCCGGTTCATCTCGACATAGCGATCCGGCAGCGCCCGCGCGCGCCACTGCTCCGGCGCTTGCGCGTAGTGATGCAGAAACGACAGCGGCACCGCGAGCAGCTCCGGATCGGTGCCTTCGATCGACGCGCAGCCGATCATCACGTCGCAATGGTTCTGCATCACGTAGGCATGAATGCCGTGCCACAGGAGTTCGACGGTGCGCTTGTTGCGGTACTCGCTCAGCACGCAGGAACGGCCGAGCTCGAGGAATTGCAGATGGCCGTGGCGGCCGATCAGGCCGCCGATGTCGAATTCGCGCGCGGTGTAGAAGCCGCCGTAATCTTCCGCGAGCGGCTGCCGCAGCAAGCGATAGGTGCCGACGACAGCCGGACGGTCGATCGCGCCGCGCTCGCGGCTCTCGTGGTCGAGGACGAGCAGGTGATCGCAGAAGGCGTCGTACGAATCGACATCGCGGCGCGCGAGCAGCCGCCCCGGCGTGGGGACCGCCGAGCCTTCCTGGTAGAACACGCGGTAGCGCAGCTTCTGCGCCTGGCGCACTTCGGCGGCGGTCTGCGCCAGCCGCACCTCGAGGTTGCCGACGCGGCCGAGGCTCTGCGACGGCCGATGCGCGCGCGCGGCGAATGTCTGCAAGCCACCATAGGCCTGCAATGTCGGAATAATCCGCGGCACGGTGCGGGCGGAC
>JGI20207J14881_1000451_pt1 | contig 15041 bp, 15 predicted proteins | sample NGESurdeep092012_4_FD_14881 | JGI IMG/M metagenome (IMG submission 14881)
CATCGTTTCAGAGGCGAGGAATAAACCGCATCGAACTTCAATCCCAGAAGATAATTCGAAAGTTCGACGGCCTCTTTTTCACCACGAGTCGACAACGCTATTTGATCATCACGGCCAGCCAATATGCCTTTCAGATTGGCGGTTGAATGAGCGTGGCGAAGGAGAATCACCTCACAATTCTCTTGGTGAGAACTCTTTCTCCCAGAACTTTTCTTCACTGCACTAGGTTACCGAGAATTCTTCGAATGGGTTGCTAGGGTCAGACCATGGAAAAACGCACCCTTGGTCGATCCGGGTTACAGGTATCTCGAATCGGTCTTGGAACGATGACGTGGGGACGCGATACTGACGAACATGAAGCGGCCAATCAACTAAAGACCTATCTTGATGCGGGTGGCAACTTCATTGATACCGCGGCGGTTTACGGCGATGGTGATGCCGAACGAGTTATCGGTGGTTTCTTGGGGTCGCTAGTAAATCGCGATGAAATCATCATCGCCACAAAAGCAGGAATTTCATTTAAATCTGGCGAGCGAGTTATTAGCAACTCTCGGACTAGTCTTTTGAGTGATCTGGATGCCTCTTTAGAACGCCTCGGAATAAATTTTGTTGATCTTTGGCAGATTCATCAATGGGATGCGCAGGTACCACTCGAAGAGACACTATCGGCACTTGATTTCGCAGTAACGAGCGGTCGAGTCAGATACGTTGGTGTTTCGAATTTTGCTGCGTGGCAGTTGGCAAAAGCGGCAACTTTGCAGAACCCCTTCTTCGGGAAGGTCGCACTATCATCGATCCAATCTGAGTACTCACTACTTAATCGAGGTATTGAGAATGAAGTAATTCCGGCATCGATCGAAGTTGGCGTAGGGGTACTTGCTTGGTCTCCATTAGGTCGAGGCGTACTCACTGGAAAATATCGCAGCGGAATTCCTTCTGATTCACGAGGGGCAAGTCCACATTTCTCTGGATTTATTGCACCCTATACAGATAATCGAGCCCGCTCGATCGTGGATGCGGTTTACGTTGCGGCAGAAGGCTTGGGCTACTCTCCAACGGAGGTATCGTTATGTTGGGTTCGAGATCAACCAGGTGTTGCAAGTGCAATTGTTGGAGCTCGGACTGGAGCACAACTTCGTGGCGCGCTTGGTGTTGAAGAGATTGAAATTCCAATTCAAGTCCGCGAAGCACTCAATGAAATATCATCTCCCAAATAAAAATAGATAAAATCAGCAGTTCTCGAAGAAATGCACGAGAGCGCGCACTCCAAACTTAACTCCATCAACCGGAACGCGCTCATCAACACCATGAAAGAGCGCGAAGAAATCTAGATCTGCTGGTAAGCGAAGTGGACTAAACCCATACCCAACAATCCCTAGATCACTTAAAGCTTTGTTGTCAGTGCCCCCAGACATTAGATATGGGACAGGAATTCCTTCGGGGTCTTGCGAAAGGATTGCTGCCGTCATCGCTTCAACAAGCGGACCAGAGAAATCCACTTCCAGCGCTTTATCTCTCACCTGAACCGTTATTTCGGCGTCATCACCAACCAGTTGGCGAATTGTTTCCTCTAATTCATGTTCAAAACCGGGCAGAAATCGTCCATCAACGATTGCACTTGCTGACCCAGGAATAACATTTGCTTTGTACCCTGCGTTTAGCAAGGTGGGATTCGCCGTATTTTGAACGGTCGCGCCCATCATGCGCGCTGCTCCCCCAATATGTTTGAGTAAATCAGCGGCATTTGCTGGGTCATATTTTTCACCAGTCAACTCTGCAATCTTCCCAAAGAATTTTGCACCCGTTGCGGTTTCTCGTTGCGGCCATATGTGTGTACCAATACGGGCAACAATTCTTGAAAGTTTGGTAACCGCATTGTCGGCATTGATAAAGGAGCCATGACCTGCGGTTCCCTTGGCGGTGATTTCCATCCATTGAATACCCTTTTCGGCCGTCTCGATGAAATAGAGACGGTGTCCACCGGTGATGGTTACAGAGAAACCTCCAACCTCTGAAATTGCTTCAGAGTAACCAGCAAATATCTCTGGACGATTCTCGACCATCCAATGTGAACCGAAGGTACTTCCAGCTTCTTCGTCTGCAAAAAAGATCAGTAAAATATTGCGAGGTGGAACATATCCAGTGCGAGCCCAAGCACGAACAATTGATAGAAACATGGCGTCGCCATCCTTCATGTCAACCGCGCCGCGACCCCAGATATACCCATCAATTAGTTCACCCGAAAACGGATCTACCTTCCAATCCGCGGCATTTACTGGAACAACATCAAGATGTCCGTGGACGACTAGTCCAGGGCGAGAGGTATCACGGCCAGGGATTCGCGCGACTACATTAAAGCGCTTCGGACCAGTTTCGATAAGTTCAGATTCAATTCCAACCTCGGCTAACTTACCTACTACATACTTGGCAATCGCTTCTTCATCTCCTTTCCCCTCGCCATGATTGACGCTAGGGATGCGAATTAACTCCTGCAGGATTTGAACGCAATCATCTTCTAGCGCGATCAGTTGAATGTCGGTCAGTGCTTTGGTATCCATGCTTCTATCCTGCCCTAATCGTGGCATCGGAGCCAAGATTATCTTGGTATTCTTATTCACTCAGTCAGATTGAATGACTGCACCTGTCCGGGTGGCGGAATTGGCAGACGCGCTAGCTTGAGGTGTTAGTGCCCGCAAGGGCTTGAGGGTTCAACTCCCTTCTCGGACACGATATTTTCTACGAAGATTTATTAAATGAAGCACATACCTCTCCTGGCGAACATCTGGGATGAGTCGACTCGATCTCTTGACGTGAAGCACCTCACAGTTAAGATGTAAAGAGTGGTAGCGCTCGCGCGGTATCACCGCAAAGCACGCCAATAGTTGTTGGCCTCATCTCAGTTGTGGGGGTAAGAATGACAAGGATGACGGGAAGCGGCGAGGGAGATGGCGGACTGGATTTAGGGGTGTGCTTGCCGATGTTGGTGGAAAGTTGGAAAGCTACTCCCTCAAATTGGTTGAGGCCAGGAACGCCGTGATGCGTCTCAAGCCCGCGCAATTAATTTTTGCGCTATTAACTCTGGTCATGTTTGTAGCAATGACGTTTACTTCGATTACCACGTTTCACGTATCAGAAACAAATAATAAGATCTTGACGGCGGCGGACACCTCGCTGCCCACAATCACTTCCGCTTCACAGGAAGCACTCGCATATGTAGCAATAGTCGAACAATGGTTCAGCGGCAATATACCTAAAAGCGAAGTCGAAAGCGCTCGGGGCTTACTCGCCAAAGACTTGAATGCCTTTAATAATTTAAGCGGCACATCTGTTAGTAGCCTAGCGCAGCCATCATCTCTCCAAGCTTTAAAGACGGTAGATGCCGTAATTCAAAAATCGTCCCAAGGGCTTCTTCCCATCCCATTGCAGGCGAAGACCCATGCCGCTATTGATTCGAAGCTAAAAAATATCACAACTCTTGCTTCAGAGTTGTACATTTCATTTCAGAAAGAAATTGACACCCAGTTGAGATTAGCCGTATCAGGACGTCAAAGAACGCTCACGAGAAACGAATTGATTCTTGATCTCTTTCTTCTGATGCTATTAATTTTAATTTTATGGGTGGGTATTACTTTTTCAAGGCAGTACAAGTCCACCCAAGGTTCCATTAAAACGCAAATGGCTGATCTTGAGTCAAGTAAAGAGGAAGATAAATTCGTTTTTGCAAACTTAGCCAGGTTTGCGGTGATGCTTCAAGGTGAGCGTGACCTCAAGACTGTATCGAAGACCGTACTGTCCGAATTGGCTCCGCTAGTGAATGTCCAGCATGGCGTATTTTACATTATGAATAAGTCAGCTGGTACGGAAGTTCGACTCCAGATGCTCTCCTCATACGCCTATAAGGAACAGACCAACATTCCTAAAGAATGGAAGGTAGGCGAGGGTCTAGTTGGACAAAGCGCCCTTGAAAAGAAACGCATTCTGCTCACCGATGTACCTCACGATTACATCCATATCACCTCCGGGTTGGGCGCGGCTAAACCACTCAATATTATGGTGGTGCCGATGATTTTTGAAGGTGATGTCAAGGGCGTTCTTGAGTTGGCATCCTTCACGCCGTACTCTACAACGCAGCAAGGATTTTTAGATCACCTCGCCATCTCAATAGGGATTGTGATCAACACCATCGAAATTAATATGCGTACGGACGAACTGCTCAAGCAGTCACAGACTCTTACGGAAGAACTACAGAGTCAACAGGAAGAACTACGTGAGACCAATCAAGAATTGGAAGAAAAGGCCCAGTTGCTGGAAGAGCAGAAACTTGAAGTTGAAATAAAGAATCGCGAGGTCGAACAAGCGAAGACCACGGTGGAAGAGAAGGCATCGCAACTCGAACTTACTTCCAAATATAAATCTGAGTTTCTTTCCAATATGTCGCATGAGTTGCGTACGCCGCTCAATAGTTTGCTAATTCTTGCCGAGCATCTTGGCGATAATACGAAAAGTCATTTCGACCCAGAAGAGGTCGAATTCGCCAGATTAATTCATGTATCGGGCAATGATCTGCTCTCGCTCATCAATGAGATTCTTGATTTGTCAAAGATTGAGTCAGGTACGGTATTAGTCAACAATGTGACCGTACCGTTTGCTACTGTACAGGACCAAATTGAAAATACATTTCGTCATATCGCCAAAGATCGCGGACTTGACCTTGGGATAACTTTTGGCAATGACTTGCCTTCAACCATCGTGACGGATGAGATGCGGTTACTACAAGTGCTAAAGAATTTGTTATCCAATGCTTTCAAATTTACAAAGAGCGGGAAAGTATCGGTCCGCATGGACCTCGCTCACTCCGGTTGGAACGTTGAGAACAAGAGCCTAAGTGGCGCGGATGAAGTAATCGTCTTTACTGTTGAGGATACGGGTATTGGTATCTCAACTGATAAGCAGCGGATCATTTTTGAAGCATTTCAACAAGGTGACGGTGGAACTGCACGTAAGTATGGTGGCACTGGCCTCGGGTTATCGATCAGCCGCGAAATCGCTCGCTTACTGGGTGGTGAACTCACACTAGTGCGTAGTGCTCCACAACATGGCAGCACCTTTGCACTTTACTTGCCACAAAATCGATTAAAAGGTGAGGTGCTGGAAGCGACTTCGGAGCATGAAGAAAGACCACATGATGCGCACCAATCTAACGCAGGTCGTGCGGGCATTTCATATGAGACGTTGAGCGCAATGCAGTTGAGCGCAATGCAAGGGTCCGATATTGCTGATGATCGCGACATTATTGAAGGTGATCGCGTGCTATTGATCATAGAGGATGATCCAGCCTTCGCTAAAGTTCTCCTCGACTTGGCGCGCGAGAAGGGTTTCAAGGGCATTGTTGCGTTGCGCGGCGTGGAGGCGTTAGAACTAGTTCGCAGTCACAAACCCGACGCCATCACTCTGGACATTCACATCCCGGATATGGACGGCTGGGCGATTTTGGAGGCACTCAAGCATGATCCCGATCTGCGTCATATTCCCGTGGATGTCATCACCGCTGAAGACACTCCGCTACGCGCGTTATCACAAGGGGCCTTCCAGTACCTCACCAAGCCGGTGAGTCGGGTTCAGCTCGGTGCGGCAATAGACGCCACGAATATCTTCCTCGATCGATCAATGAAAGACTTGTTGTTAGTTACTACCGATAAGAATGAGGCTAAGCAGATTACCGAGTTGCTCGACGATGGCGATGTCAGTATCCAACATGCCAACACCGGCAAGGCAGCAATGGATGTCATGAGCAAGAAATCTTTTGATTGCGTGGTCGTCGGAGCGAAACTGCCCGATATGAGTGGCACCAATTTCATCATTGCCGTGCGTGAGAATAAATTGTTAGCAGGGACACCTGTGGTGGTATTTAATAGCGCGCCGACTACCGATGCTGAGCGGCACGAACTTGAAAAACTCGGCACCGCTAGCGTGGTGAGAAGGGCCGATTCATTCGATCGTCTGCTCGACCAGACGGCGCTGTTCTTGCACCGCGTAGTTTCCCGCCTGCCGGAGGAGAAACGCAAATTGCTTCAGCAACTTCAACAATCAGCCAGTAATCTCGGCGGGAAAAAGATATTGATCGTAGATGATGACACACGAAATATCATCGCGCTTTCTGCCGCACTAGAACACAGGGGCCTGATCATGTTGTCGGCGACAAATGGCAACGACGCCCTGGATCTTTTGAAGAAAACACCCGAGATAGATCTAGTGCTCATGGACATCATGATGCCAGGGATAGATGGGTATGAAACTATGCGCGAGATTCGCAAGTTAACTAAATTCGAAAAGTTGCCGATCATCGCTCTGACCGCCAAGGCCATGGTTGGTGATCGTGAAAAATGTCTTGAAGCCGGAGCCTCAGATTATTTAAGTAAGCCCGTCAATATCGAACAACTCGCTTCCCTGATGCAGGTGTGGCTATCAAAATAGAAGACATTGAACTTGAGGACATCGAAGTTTCTTTATTGGTCGAAGCGATTTATCAGCGTTGGGGTTACGACTTTCGCGACTATGCGCCTGCATCATTGAAGCGGCGTATCCGACGCATTGTTGAGATAGAAAAGTTATCATCAATATCTGTCTTGCAAGAACAGGTGTTGCGCGACTCGGACTGCATGCAACGTTTTCTTGACCAGTTGGTCGTAAGTGTCACTTCGATGTTCCGGGATCCGGGATTCTATTTAGCATTTCGTACGATAGTCGTGCCACTGCTCCGAGATCGACCTTCGCTTCGAATCTGGCACGCTGGTTGTGCTAGCGGTGAGGAGGTGTATTCGATGGCCATTTTGCTACAGGAAGAGGGGTTGCTCGAGCGGACGCTGATCTATGCCACCGACCTTGACCAAGCGGCGCTAGATAGGGCCAAGGAGGGTATCTACCGGTTGGATCTCATGAAGGTGTATACCGAGAACTACCAAGCCGCTGGTGGCAGCGCGTCATTCTCCGAGTATTACCATGCTGGTCATGGTCACGTGGTGTTGCGCAAGGATCTGTCGAAGAATATCGTCTGGGCCCAACACAATCTCGTCACCGATGCCTCCTTTAATGAGTTCCATCTGATTCTTTGCCGCAACGTACTGATTTATTTTAACGCCCGTTTGCAGGAGCGCGTTCATAGTCTGATTTATGAGAGTCTTGCAGAAGGCGGTGTCTTGGTTTTGGGTAGACAAGAAAGCCTGCAATTTACACCCCACGAATCAAATTACCGCGTTCTAGACAGACGCGAAAAAATCTTCCAGCGCGTGAATTGATGTCACTTAAATTGGTGGTGGTGGGCGCCTCGCTCGGCGCCTTGGAAGCGCTGCGCGCGATATTGCCTGCGGTACCTGCCGATTTTCCGGCAGCGCTGATTATCGTTCTCCACCGCGACAAGGAGGAAACGGGAGACTTACTGCCATTGCTTGAATCTAGATGCGTATTGCCAATCGGCTTTCCATTGGATAAAGAGCCCATCCTTGCCGGTTACGTATATATAGCTCCCCCTAATTACCATTTATTAGTGGAAGGTGACCACTTCGCTTTTTCGTTGGATGCACCAGAAGATTACGCCCGCCCTTCAATTGATGCCCTCTTTGAGAGTGCGGCCGAGGCTTACGGCGCAATGGTAACTGGCATCGTGTTGACCGGCATGAGGCAGGACGGTGCGCGCGGACTGGCGGCGATCCACCGCCATCGTGGGGTGGTATTAGTGCAGTCGCCAGAGGAGGCAGTTGCAACAGGGATGCCACTTGCAGCATTGGTCGCGGTACCTAGCGCACAAGTATTGACTCTCAAAGAGTTAGGGAAATTGTTAGCGAAGATGACACCCTGAATTGATTGGGAAGAATTGATTGAGAAATCCAACGGCATGAAATACCTAACATTTCACGTGTTTGAAGGGTTTTTAATTATGTTGTGCCCAATAGATTGCGTGACTGCTTCGGTGCGCGAAGAGACGCCAGCCATGACCGCATAGATAGCCTCTTGTAATTCAGCTCCAGTAACGGATTTGAGTAAAAAACCATTTGCACCTGCTTGAAGCGCTTCGTTTATTTCATCCGTTTCAGCAGAAGCCGAGAGAATAATAATTTGAATTTCAGGAAAATCCGCTTTGATATTTCGGGTGGCTTCAATTCCTGACACTATTGGCATATTTAGGTCCATCAAAATGACGTGAGGGTGCAGTGCGGCAGCGAGTGAATGCGCTTCAAAACCATCATCGCCTTCCCCGACCAGGCATATATTCCCACCGATAGCTTTGACGCGTGCGCTCATTCCCAGCCTGAAAATAGGGTGATCATCAATGACAAGGATACGCACCCAGGGATCGCCTGGATCTTTCACCTTTATGGTTTCCATCATTTTCACAACATTAGTGTGTTCTTATTCGTGAACTCGCGTCAACAGTAAAACCGAACATTCGAGCGTGTCCTTACCATTTCGGGGGCTCGACCCCCACACAGCCCCTCGGACACAAGTACGGTAACTTTTTGCCATGGAAACTCGTGGATATGCCGTCTTGAAAGCCAAAGAACCTTTAGAACCCTATTCCTTTAAGCGCCGGGCGCTCGGTGAAAGTGATATTGCCTTTGATATTACCTACGTCGGTATTTGTCACTCCGATATTCACCAAGCGCGAGAGGAATGGGGGCCAGCGATATTTCCAATGGTTCCAGGGCACGAGATTGTAGGAATCGTTTCTGAAATTGGTTCAGCGGTAACAAAGTATTCGATCGGCGACCCTGTGGGGGTTGGCGTTTATATTGACTCTTGCCGATCATGTGAAAATTGTCTTGCCGGTCAACAGCAATATTGTCTTAATGGGATGACCGGAACCTACAACGGATTAGAACGAGATGGTGTGACGGTTGCGCTAGGTGGTTATTCAAATAAATTCGTTATTAACGAAGATTACGCATTGAAGGTTCCGGGCTCTCTCGATATGGCCGGTGTTGCTCCATTGCTTTGTGCTGGAATCACGTTGTATTCACCACTTCGCCATTGGAAGGTGGGCCCCGGATCAAAAGTAGGCGTAATGGGACTGGGCGGTCTTGGGCATATGGGAGTTAAGTTTGCTGCGGCCATGGGCGCTGAAGTGACAGTTTTCTCGCACTCAGCCGATAAAGAAGTCGATGCCCGACATATGGGAGCAAAGCACTTTGTGGTGACAAAAGATCTATCAGTCTTAGAACCACTTAAGAATAGTTTTGATTTAATTTTAAATACAGTTTCGGCGGAATTGGATATCAACCAATATTTAGGACTTCTTAAACTCCATGGAACTCTGGTGACAATTGGACTACCGGGCAAGCCATATGAAGTTGCTGCAGATTCATTGCTTACACTTCGCAGATCGCTGGCCGGGTCAATGATCGGTGGAATCCCAGAAATTCAAGAGATGCTCAATTTCTGCGCTGAAAAGGGTATCGTGAGCGATGTAGAAGTAATTAGCGCGGATTATATTAATGAAGCATACGTACGCACCGTTGCCAGCGACGTTAAATATCGCTTTGTTATTGACGCTTCAACTTTCTAATCTGCCAGATAAATCCTGCCCTAGATAAATTGATGTGCGGCAAGGGCAACTAGCGGTGCAAATATTAACGCTGGCAATAGATCTCCGACCGCAATTAATTTGATATTGAGAAGCCGTAAGCCAATTCCAAAGAGTAAGACTCCCCCGACCGCGGTTAAGGATTGTATTTGATATTGAGTCAGAATGTTGCCAAGGAAATATCCGATTGCCGTCCATGCGAACTGATAAATTGCCACTGGAATCGCCGAGAAGGCAACGCCCCAACCAAAGGTGGTCGCAAAAGCCATCGCGGCAAATCCATCTAGGGTGCTTTTGAGGACCAATTGTTGAATACCAGTGTGCATTCCATCGCTGATACTTCCTAATATAGCCAGCGGTCCAATGGCAAAGAGTAACGATGCCGTCATGAACCCATCGAGAAAAGATTCCTTATCACGCCGCCCAAATCGAGTCTTAATCGCAACGCCAAATTTTTCTAATCGTTCTTCGATGTGTAACAAGTACCCCACCACTCCACCCAGAATGAGGGCGGCAAGTGTTCCAAGGGTGGTCCAGCCCTTTGGAACAGCTACTACAAATGCGTGGTTCCAAACGCTTCGAAGGTTGTCGGCAGCGACAATGAGCGTCACGCATCCAAGGACATCGGTGATCAAAATCTTTAATTTTTCGGGGAATCTGCTTCCACCGATTATTCCAAGAGTCGAACCCAAAATAATGGCACCGACATTTATTACTGTTCCGAGCCCAACAAACATTAGTTAAAGAAACCAAACTTAACAATGGAGATTATTCCGATGATTAGACAATAAGCGGCAAAGGGACGCAGCGAATTACTTTTAAACCACTGAGTAAGGACTTTTACACTGAAGATAGTGGCCACAAATGCGACGCCTGCTCCAAATGTCAAAGCTCCATAAGAGCCAGCAAGAGCGCCATGACCGAGTTTTGGTAATTTCACTATGGACGCACCAAGGATCACAGGGAACGAAAGCAAGAAAGCAAAATCTGCGGCGACCGAGCGTGAAAGACCACGCAGCATGCCAAATGACATTGTTACTCCAAAACGACTAATACCAGCGAAGAGAGCGGCGCTTTGGCCCACACCAATAATTACGGCATGTCCGGCGGAAACGCGTTCGGTGATTGCCAAATTTTGATCGCGCGGCACTGCGTGCGCATGTCGTTTTGACGTGAGTCGCTCAGTACCAAAGAGCATCAGTCCATTGATTGTGAGGAAGATCGAAGCACTGAGTGGCCTTTGGAAATTGCGTTGGAAGAAATTATTAAAAGCAAAACCGATAATCGCAACTGGGATCGTTCCTAAAACTAAGAGCCAAAAAATACGAAAACCTGAAGCGTTACGTTTCCATCCAATGACAGATTTCAATATTGCAATCCATCTGGGCGCAAAAACCATAAAGAGTGCAACCGCGCTAGCAAGGTGAAGAGCGACAGCGACGAGCAAATATTGCGGCGTATTTGAGAATGCTCGCCACGAGCCACCTAGCCACGCTGGAACGAGTACTGAGTGGCCGAGACTGGATATCGGAAATAACTCTGTAATACCCTGAACTAGTCCTGTCACGGCGGCTTGCAAATATGTGAAGTGAAACATCTTTTTCTCCTGTTGTCTCCTAGCTATTGCTGGCGCGAGCAAAATAACGCCCACTTTGTTGATTAAGTTCAACTGAAATTTCATAAGCCTTTGATAAATTTGAAGAGGTAAGAACGTCTGTCAATAAACCTTGGGCAATTGCTCGACCGTTACTCAATATCAGGCAATGGGTAGTTCCGAGCGGAATTTCTTCGACATGGTGAGTAACGATAATCGTGGCCGGACTCTGTGGGTCAACTGCTAAGGCATTTAACCTTTGGAGCAAATCTTCACGCCCACCTAGATCTAATCCCGCCGCCGGTTCATCCAGAAGGAGTAACTCGGGGTTTGGCATAAGCGCCCGCGCGATGAGTACTCGCTTTTTCTCGCCCTCACTCAGCGTGCCAAAGAGGCGATCCTTAAATTCCCTTACGCCTAAAATCGTTAAAAGGCTGATTGCCCGAGATTCGTCCCAGAGATCATAACTTTCGTGCCATCTACCGACAATCGCGTAAGCAGAAGTCATCACAACATTCAGAACGGTTTCATCATCCGGAATTAATTCAACAATTGCATTAGAAGTAATTCCAATTCTTGGACGAAGTTCGAATACATCGCTCTTACCCATTTGCGAATCGAGAATTGACACTGTTCCCGTCGTTGGGTGAATCAAAGCCCCAGCCAGTGCAAAAAGAGTGCTCTTACCCGCCCCATTAGGGCCGAGCACAACCCATCGCTCACCAGATAAAACGCGCCAGGAAAGTGGACCAAGAATATTTTTTTCATCTCGCACAACCGAAATATCCTGAAGGTCCAAGACTAACCCAACAGGGCTCACATCATTCACATCCCTCACAAGGGAGAAAGATACCCGTTCAAGGGAAGTAACAGGCTAATCTTTGCTTCATGCCCATCACCCAATATCAATTCACGGGATTAATCCTTCTTTCTGCGGCTGATCAGCCTGGAATTGAGGAATCCCTCCGAACGGTGCTCGAACCGTTTACTCTGGAGATCCGAGAGGTTCAAAAGATTGCTCTCAGGGGGCGATTGATACTGGGAATGCTCATCGCCTTGGATCCTGCTCATGCCTCTGCTGTAGCGGAGGATATTGATTCTTTTAGTCTTAGAACTGGGATAGACGTTGCAATTGACTATTCCGACCAGGCGGGTGAATAAATGGATACGGTGAAGCGCTTGGTCGTTCTTGATATGGACTCAACTTTTATTAAGCAAGAAGTGATTGATCTCTTGGCTGCCGCGGCAGGAGTCGGCCCAGAAGTTGCGTCGATTACCGAACGCTCAATGCGAGGTGAGATCGATTTCAAGGAGTCACTTGCAGAGCGAGTCGCCCTTTTAAAGGATTTGCCGATCGAAGTTATTGACGCCGTTCGTTCACAAATTTCATTTTCAACTGGTGCACAGCGAATGGTCGCAGTACTACACGCACTTGATCATAAGGTTGCCGTGGTCTCTGGCGGTTTTGAAGATGTTATTGGACCATTTCTTGAAAAGGCAGGCGTTGATTTTTTTCGAGCAAATAAACTCGATTACGATGATCGCCGCCTAAACGGCAAAACAATTGGGGCGATTATTGATCGAACGGCGAAAGCCCAAGCCTTAAGGGATTTTGCAGGAGAACTTGGAATTCCATTAGAACACACAGTGGCTGTTGGCGATGGGGCAAATGATTTGGAGATGATGGCGATTTCGGGTCTGAGCATTGCATTTAACGCAAAACCGATTGTTCAGGAGGCGGCCATGGTTGCCATTAACGATGGTGATCTCATGGGCGTTCTGGTCCATATGGGCATCACTGAAAAAGAGATAACTCGAACCGGCCTATAATCTACAAGCGTGGATATCGGTCACGAGAATTCCTCGTGCCCCGACCTTCCAAAGATCATCCATGATGCGATTTATGTCGCTGCGCTTAACCATTGCTCGTACCGCATTCCAATCACTTCGCTGAAGCGGTGAAATCGTTGGAGATTCGATTCCAGGCGTAAGGGCGCAGGCCGCCTCGAGAAATTCCGAACGAACGTCATAATCAACTAATACATATTGCCTAGCTATGACGACTCCTTGAAGGCGACGCAATAGCGTTTCAATTTCTTCAGAACGAATCGTCGCAGGTCGCTCAATTAAAATTGCCTCGCTGTGGAGAATTGGTTCACCGAATGTTGATAAACCTGCTTGGCGGAGAGTTCCACCAGTTGAAACAACATCAGCGATCACATCAGCCACACCAAGGCGAACTGAACTTTCTACCGCTCCATCGAGTCGCACTACCTCAACAGAAATACCCTTTTTAGCGAAGTGACTAGTTACCAAGCCAGGATAGGCTGTCGCAACTCTCTTACCTTCCAAATCACTTTCAGAAATTGATATGCCGAGTGGAGCCGCAAAGCGAAAGGTACTTTTCCCAAAATTTAACGCAAGAATCTCTTGGGCAACCGCGCCGCTGTCGATCAGTAAATCACGGCCCGTAATCCCAACTTCGAGTTCACCGCTAGCTACATAAAGTGCAATGTCACGCGGTCTTAAATAGTAAAACTCAATTTCGTTTTCCAGGTCGATCAAAATTAAATCGCGTGAATCGGTGCGCTGGCGATAGCCGGCTTCGCGGAGCATTTCAATTGCGGAATCAGATAATGAGCCCTTGTTGGGGACGGCCACTTTTAACATAGGTTGATCCTCTTCATTTCAGCAGTTTCGACTTTCTCTTAAAGAACTTTATAAATGTCTTCAGGGGTAATCCCCCGAGCGATCATGAGAACTTGAAGGCGGTAGAGCAATTGTGAAATTTCTAGCGCTAGCGCTTCATTACTCTCATGCTCCGCTGCTAACCAGACTTCACCTGCTTCTTCGATAATCTTTTTACCCATTGCGTGGATGCCCGCATCAAGAGCTACAACCGTGCTAGATCCCTCAGGCCTTGTCAAAGCTTTTTCGGATAACTCGCTCCACAATTGATCAAAATTCTTCACGAGGAAATCTTAATGGAGTCGATTGCAACTAAGGTGGCAATTACCGCCTGAGCACATTCTGCACCCTTATTTTCAGGTGAATCCGGGGCTCCACTTCTATCAATGGCTTGCTGCAGGGTGTCACACATAAGTACACCGAAGGCGATTGGCTTCTTCTTCGTGACGCCAAGGTGAGTTAAACCTTGAGTTACACCGGAACATACATATTCAAAGTGTGCAGTACCACCTCTGAGGACCAAACCGAGTGTTACCAGACCATCGTAAGAATCTACTAGATGCGCAGCCATCACCGGAATTTCAAAGGAACCGGGGACACGATAAAGATCAATCTTCTTCACACCTAATCGTCGTAATTCTGATTGGGTGTTAAGGACCATACTGTCAACGATTTCGGAGTGCCACTGCGCCGCTATTATGGCTATTTTTTTACCCTCGCCGGATTTAGCATCTAGTACGCGCGATAAGGATTGTGCCGGATTACCTTTGCCGCTCATCTGTACCCCTAAATTTGTAAGTCCACTAAGTTTACATGAATCAAATCACTAAATTATGACCAAGTTCTGCTTGTTTAGTCTCAAGGTAATGCCGATTTTCTTCTGTTAGGTGAGTTTTCGTAGATTCGATTTTCACTTCGATACCAGCTTCTTGTAACGCCGACAATTTGAGTGGGTTATGAGACATCAATCTGACCTTAGAAATATTAAGGTTCTGCAAGATTCCGATTGCGTCGTCCCATTTGCGCGCATCAACCGGCAATCCCAATTCAAGATTAGCTGCGACTGTATCAAATCCTTGATCTTGAAGTGCATAGGCCCTAATTTTATTCACTAGTCCGATTCCGCGTCCTTCATGACCATCAAGGTAAATAATCAAACCGCTTCCTGCCGATTCAATTCGC
>JGI20207J14881_1000453_pt1 | contig 15019 bp, 10 predicted proteins | sample NGESurdeep092012_4_FD_14881 | JGI IMG/M metagenome (IMG submission 14881)
AAAAGGGCTTGGTAGGGCTTCGCACTCCGCTGGTGCGTCAGACGACCATGTTCGACCAAACAACGCTTAGCCCAGAGGCGGGTTCGTTCAAGGGATCGTTCTTGATACTCGCGCGTGTTATGGAGCGTTGTGCACTCATCGAAGGCAAAGATAATGTCGGCGCCAATCTGATGCTGAACTTGCATCGAAATTTCTGGAGTAAACCGATGCATTGATCCGTCGAGGTGGGATTTGAAGGTAACCCCATCGTCATCGACATGGGCGAGTCGCTCCCTGTTCTCAGCAATGACCTCATCGGAGCGAAAAGTCTCGGTATCCATGGCGATTACCTTTTTAAAACCCACACCGAGGGATAAGACCTGAAACCCGCCGCTATCGGTAAAGGTCGGGCCAGGCCAGTTCATGAATGCGCCGAGACCCCCTGCCTCATCGATGATCTCGGGACCAGGCTGTAAATAGAGATGATAGGCGTTAGCCAAAATCGCCTGAGCGCTCAGATCCTTCATGGACTCTGGTAAAACGCCTTTGACGGACGCCTTGGTGCCGACCGGAATAAATGCGGGTGTTGCGATGGCGCCGTGCGGTGTGGAGATAATGCCAGTTCGACCTAAAGAGCCTTCAAGGCTGACCCCTTCGGAAAAAGATATGAAATTGTGATCAAACGTGCGGGAGGTCATTAGCCAACTCTATTGATAAAAACCCGACAAATAGGGCAGGATATCTGCTACTTGGTACCCCTCGTGCGGGTTGGTTTTGCCTCGGCAAAGCCAATCAGCACACCTATTAAGGAGAAATCATGAAAGTACGCCTTAAGACGCGTTCTCTCGCCGCAGTAGTTTCTGCTGCGTCAATCGCGCTAATCGGCTTTGTCGCGGTTCCAGCACAAGCTGCAGCCCGCAGTACCGCCGTTGTGATTGAGAGCAACACATTTACCGGTATAAATAGCATCACGCCTGCAACAAATATCGTCATCAACGGTGACGTTGCCTACCTCGATGGCACGGGTAGCCCGATTCCCGCCTCAGGCTTGTTCTATTACGACAACAAACTTAATCTTGTGAATAATCCGACGCTCGGTTCATACCGGGTCTCAAAAAATAAGACCAGTGACTTCGAAGTTACCTACAAAATTAATCCAGGCCGCCTCTGGTCAGATGGCACACCAATCACCGCCGTCGATCTCTTGCTTTCACATGTTATTGCAAGTACGGCATACGCTAAGTCAGCAGGATTACCAGATCCAACTGATTCAAGCGTAACTCCTGCCTTCGACTCAGGTCTTTATGGCGCAGTTTATGACCAACATGTTGTTGGTATCCCAACCATAAGTTCTGACAAGATGAGCATGACCGTTAAATATGATGCAAAGATTCCAGATTACGCGCTTAATGGTCCAGATCTCACTGTTCCTGTGCACGCATTGGAAGAACTCGCTGCCGGTAAAACTGCTCTTGGTTCAGTTGCAGATAATGCCGCAGCCAATGCAAAGTTTTTGTCTGACGTCGACAGCAAGAACACCGCTGCACTTAAGGCAATGGGCACAGTGTTTAGCACTGGCTACAACACAACAACGGTTGATAGTTCAACCAACCCTTTGTTGCTCGTAGGTAATGGTGCTTATCTGCTTAAGTCAGTTGATACTAGTCAAATTACATTAACTGCAAACCCTAAGTACAACTCGGGTCCGGCTCTTGCAGGTATCACCACCATGGTTATCAAGCAAGGAATTGCTGACGGTTCGCCTTCAGCTCAGGCTCTTGCCAATGGTGATGCGGATGTATACCAAGGTCAACCAACTTCGGATGCCGTTGCACAACTCAAGGCCATCAAGTCCGTCACCGTCACAACTACAAGTTCACTAGCTTTCGAGCATATTGAACTTCGCGTTGCATCAAGCGGTACTGATACTTATTCAGGCCCGTTCGCAATGGCAGGTGGCCAGAAAGCAGCTGACTTGCGAAAGGCATTTTTGCTTGCTTATCCACGTCAAGATATCGTCGCAAAGTTAATACAGCCAATCAATCCAAATGCGGTTGTATTGAACTCCGTAATCGATCTTCCAGGTAACCCACAGTACGATCACGTTGCAAGCCTTAATGGAATGTCGAAGTACAACACTGGCACCCAAGCAACTCGCACGGCTGCAGCGCTTAAGCTCGTGAAGAAGTGGTATCCAAAGGCTGGTAAAGGCAATACTCCAATTGCCGTCAACTTGCTTTGGGGCTCACCAGGAAATACTCGCCGTGCATCTGAAGCAGCATTGATTATTGCTGGTGAAGCAGCGGTTGGCTTCAAGGTAACAGCTCCTGCAACGGCTGGTTGGGGTGGAAAACTCGCAGCGACTAATTACGATGCGCACTTCTTCATCTTTGATCAGACTGCAAACCCACAAGATGCTCAAGCATGTTCGATCTTCCAGTCAACCGGCGGGTCTAACTACACTGGCATAAACGATCCAACGATCGATAAGGCTTGTGTTGCACTTCAATCCGGCACACTTCCAGCCTCAACTGTGACTCGTGACCGTGTCATCATTGAGCAGGCAGTGTCAAAGGATGCATTCTTCCTGGGTATCTTCCAGAACCCAGAAGTCACTGCATTCAATTCTCAGGTTTCAAATATTGCTGCGGCTCCGCTATCACCAAGCCTGTTCTGGAACTTCTGGACCTGGCACTTCTGATAAGTCGCTTTCAGCAACGTATTAGAAGCAAGCGTGTTTGAAAGAACTCGCAATTAAGAGGTAAGCCCTAAAGGGGTGATAGAAGTGGTGCTGGTTAATCCAGCACCACTTCTTCTTGATTTAAGATTTCATTGGTTGTGGCTCAACCGGGCAATTTCAGAGTAGAACAGAGGAATTTATGCTCGCCTACATCGGTCGGCGCCTGGCGGCGTTGCTTGTAATTCTTTTTGGTTCAACCTTCTTGGTTTATGTTGCGGAGGGTTATTCAGGGGATCCGACAGAAGGCCTTCGAGGTAGTACCGATCCTCACGCGCGAGCGCAACTTGCGGCGCTCATTCGAAATCTGAACTTGAATGTCCCGCCTCCCGCACGGTACTTCATTTGGCTTAAGGGAATATTGGGTGTCTTTACCGGACACTTTGATTTAGGGAAATCCCGAGACGGTAATCAAGTGAGTACTTATATTTTACAGGCGATCCCAGTTACGATCAGATTAATTTTGCTCTCTACCGTGCTTGCAATCTTGCTCGGCATCGGATTTGGAATTGTTTCAGCCTTGCGTCAATATAGTCGTTTTGATTATGCGATGACCTTTTTCGCCTTTCTTATGTATTCACTCCCTATTTTCTGGGTTGCAGTGTTGCTTAAGGAGTATCTGGCTATCAGTTTCAATAACTTCCTAGCGAATGGAACGATTGCCCCAGCCTGGATTCTTGCCGCCTCGGTAGTCTCCGGTGTTTTTTGGGCTGCGGTCATCAGTGGAACTAGGCAGAAAGTATTCACAATCTTCGCAATTGCAGGGGCGGCTACGGCCACGATCCTAACGTTGCTCAGTGTTACTAAATGGTTCACGCATCCTGGACTCGGACCGATAATTATGTTGCTTCTTGGTTTAGGTTTTGCCTTTGGAATCACTTATATATCGACTGGACTAGGAAATAAGGCGGCCCTGCGTTCCTCACTTGCCGTCGTGTTTGTAGGTTTTGTTTTCTATTTTCCCGTAGAATATTTGTTCAAGAGGTTTCCCAGTTTTTTGACGGTCGTTTTGATGTTGGCAGTAACAATTGCGATAGCGATCGCAACGGCGTATATCTTTGCAAAAATTGACCGCAGACCAGTGATTCGCACCAGCGTTTTAACTTCTTTTCTTTTCGGCTTTCTGTTCATCATTGACAAGCTAATGAAGACCTGGGTTCCTTATATCAATACCGATGCGATTCACCTTCGCCCCGTCCCGACCATCGGCCAAGCAAATGATTTGCTACCTTCGGGTAATTTCTGGTTTACATTCCTAGATACCGTCTTACACCTGGTTCTGCCTACTATCGCTCTGATTCTCATTACGATGGCGGGTTACATCAGATATTCGCGTGGGACCCTTCTTGAGGTACTGAATCAAGATTACATTCGCACAGCACGCGCCAAGGGACTATCCGAGCGAACTGTCGTTATGCGCCATGCCTTTCGCAACACGATGATTCCTATCACAACGATCGTCGTTGTTGATTTTGCCGCAATTGTTGGCGGAGCCGTCATTACCGAACATGTGTTTGCTTGGCGCGGAATGGGAACGGTTTTTTACACCGCAGTCAATAATTTTGATCTGAATTTGCTAATGGGATTTGCTGTCGTAACTTCAACATTAGTAATTCTTGCTAATTTGGTCGCAGATCTACTTTATTCAGCGTTAGATCCTCGTATTAGAGTGGTGGGTAAAAAGTAATGAGCATTTTTTCTCGTAAAGTCAAGACGATTGACAATCAAGTTGATACAGATATTTTTAACAAAGAGACTGAGGGCCTGAGCCAAGGTCAAATAGTCCGTAGGCGATTTGTCCGACATCGTGGAGCTATGATTTCACTCGTCGTACTTTTTTCACTTATTACCTTTGTTTTTAGCACGCTGGGTTTCAAAATATTTGGAATTGGATATGGCGGATGGTGGAAATATAAAATTACTGATCTTCCTTCCCTACGTACCAGCGGTTGTTCTGTTGCGCTCCCAGGTTGTCCTACCTTGGATCTCTTGCCGGGTAAGAACTTTGGCTTGGGGGATCACCCATTTGGTCAAGACGATCTTGGTCGCGATTACTTTGCGCTTGCAATGCGCGGAGCAGAACGTTCCATTGAAGTCATGGTTGTGATCGGCTTGGTAGCCGGAGCCGTCGGAATTATCATTGGCTCAATAGCTGGATTTTATCGTGGTTGGATAGACGCAATCTTAATGCGCTTCAATGACTTCGTCATCACAATTCCTGCGATCGTCCTGGGTTCAGTTATTGGTTTCCATTTTGGAAACAAAGGCGTGTTATTTCTTGCCCTATTTCTCGGCCTAATATCCTGGGGTGGGCTATCTCGATTGGTTCGCGGCGAGTTTTTATCACTTCGTGAAAGAGAGTTTGTCGATGCGGCAAGAGTTGCGGGAGCACGTAACCGCCGCATCATTTTCAAACATATTTTGCCCAATGCTATTGGTGTGATCGTCGTTAATGTTACCTTGGTTATGTCGGGCGCAATCTTGCTTGAGGCAGCGCTTAGTTATTTAGGCTTTGGCGTAGTTGCTCCGGATGTATCACTCGGTCTTTTGATTAGCCAATATCAAGATTCCTTTACAACTCGTCCATGGCTGTTCTGGTACCCGGGATTGTTGATTATCATCATCGCATTATGCGTCAACTTTATTGGAGATGGCCTGCGCGACGCTTTTGATCCACGCCAACGTCGTCGCATATCTCGCAAAGATCGTGCAGCCGAGCGTGTGGCACTGGTGAAGCACTAATGACTTTAGTGGCCGAACGCATTGATCGTTATCGCAGCTATCAGACAGATCCCAGCCGTAATCGATGGTTTAAGCTGACGCTGCCTGGTAGTGGTGAGCGAGTTCGAACCACCGATGTTACGAAATTTTCGGAGTCGAACTCTGGCTCTATATGCAGCAGCGCCACTATCCGACCTAGGGGAGTCCGCGATTCTCATACTTTCACCGAGTTCAACATCCAGTCCCTTAATCTCACTAGCGTGAATATTTCGGGAGTGATGACGTCCGGGAGCAGTAGCGGCCCAAGCGCTAACAGTGAATACCTTGGTCTCAATAGTCAAAGCCCATTTAGAGTCGAGTTCAAGCACATCAGCCCAACCAATGGTTATGTCTTCAATGGGATTGGCAATGACGACTCCTTCATCACAGAAAGTGACCTTGGGGCGAAACAAAAAGATGTAGATGCAGAGCAACACAAAACCCGTGACGAAGATGCTTACAATTTCACTGGTCGCGCCACCTTGGTAAAAACTCGACCACGTGAAAAGAGCACTGAGAACGATTCCAATGCCAGCAAAAATCAGATTGGAGTGTGGTCTGTACGTTTCAACGTTGGTCATACCCCAATCCTTCCACACCAAGCATCGAACAAAGTTAAGGCGGTCCAATAAATGTCAACACCTGTGCTTAAGGTTTCAGACTTAACTGTTGAGTTCTGGGTTGACGGGGTTTGGTATCCAGCTGCAGTAGATATTAATTTCGAAATCAATGCGGGGCAGACTTTGGCGATCGTTGGTGAGTCTGGCTCTGGTAAATCTACTGTCGCTCTGGCAATTATGAGTCTGCTTGCCTCCAATGCTCGGGTAACTGGAAGTGTGCTCGTGAAAGATCAGGAGGTGCTGGGAGCGCCTGTGAAACTCTTGCACAAGTTCCGGGGCAAGGAAGTGGCTTATATATTTCAGGAGCCAATGACAGCCCTGAACCCGGTCTACACCATTGGATTTCAGATTATTGAGACGCTGCGTAACCACTTTGATATGGGACCCAAAGAGGCTCGAGTGCGGGCTATTGAATTGCTATCGATGGTTGAAATTCCCGATCCAGAACATTCAGTTGATAAGTATCCGCATCAACTTTCCGGCGGCCAGCGCCAACGCGCGATGATTGCTCAGGCACTTGCTTGTGATCCTGCGCTGCTAATTGCAGACGAACCAACTACCGCCCTTGATGTAACAGTTCAGGCAGAAATTTTGGATTTGATGCGCGGTCTTCGTACCCGCCTTAATTCCGGAATCCTCTTGATTACCCATGCCATGGGCGTGGTTGCCGATATGGCTGATGAAGTGATGGTGATGCAAGGTGGCAAAGTTGTTGAATATGGCACCGCAGACCAAATCTTCAACCGTCCAGTTCAACCATATACCCAACAACTCCTTGCCGCGGTCCCTAGGCTTGGAAGTACGGCGATGCGTGTGGTCGAACCAAGTGAAGTGCGCAAAGCCCCTGTTCTCAAACTGGATAACGTCACGATCGAATATCCAAAGCACGGTCGAATTCCAGCCTTTGTCGCCGTTGAAGAATTCTCTCTTGAAATCTTTCCCGGTGAGATTGTTGGACTTGTGGGTGAATCAGGTTCCGGAAAGACCACGGTTGGTCGCGCCGCTATTGGCCTCATTCCGATTAAATCTGGACATCTTGAAGTCGTTGGTCAAGATATCAGCGGTGCATCGCCTAAGGAACTTCGCCTAATCCGTCGCAAAACTGGAATCGTCTTTCAGGATCCGGCGAGTTCTTTGAATCCTCGCCTTCCAATTGGGGAGAGCATTGGAGAGCCACTTTATTTAGCAAAAATCGCCAAAGATAAAGAACTCGACAAGATGGTTGAAGATCTTTTGGAGCAGGTTGAACTACCTCGCAGTTATCGAAATCGCTATCCACACGAACTTTCTGGTGGGCAACGACAGCGCGTAGGAATCGCCCGTGCTTTGGCGCTAACGCCAGATATTTTGATAGCTGATGAACCTACATCAGCACTCGATGTTTCAGTTCAAGCCCGCTTCCTTGAACTGCTGCAAGAGCTTCAAGAGCAGTTAAAGTTCGCCTGCCTCTTTATTAGCCATGATTTAGCCGTTGTCGGCATTCTTTCGCACCGTATTGCTGTGATGCAGAATGGTCGTTTGATTGAAACAGGTACTCGCGATGAAATATTGAAGCATCCAAAGCAGGAGTACACCCAACGATTGCTGGCCGCAGTTCCAGTTCCAGATCCAGCCGAGCAGAAGATTCGCCGCGAAGCGCGCCTAGCGGCCAAACACTAACGCTTGATGAATCACCCGAAAGAGTAGTGTCAGCTTCCCATACTGAATTGGATCTGCAATTGCTGCGCAACTAGATGTTCAGCCATTAAGGAGTAAAAATGGAAGCTCGCCAGAAAACTCGTTCGCTGATAGCAGTAGTTGTCGTCGTAGCAGTGGCTTTAATCGGCTTTATTACAATGAAGGCTACCCATTCGCCTAAGGTCGGGACGCCAAATATAGGTCGTAGTACTGCTGTTGTCATTGAGAGCAATACATTTACCGGCATTAATAGCATCACACCAGCAACGAATATCGTGATTAACGGTGACGTCGCTTACCTTGATGGCACTGGCAGTGCAATTCCCGCATCCGGTCTGTTCTATTATGACGACAAACTCAATATTGTTCCTAATACAACGCTTGGTTCAATTAAAGTTTCAAGGAATAAGCCTGGCGACTTTGAAGTCACCTATACAATCAACCCAGGTCGAATTTGGTCAGATGGCACACCAATCACAGCAGTAGATCTCTTGCTTTTGCATGTACTTTCGAGCACTGCATATGCAAAATCAGCTGGACTCCCTGATCCATCCAATCCAAATGTAACTCCAGCTTTTGATTCTGGACTCTATGGTCAAGTTTATGACCAACATGTTGTAGGCATTCCAATCATTAGTTCCAACAAGATGAGCATGACGGTAAAGTACGACACGTCAATTCCTGATTATGTACTTAATGGTCCAGACCTCACGCTTCCTGTGCATGCTCTTGAAGAGCTCGCTGCAGGTAAGACTAGCCTTGGTTCAGCAGCAGATAATCTTGCTGCAAGCGCTAAGTTCTTAAGTGATGTTAATTTAAAGAACATGGCTGCTCTTAAAGCGATGGGGGCTATTTTCAGTATCGGTTACAACACCACTACGGTAGGCAGTTCAACCAATCCACTGTTGCTCGTTGGTAACGGTGCATATTTGCTCAAATCCGTTGATACTAACCAGGTCACCTTAACTGCAAACCCTAAGTACAACTCAGGTCCAGCTCTTTCAGGTATCACAACAATGGTTATCAAGCAGGGAATTGCTGATGGATCACCTTCAGCGCAGGCGCTTGCAAATGGCGATGCGGATGTCTATCAGGGTCAACCAACAGCTGATGCTGTTGCTCAGATTAAGGCAATCAAAAGCGTAACTGTGACGACATCAAGTTCATACGCTTACGAGCATATTGAGCTACGGGTTGCAGGCACTGGAAGTACTCCTTATAGAGGTCCTTTTGCAATGACTGGTGGTCAGAAGGCCGCTGATCTGCGCAAAGCATTCCTACTCGCATATCCACGACAAGACATCGTCACAAAATTGATTCAACCGATCAACCCAAATTCCGTCGTCCTGGGATCCGTTCTGTTTTTCCCAGATAACCCGCACTATGATCACGTTGCCAGCCTCAATGGCATGGCTCCTTACAACAAGGGCACGCAAGGGCAACGTACCGCCGCAGCATTGGCTCTTGTAAAGAAGTGGTACCCAACGGCTGGCAATGGAAACGCGCCAATTCCGATCAACCTACTTTGGGGTTCGCCTGGAAATACTCGCCGTAGCTCGGAAGCGGTTTTGGTCATCGCTGCTGAAGCACAAGTTGGGTTCAAGGTAACAGCTCCCGCAACCGCTGGATGGGGTGGAAAGCTCGGATCGCCAAATTACGATGCGCACTTCTTCATCTTCGATCAGACTGCAAACCCACAGGATGCTCAAGCTTGCGGAACCTTCCAGACGACTGGCGGATCCAACTACACCGGCGTTAGCGATCCAGCAATTGATAAGGCTTGCGTTGCACTTCAGGCTGGAACACTTCCAGCTTCGACAGTGACGCGCCTGCGTACCCAGGTTGAACAAGCTGTAGCAAAGGATGCATTCTTTTTGGGTATCTTCCAGAACCCACAAGTTACTGCATACAATTCGCAGCTTTTAGGCGTTGTCGCAGCTCCGCTGTCGCCAACCTTGTTCTGGAACTTCTGGATTTGGCATTTCTAAAAAAAGTTCTTAAGAGGCAAGGAGAAGTGGTCTGGCGTATATCCCAAACCACTTCTCCTTGCCTCTTCGCTATTTAGGCTATTTAATTCGTTACGATTTGAGGCTTTTTGCCTGAATATGACTACCAGATTCGGACCCGCTCTGATTCTGGTAGGTAGAGCGCATTGCCTTCGTTGATATCAAAGGCTTGGTAGAACTCCGTAACGTTTTTGAGTATCTGGTTGCAACGGAATTCTTCGGGGGAGTGTGGGTCAATCGCAATGCGGCGACGAATCTCTTCTGGTCGTAATTTTCCATTCCAAATTTGAGCAAAACCGATGAAGAAACGTTGTTCCCCTGTCAGTTCATCAATGACGGGGGACGGCTGATCGCCAAGTGAAATTTGATAAGCCTCAAAGGAGACGCATGCTCCTCCTAGATCGCCAATATTTTCTCCGATGGTGAGTGCGCCATTAACATGAACATCTTGCGCCTCTGTTGGGCGCAGGACCTCATATTGATCAATCAACTTCTTGGCCATTGTCTCGAATTTTTGGCGGTCATCATCGCTCCACCAGTTGTTGAGGTTACCGATGCCGTCGAACTTTGAACCTTGGTCATCAAAGCCATGACCGATTTCGTGGCCGATCACAGCGCCAATGCCGCCGTAATTAACCGCGTCATCTGCAACTAAATCGAAGAACGGAGGCTGGAGGATCGCTGCAGGGAAAACAATCTCGTTGTAAAGCGGGTGGTAATAGGCATTGACTGTTTGCGGCGTAATTCCCCATTCTTGGCGGTCTATGGGGGCGCCAATCTTGGAGAAGGCAAATTCTTGGCCAAATGTTGTAACTGCTTCTAAATTGGCGATGAGGTCATCTGGAACAATCGATAGTTTGCTGTAATCGCGCCACTTATCTGGATATCCGATTTTTGGTGTGAATTTTTCGAGTTTATCTAGGGCTGCAGCCTTGGTGACTTCACTCATCCAGGAAAGTTTTGTGATGTCACGTCGATAGGCCTCAATGAGGTTTTGAACGAGTTTTATCATCCGCGCTTTAGCAACAGGGGGGAAATGCCTTGCTACATACTCCTGGCCGATCGCCTCACCGAGTGCTCCCTCAACTAAGGCCACTCCGCGTTTCCACCGCTGGCGAAGTTCAGGGGTACCGGAGAGCGTGCGACCATAAAAGTCGAAATTTTCTTCAACAAAGGCTTTGCTGAGATAGGAAGAACTACCAGAGACCAGATGCCAAGTAAGCCAAGAACTCCACGCCTGGGGGTCGAAGTTATTGAGAAGTTCGTTAATGCCCGCAAAGTGTGTGGGTTGTTGCACGATCAGATCATTCATCACCTTCTGTGGAACCAGAGCGGCCTGCATCCAAAGTTTCCAGTCAAATCCCGGGGTCAATTCTTTGAGGGAATCAAAGGTAAATGAGTTAAGAACCTGACTCATGTCTCGATCTTTCACCTGATCAAAATGGTTTGCGGCAATCTCTGTTTCTAAGGCAAGAACTCGCTTCGCATGTTCGGCCGCACCTTCAACTCCGGCTAAGTTCAGCATCTTCTCGGCATGGACGAGAAAGGCCTCTCGAATTGGTGCATATTGCTCTTCGCGGTAGTAAGCCTCATCGGGCAAGCTAATGCCACCTTGCGACATGTACGTGACATATCGGTTGCTATCGTGCGCATCGACCTCTACGCCAATATAGAAGAGTCCGCCATTTCCACGAGCCTCGAAATTTCCCATAGTTGCAAGCAACTCTTGCGCATCTTTGATCGCAAGTGCTCGCTTGATATCTGCCGCAATAGGAGTGACCCCAAGTGCTTCAATACGATCTTCATCCATAAATGAGCGGTACAAATCGCCAATTTTCTGAGCGTTTGTACCGGATTCTGCTTCAACTTTTGAAAGGTCTTCGATGATCTGACGGACATGCACCTGGCTCTGCTCGACAAGAACGGTAAAGGAGCCATAGCCTGAACGATCCGCTGGGATTTCAAAGTTTTTGAGCCACGATCCGTTGACATGCCTGAAGAAATCCTCCTGAGGCAAAACATTTTGGTCGAAATGATCGTGAAATATGCCGCTAGTCAGTTCGTCCTTTGGTGTCATGGCATAAGCCTAATAGTCATGCATCGGGGATATGTGGGGAATGAGGAAGTATCATTGACCCATGCCCGTTAAGAAGCCCGAGCCGAAGTGGCTTTCACCCAAAGAGGAGAAAGCATGGCGCGCATATATCATCGCTTCGCGCAGACTTTGGGACGCCATGGAGTGTGATCTGTCGCCGCACGATCTATCTATGTCGGATTACGAAATTCTGGTTCATTTGAGTGAGGCTCCAGATCGTCAGGCGCGTATGACTGAACTTGCCGAATGCGCGATGATTTCTAAATCTCGGTTATCCCATCGCATGAAGGTCATGGAAAAGGCAGGTTGGGTTCGCCGCGAAATGTGCAAGGTTGATAAACGAGGGCAATTTGCCATTATGACTGATAAAGGTTGGAAGGCGATTGTTAAAGCGGCCCCGGACCATGCAGCAAGTATTCGCGGCCGATTTATCGATCACCTGACTGCAAAGGATCAAGAAGATCTTGCGAGAATTTTTGAACGAGTGAGTGAAAAGATGCGTGAGCAATTTACGGAAAACGAATAATTTTTAAAATAAAAAACCCCGCCACAATATGTAGCGGGGTTTTTCAATGGGGACTTACTTCTTCGCAGCAGCCTTCTTACGTGGCTTAGCAGCTTTTTTAGCTGGAGCTGCCTTCTTTGCAGCAGCCTTCTTACGTGGCTTTGCGGCAACTTTCTTTGCAGCAGCCTTCTTACGTGGCTTTGCGGCAACTTTCTTTGCAGCAGCCTTCTTAGCAGCTGCCTTCTTGCGACGCTTTGGAGCTGGAGCTGCCTTAGCAGCGGCTTTCTTGCGACGCTTTGGAGCAGTTTTCTTAGCTGCAACCATGTACATCTCCTATCAGAATGGTTCGATCCGTCACCGAACCTGTTCAAGGAGAATCGTGACAGCAATTACATGAAGAAGCCACTATTTTCGATATAAAAGTGAGTGCGTGTCGCAACAATCTTTTTTTAATTTTTTGTGCTGTTTTGCAAATTTGTTATGAATTTAATTTATCGGCGATGGATTGCATCGAATTATTGGTGCGATTTTTTCTCTCGTTGTTCAATGGCATATGGATTGGTTTGTAAGTCGAAGCGGCGAAAATCTGGCAGTTTTGCCGCTGCCAAACTAACGATTCCAATGCAGAGAAGACCACCAGAGATTACTGATGTGCGCAAAGTGGTTAATGCTGCGGTAGTACCGGCTCGTAATTGTCCGGCAAGAGGTCCCACCGAGTAAGAAAGTAACTCCAAGCCTGCCAATCGGCCACGAAATTCGTCGTCAATTGTCTGGTTCCACAAAGTATTACGACAAAGCGCACTGACTTGATCAGATGCTCCTGCAAGTCCAAGAAACAGTAAGACGACCCAGAGCGAATTCGTGCAACCAGCTAGTGCAATGCATGCACCCCATCCAATGGCGGCGATTGTGATTGCCCGGCCATACCTTGTGAAATGTTTCATCCATCCGCTAGTAGCAGTCACTATTATCGAGCCAATGATTCCAGAGGAATAGAAGAGTCCTAAAGCCCAGCGGGAGTGGATTTGATCGGCCCAAAACGGGAAAAGGGCGTTAGGCATTGCAAAGAACATCGCGGCCAAATCGATGATGTAGGTCCCCATTAAATCTTTGCGTGAGGCGGCATACTGCAACCCTCCGAACATCGCTTTAATCGATTTAGTCGTTCCATCCTTAAGTGGGGGGAGGGATGCGATCCGAAGGATCATCGTCACCGAGATGATGTAGGTAATGATGTCAATACCGTAGGCAGTCTTCACGCCGCTGGTTGCGATAATGACGCCAGCAAGTGCCGGGCCGATGATTGCGCTAAATTGCCAACGAAAGGACATTAGAGCCATCGCCGTAGGCAGGTCTTCGTGATCCACTAGCCGTGGAATCATTGCGGTAAAACTTGGTCCTTGCAGTCCATCAACAGCAGAGAAACCGGCCGCGACGAGGTAGAGGACAAATAGGTGGGGATGGCGCAATAATGAGTTACCAAGCAGGATTGCCGAGAAGAAGAGCGCTCCTGCTTCACATCGCCAGACCATCTTCTTGCGATCGACTGAATCTGCCAGAACCCCGCCCCATAAGGCAAAAATAATGAGCGGAATTATTTCAACTGCGCCCATTGCGCCAACAGCAATGTAGGAATTGGTGAGTTCTTTGATCTGAAACGGCAGCGCTACAAGGGTGAGCGCTGAGCCAAATCGAGTAACTACACCAGAGATAAAGATGAAGCGCAGGTTTCGGTTCTTCCGCAGTGGCGTTAAATCCACCGTAAATCGCGACATAACAACAGCCTAGTGAAAGCTTTGCTCCTCGGCCGGGAATTTACCGTCTTGGACATCTCTCATCCACTCTTTGACACCATCAGCAATTTCTTGGCGAAGATTTCGATAAGCCTTGGCAAACTTCGGAGGATTTCTCGTGAGTCCCATGAGATCAGTCCAAACGATTACTTGCGCATCGCACTTAGGTCCTGCCCCAATTCCGATAACTGGAATAGTTAGCTCTGAGGTTATTTGAGCTGCCAATTCCTCTGGTATTAGCTCGAGAACGAGTGCAAATACTCCTGCTTGTTGCAACGCTTTCGCGTCTTTAATAATTTGATTAGAACTAGCGCCACGCCCTTGAACTTTGAAACCACCTAACGCATAAACCGACTGAGGGGTAAGACCTAAATGTCCCATGACTGGTATTCCAGCGCTAATCAATTTCTTAATTTGAGGAACAACTTTCTTGCCACCTTCAAGTTTTACGGCGTGAACTTTCGCCTCTTTAAACAGCCTGATACCGCTTTCTAACGCTAATTTGGGAGATTTTTCATAACTTCCAAAGGGAAGATCGGCAACAACCATTGAGTGGCTAGAACCTCGAACGACAGCCCGCGCGAGCATGATCATCTGATCAAGTGTTACCGGAATCGTGTTCTCTTCACCTAAAAAATTGTTGCCTGCGCTATCTCCTACGAGTAGAACCGGAATTCTAGTTTCATCAAATATGGATGCTGTCATCTCTTCATAGCAGGTGATCATTGACCATTTTTCACCACTTTTTTTCATGGCGGCGAGATCTGAAATAGAGACGCGACGAGTTTGGGCGTTAGACATGGCTAAACATAATTTCCCCTTTGCGCTCGCGGCCAGTCTGGTCCGC
>JGI20207J14881_1000461_pt1 | contig 14819 bp, 16 predicted proteins | sample NGESurdeep092012_4_FD_14881 | JGI IMG/M metagenome (IMG submission 14881)
GATTGGCTCGCAGAACACCTCAACGACGACTCGATTCGGATCACCGAGTGCGACGAGGATGTGCTGCTGTACGAGGTCGGGCACATTCCCGGCGCACAGAAACTCGACTGGCACGCCGATCTGAACCATCAGATTATCCGGGATTACGTCGAGCGTGAGCAGTTCCAGGAAGTGCTCCGTGCACGTGGGATCGACGAGTCCAAAACGGTGATCTTCTACGGCGACAAGAACAACTGGTGGGCCGCATATGCCTTCTGGGTGTTCCAGCTTTTCGGCTTCACGAATGCCCGCATTCTCGATGGCGGCCGCGCCAAGTGGGAAGCGGAGGGACGTCAGATGACGACAGACCGTCCTTCGTTCCCGCGCACTTCGTACAATGCACCGGCGCGATCGGATGAGCAGATCCGCGCGTTCTCTGAAGATGCACTCAAGCAATCAAGGAGCGGCAAGCCGCTGCTCGATGTACGCAGCCCGCAGGAGTTCTCGGGCGAGCGTACTCACATGGCGGATTACCCGCAAGAGGGAACACTCCGCGGTGGCCACATTCCTGGCGCGCGCTCGGTCCCGTGGGCTCGCGCGGCGAACGCGGATGCGACGTTCAAATCCGCGCCGGATCTACGCGCGATCTACGAGCGTGAACAGGGTCTGTCTGCGTCCGACGATGTCATCACCTACTGCCGAATCGGCGAACGGTCGGCGCACACGTGGTTCGTACTCAAATATCTGCTGGGCTATCCCAACGTGCGCAACTACGACGGCTCCTGGACAGAATGGGGCAACAGTGTACGCGCGCCAATCGAGGTGGGTGCATGAGCGGCACAATACCAGCGGCTGCTAAAATCGTTTGGGCCGGCGAGCACCGGTTCGATGCAAGTGCCCCCGGAAGTGCGACCATTCGCATAGATGCCAGTGGGAAAACCGGCACCAGTCCGGTGACCACGCTCCTTGCTGCCATAGGCGGATGTGTCTCGGTTGATGTCGTCGATATCCTCGCCAAGCGCAAGACGCCGGTCGAATCACTTGAAATAGATCTGCAGGCTACCGAGTTGACGGTACTCCCAAACGTCTCGCGAGCGCCACACTCAATTTTGATATCAAGGGGGTCGGGATCGAACGAGTGCACGCGGAGCGCGCTATTGATCTGGCGATCAACAAGTATTGCTCAGTCCGCGATTCGCTACGGGAGGATATCCCCGTGGTCTGGACCCTAACTTTGAACGGGGAACGAAGCGAGCCGGCGTCGGCGAAGATTTACTGACAGAAAGAGAACCCAACTAAACGCTGCGGATCAAACCATTCCTGGCATTGCCCTGACGCGTCTCGGCGTCGTCGGTACCGACAACGGAGTCGGTAAAACCGTCGTAGCATCGGCCATAATCGTCGCGATGCGTGACGCTGGTGCCCGCGTCGCGCCGATGAAGCCGATCGGGAAGAGCGGCGCTGATGACATCAAACGCCTGCAGGCTGCCTGCCGCATACCATACCCCGCGCAGCTCGTTCAGCCGTATGCTTTTGAAGGCACTGCCGCACCGCTCGTCGCAGCACGGAGAGCACACACTCCGATTGACACTGGCATACTCGATCGTGCGTTCGCCGAGCTCTGCACACTGAGCGACGCAATCGTCATCGAGGATTCAGGCGGCCTGCTCGCGCCAATCACGGAAACTGAAAACTTCGCAACGCTATTCGCGCGCTGGGGATTGGATATCGTTATTGTCGCCCCGAATCGGGGCGGGACTGTGAACCAGGTTCTCACGACGTTCCAGATAGCGCAGGCGCAAGGACTGAGGACGCGAGCCGTCATCCTCACCACTCTCACTCGCGAACGTGGCGGGACAGCTGAACGCACCAACGTGGCGCTTCTCAAGGAACTGCTGCTGACTGTTCCGGTAATTTCGGTGCCCTTCACCACTACACCGGACGACCCGCGCACAACCGCGGCTCTCGCGAACGAACTCTCGGCGCATCCAACAATCGCGCGACCCGCATAGCGCCTGGCTCGGATTCACGCACCACATCACGCTTCTGTTGCGGGCATGAATCTGGCGTTGTTTACTGGATCCCGACCTTGGGCGGGACGACTGCTGGATCCCGACCTTCGGCGGGATGACTGCTGAATCCCGACCGTCGGCGGGATGACAACTCCCACATTGAACCAGCTATGCCTCGAAGCAAAAAGCAACAACCGGCGTGGCTGATAAAGCACTCTCTGACTGTCGTTGCGATCACGCTACTCCTGGTCTGGATCGCAGGTTACATCATTCTCGGCCCGCGGTCGCACCTCGGCGCATTCTTCGGGAACGCGATCGCCGACTGGAGTGGTTCGGTCGTCATCATCCTGGGCACGAAGGTGTTTTACGAGGTAGGGTCGGACGAGAGCAAGCCCGTGCGTGGACACAAGCGGAATCCGATTCACGAATTTGTGCACGAACATTCGCTTCTTCTCTTCATAATTATTACCGGGCTCGGTTGGACAGCTCTTTACCTGCACATGAGCCCGGATGGCAAGTGGGGGCAGGTTGTCGGCAACATCGTCTCGGAATGGGGACAGATGGCCGGTCTCGTCTTTCTGACGAAACGCCTCGTGGAAATCGGCTCGAAGGAGTAGCCGCCGCCTATTTGGCGTCTGGTGACCGATTGCTGGTCTTCCGAGTCATATCAGCACCATGAACAAAGACGATTCCAGGGGCCATCTCTATTCCTCCGGCGCACGCAAGGCAATCCGGGTTTCGGCGACTATCGCCGTCTTCGCACTCGCGTACGCAATTGTGACAGTCGCCATGGGATTTATCCCGACCAATTTGATGCTTCGCCGAATGATGGGGTCAGCGATAATGCGCGGCGTCTGGGTCAATTCGGCGGTGCAACTCGCCGAACGCACGGTAGTCGCCGCCCTGGCCTGCTGGCTAGCCCTTTTGGTTTCCGGACGCGGTCGCGGTCGGTTGACGGGTCGTGGGATGCTCGCGGTCGGCGTGGCGATGTCCGGCGCACTCGCCGGTGCTCTGGACGTGGGGGCGCACAAGCTTTTCGTCAGCCATCTGATTCATGCGGCGCAAACCGCGCCATGGCGCGGTCATCTTCTGTCAGACAGCATGACCCTCGTTATATCAGCCGCGATCACGCTGCTCTTCATCACTCGCAGCACGAGNGTCGTCAGGNTTGAGTAAACGCCCATTGAGCGGCTTGCGAGCGGGTCCCGAATGATTCGCGAGGCCGTTCGGCGGAGGCATACCCTTTGCAAACATGTGCTTGCAGGGCAACCTCAATCCGACAGGAGGACGTCATGCCGAGAGGCGACAAGTCCGCTTACACGGACAAGCAGAAGCGACAGGCAGAACACATCGAAGAGGGTTACGAAGACCGCGGGGTTCCGGAAAAGGAAGCGGAGCGGCGCGCATGGGCAACGGAAAACGCTGTAACCCACGGCGGGAAAAAATCCGGGTCCGGTCGCGGTCGCGCCGAGAACCACGCGCCAGAGCGGAAGGGCGGTCACGCAGAGAGTCACGCGGAACGCAGCAAGGCCGCGCAAAAGGGGTGGGAGACCAGGCGCGGCGAAAACTGATCAGAGGGTCCGCTTGCTCCAGCGCTTCTCAGTTTCCGCAAGCTCGATTCTCAACCGTGAGTAACTGTCATACCTGGCTGTGCTGACCGATCCGGCTGCAACCGCGGCTATCACGGCGCAGCCAGGTTCTGACAGGTGCGAACAGTTGCCGAATCTGCAAGCGTGGATGAATGGCCGGAACTCAGGAAAACAGTCCGGCAGATCAACCGGCTTCAGGCCCCAGACACCCACCTCGCGCAAGCCGGGCGTGTCGGCGACATAGCCGCCGCCGGGCAATGGGTGCATCACGGCGCCGACTGTCGTGTGCCTCCCCTTGTTCACTGACTCGCTGATCTCACCAACTCGCAGATTGAGCCCGGGATAAAGAACATTCATGAGCGATGATTTGCCCACGCCGGACGGACCGCTGAGGGCACTCGTCTTCCCATCGAACGCGACGTGCAGCTGATCCAGTCCCATCCCGTTCACCACACTCGTGAAGTGCACGGGATAGCCGGCGGCCTCATAGTCCGCGAAACGTGCATGCGTAGCCTGCTCCGGCGCGAGTTCCGACTTGTTGATCACGATGCGCGACGCGAGGGAATTCGCTTCTGCGATCACGAGAAATCGGTCCAGCATTCGCGGATGCGGCTCGGGATTGGCGGCTGCGAATACAACGACGACCTGATCAAGATTGGCAACGACGACGCGTTCGCCGGCGCGACCACCCGGCTCGCGACGCGCGAGCTGCGTGGAACGCGGATCGATCTCGGTGATCATCCAGCCATCACCGCGTTCCCCCTCGATCAACTTCACGTTGTCACCGACCGAGAGCTTGACGCCCGAATCACTCACCAGCTTGAGTCGACCCCGAAGTGACGCGCCCCGAATCTCTCCCCGATCGTTCCGTACCTGCCAGACTCCGCCGGTCCCGGAAAGAACGCGGCCCGAGTGAAGCGGGCCGTCAGCGGTTTCTTCCAATTTGCGGGGAATTCGCGTCACGAATCCCGCATGACGTCGTACCAGGGGCGAGCAGGCGTGTCCGCTTGCGTAATCAGTTCATCGAGCGCGCGCTTCACGTCGTTGAGAAGGGTCGCGCCGAGTGACGCAAGGGCGTCCGCTTCGGATTCACCGAATGCGATATAGTCTGTTTCGAGATGGCCCGAAGCTACCGGGTCCCCCATGCGCCACCGAACGAAAAGCAGGTACGCGCCAATACGGCCGCGCGGATCACGCACTTCATCGGCAACGAGTTCGACGGTGTAGGAAGCGCCGTCCTTTCCCTCGAAGGCAGCGGGACGTGCATGCACCGCACGATATCCACCAATGGTGTTGGCGTCGCCAGCATCGTGATTGGCGGGAAGGAATCGGCCCATGCAGGTCGTGGTGGTGGCTCAACGTCGGCCGCGCACCATCTCCTTGATAATGTTGCCCGTCATGAACGCAACGTTCGCCGGCCGCTCGGCCAGGCGTCGCATGAGGTACGGATACCACTGCGTGCCGAATGGGACGTAGCACCGCATCCGCCAGCCTTCCTTCACGATCTTCTCCTGCAGGTCGCGACGTACGCCGTACAGCATCTGGAACTCGAACTGTTCGGGCTTGATGTCGTTCTCGCGAGCAAATGCCTTGACGGTCTCGATGATTGCCTCATCGTGCGTGGCGATGCCAGGATAATTGCCATTCAACATCAACTCCTGCATGCACTTGACGTAATTGGCGTCAACGTCCTTCTTCTCAGGGAACGCGACTGCCGCTGGTTCCTTGTACGCGCCCTTGCAAATGCGAACACGCACACCGAGGGTGTTCATGTGCTCGACATCTGTCTGTGTGCGGTACAGATAGGCCTGAAGCACGACGCCGACAGTTCCGCGAAACTCCGGATACAACCGGTTCTCGAAAAGCTCGAGCGTCTTCTGCGCGTATCCGCTGGCTTCCATGTCCAGCCGGACAAAGCTTTCGTACTTGCGTGCGCGTTCGAGCACGTCGTACATGATCGAGACGCACAATTCTTCGGATACATCGAGCCCCATGGCCGTGAGCTTCACGCTCACATTCGCGTTGAGTTTCTCGCGCGCGATACGGTCCAGAATCTTGAGATATTCGACGCATGCGGCGCGCGCTTCTGCTTCGTTGTGAACGCTCTCACCCAGCAGATCGAGCGATGCAGTGATTCCGCGTCGATTCAGCTCGCGAACTGCAGGCACGGCGGTGTCAAGGGTTTCGCCGGCAACGAATCGGGATGCAAATCCCTTGGCGAGCCGGTTGGTTTTGACGAACTTGAATACTCGCGGCTGATTGGACAGATACAACAGTGCGTTACGAATCATGTTACTTGTAAAAGCGAGTTACTGGAAATGGTGCGCCCGACTTTATGTCGGAGTCGAGGAAATTCCAATCGACGAGCCCGTCGTCCGACTGAGGCTCAAGTAAATATGCAGCCAACGGACCAAAGCGACCCGTCGCAGCGACGATGACGTAGCCGTTCGGATTTCCAGACGGCATTTTTGACGCAGATGGTGCGCTCCACGTACCCGTGAGTCGAGTTTCCTTATGTCCCTGGAAGGCACGCAGCGAAGTGATGACAGAATCCACCGTGAACGTGGAAACGCGGCCCGTAGAGGACTCCGGAAGGAACGGCGTGACAGTCAGTCCGTGCAACTGAAGTAGCGCGGTGATCCTGGGCTCGTTGGGCAGTATGTACGCATCGGGCTTCTCGATCAATAACGTCGGTTCGAAGCGATCGTATACCGGCATCACCTGCGTTATGAAGCGGCCGGTGCGACGAATGCCTTTCGGCAATCCAGCCTGCGTGCGCGTCGAATCGCCAGTTCGTTGCAGCACCTCGAATGGAATTGGAGCATCGAATGGCTTGGTCGTCATCTGTGACCGAATTGGAACTTCGGGTTCCTGAACGTTTTCGGCGGTCGATCGTATCTGCTCGATCTCGGCGGCGTGCCGGGCTGTGGCGGAAAGAATCTCCTGGACGAACGCATATGTGGATGCAACGCGGCGCTTGAATGGATCGTGGGAGTATGCTTCGCTGAGGATGGAAATACGACCACGCATGCCATAATAGTTGGTGCCGTATCGCGGCAGGTGTTCATACGTACGCCAACTCTTCTTCACTGTGTCGGTCAGGTCCTCGCGGCCATATCCCGAACCAAAATTTCCATAGTCGAATACCTCGTACCCGCGGGTGCGCATGTGTGCGCGGATTTCCGGGAGTATGGTGTCTCTGGTGAGAGTTCCCGCGAATCCTGGCGCGTAAGACGCGGGATTCAGCGACGGAGAATACGTGAGCGCAAACCCGTGCAGACTCCCGTCGGTCGTGTGCAGGTCAACATACACGTCCGGATCCCACTTGTCGAACATTGCGAGCGCCGCGCGTGTTTCCGGTGCCTCTGCCTTGACGTAGTCGCGATTCAGATCCAGACCCTGCCCGTTCGGCCGTTGACCCACGAGCGCCGGTCCATTCTGCTCGCCCCTGTTTGTCGCCTCATCCTTGAATTTTTCATTGCCGTCCGCGTTGTAGATGGGGACTGCAATGAGGACAAGCGAATCGAGCACGTTTGGGCCGTGTTGATACGTCAGATCGCGAACCAGCGCGAGTAAAGCCTCCTTACCTTCCACCTCGCCCGCGTGGATGTTGGCATTTACGTACACGATCGGCCGTCCAAGCGCACGTGCCTGCTCGGGCGTCGTGACCATCGGTCTCGACAATATCATGTATGGGATGTCGCGACCTTCCGTCGTCTTGCCGATGACACCGAAGGCGATCGGAGCGTTCCGGGAGCGAAGCCCATTCATGAACGCTATCACATCGGCGTACGTCGATGTCTGGTTGTAGTTGGTCGACTCTGCAGTAGTCTCCGGCATCGGAAAATTCGGACGTGATGGATCGATTCGCGCGGCGCACGCAGCGATGACCGAGATAGCGGTAGTAGCCGCGATCCCACGCAGTACACGTGTACTCGTCTGTGTCATGACTCTGGAAGTGGGTTGGGTTTTACGGATAGAAACGCGCGTTCGAACGGGCCATCTGAAGGAGAATAGGTGCCGCTTCGAACCTCCCTGGAAACCTTACGTTCAGATCGTCCAGTTGTTGCAGGAGCGCATCCAGTCCCAGATTATCCATGTATCGGAACGGCCCACCCCGAAACGGCGGGAAGCCGATTCCGAATACCGCACCGACGTCGCCGTCACGTGGAGAACGAATTATCTCGTCCTCGAGACACCGGGCGGCCTCATTCAGCATCGCGAACACAGTGCGACGCTGAATCTCCTCCTCCGCGAGATCGGCTGTCTGGCGGCCGGGTGCGAAGATCTCGTAAACGGTGCTATCCACCCCTCCCTTCCGCCCTGCTTCATCATATACGTAGAATCCCTTGCGCGATTTGCGACCAAACCGTCCCGCATCGATCACGCTGCGAAGGGCCCGCGGCTGCTCGAATCGTTCACCGTATTCCTCGAACATGATGTGCCCGACCTTTCCCGCAATGTCGAGGCCCACTTCATCGACCAGAGTGACCGGTCCAACCGGAAAGCCGAAANCAACCAGAGCCTTGTCGATTGCCTCGATCGTGACGCCCTCGTCGAGGAGNCGNCCAGCCTCGCCGATATACGGCGTGAGAATCCGGTTCACGTAGAATCCCGGCGCATCGTTCACTACAATCACCGTCTTGCCAAGTTTCTTGCCGTACGAAACTGCGGTTGCGGTAACAGCGTCCGATGTACGAGGCGTAACAATCACCTCGAGCAACGGCATCTTGTTGACCGGGGAAAAGAAGTGCATGCCGAGCACGCGCTCAGGTCGGCGCGAGACCTCGGCAATACGTGTTACCGGGATGGTACTCGTGTTGGTCGCGAAGATCGCCTGTGGCTTTACCACTTCCTCGACTTCACGAAGTACCGCGTGCTTCACATCGATATCTTCGAACACTGCTTCGATCACAAGATCGGCACTCGCGAAGCCGCTGTAGTCGATCGTCCCTGTAACAAGCGACATCGTGTCAGCATACTGGACCCGCGTAATCTGATGCTTCGTAAGCCGTTCCTTCACAACACTGCTTATCGCACTCAGGCCCTTTCCAATGCGAGACCAGTCCGAATCCTTCATGCGAACGATGGTCCCCTTCTGGATCGCAACGCCCGCGATGCCCGCGCCCATGAAACCGGAACCGATGATGCCGAGCTTCTCGATCGCGACCGGCATAGCAGTGTGGCCGGGTAGCAGGCCATTGTCCTTCTTCAATGCTGTCGTCGCGAAGAACAGGAATATCAACTGCTTCGATACATCCGTAACCGCCATCTCTCCGAACAGCCGGGATTCCTCACGCAATCCGGCCGGCATGCCGTGCGTCATCCCGGTCTCGACGGCCTGGATCGCGGCGAGAGGCGCAGGGAAATTTCCGTGCGTCTTCTTTTCCGTCTCCTCGCGCGCCTTCTTGAATACGACACGTCGGCCGATCGGATTGGAATCGAGCAGCAGACCGCTTGCGCCGCCTGAACGCGCCGTCCGCTTGAGCCTTCCCTCACCAAGTGCCAGCGCGCGATCAATCGCGATCCGTCGAAGTATCGCTGGATGAACCATCTCATCTACGAGTCCGATCTGGAGTGCTTTCTTCGCGCGCACGTTCTTGCTCGTAAGAATCATGTCGAGCGCGGCGCGCACACCGATCAGCCGCGGAAGTCGCTGCGTACCGCCTGCACCGGGGATGATACCGAGCTGAACTTCGGGAAGAGCGAGAATCGTTTTCGGATCGTTACTCGCAATTCGCCAGCGGCACGCCAATGCGGATTCGAGGCCGCCGCCCATGCATGCGCCGTGGATCGCCGCGACAAACGGCACGCGTGCTTTCTCAAGATTCTCGACCAGCGCCTGGCCATCGCGACTGAGACGCGTTGCGTCTTCTACATCGCGGAGCTGCGTAAACTCCTCGATATCAGCGCCAGCCAGAAATGTGTCCGGCTTGCCGCTGATCAGCACCGCACCCTTGATCGATTCGTCACGATCTATGCGATCGAACAACTCCATCAACGATTCGCGAACCGCACGCGTGATGATGTTGACGGGCTCATTCACAAGATCGATCGTCAGGATCGCAACGCCGCCTTCCACGTCCATCGTAACAGGCGCGCCGTCAGGCGTGCGGATCATTGTGCTGTCAGGTGCGACGCCCGTCATACGTCCCGCTCCAGCACCATCGCGAAACCGAGCCCGCCGGCTGCACACACTGTCATCAGCCCGTACTGCGTATCGCGTCGTGCCATTTCGTTGAGCAGCGTCGTCGTGATTCGCGCGCCCGTAGCGCCGAACGGATGGCCGAGCGCGATTGATCCGCCCATTACATTCAGTCGCGCGCGATCGACCTCGCCAACCGGCCGTTCGAATCCCGCGCGTCTCGCCCATTCCAGGGACTCGAATCCCTTGAGATTGCTCAGGACCTGCGCCGCAAATGCCTCGTGCATCTCCACCAGACCCATATCGTCGAGCGTGAGTCCCGCTCGCTCAAGCGCGACCGGGGCCGCGAGAACCGGTCCCATCAGAAGCTGCTCTCCAGGATCAATCGCAGCATATGCATACGACCTTATATAACCGAGCGGTGCGTAGCCCATTGAGCGGGCGCGGTCTTCACTCATCATCAGCACACACGCGCCGCCATCTGTGAGCGGCGACGAGTTACCCGCTGTCACGCTACCGTAGCGCCTGTCGAATACTGGCTTCAACGCGGCAAGTTTCTCGTACGACGTATCTTCGCGCACGCCATTGTCCACCTGAATCACAGTATCGTAGCTCGGTGGAACGGCAACAGGAACTATCTCGGCCGGAATCCGCCCATCTGCGGTACCGGCTGCAGCGAGCCTGTGCGAACGCAGGGCAAAATGATCCTGGTCCTCGCGTCTGATGCTATTCAGCTTCGCCATCTTCTCGGCGCTGTCTCCCATCGTCTCGCCGGTCGTTGCCTCGGCGATGGCGGGGGTAATCGGGACCAGGTCGCGAGGGCGAATCCTGGCAAGTGCGCTTATCCGCCCAGTCAGCGACTTCGCGCGCGACGCAGCAACAAGCGCGTCGGCGAATCCGCGGGAGTGCAGGATCGGAATGTTCGACAACGATTCCGCACCGCCGGCGATGATCACGTTGTTGTGACCGAGCACGATCTGGTCGGCCGCGTCGGTGATAGCCTGATTCGAGGATGCGCAAGCGCGGCTGACGCTGTAGGCCTGAACGGATTTGGGAAGCACGGGCATGAGTGAAACCTCACGCGCGATATTTGGCGCCAATACGTTTGGAACGACTGTTCCAAAGATGAGTGCCTCCACCTCGTTACCGCTCAGGTTGGCTCGTTCAAGCAGCTCGGCGACACAGAGCTTTCCGAGTTCGATTGCCGATAACCGCTTGAACAGGGTACCGGCTCGCGTGAAGGGAGTCCTGACTCCCGCCACAATCGCAACTCGGCGCCCATTTCCAAAGCTCGGCATGGCTTGAAGTTAGGTGGATACCTGGTGTTCTGCTACCGAGTTGGGCTTTGCTGTCCGCGCCGGCGCCGCATTCAACGCACGCGGGACTACGCAGAGCCCGCGCAATTCCACACGCGGTTTCGTCAATGACGATCCTTCCGGACATCGACGCCCTTCCGCGGTTTTGACCGCCGCTTATCAAGCGAACGACTGACGGAATGCTCAACTCCTGAAAGAGCGGCGTTGACAGCAATTCTGAGCGAAGCCGAACGGCTCTCGAAGACAACGCTCGGCAAATCGCTCAGGACGACCTTGATATTGCATACCTTGTCGACGCCGCCACGCGTACCATTTATGTCGCGGATTCGAACGGTGACGCGTTCTATGGCGAGAGCGAACTTGCCCAGCTTCATTCCGAGCCGTTTGCGGATATAGTCGCGTTCTTCGTCGGACACTTCGATACCTGCAACGCGGATGTTGGCCGGAACTTGTGTGGCTGTTGTGCGCCCTGCTTTCCGTTTTGCAGGCCGCGGCACTTCGGATGCGAAAGCACCACGCGTAGCACTCTCTGACGATCGTGTACTCGGGCGTGGTAGATCGCTGACGTCGGCGTGGCGAAGTGCCTCAGCCGATCGTGTAGTTGGGCGTGGAAGATCACTCGCGCTAACATGGCGAAGTGCCTCGAACACGTCGGTTGCGGTGATAATGCCCACAAGATCGTCGCCATCCATCACGGGCAGCGAACCGATCAGTCGCGCGCGCATCATCGCCGCGGCATCATCTACTGACGTGTCAGATTCAATTGATTCAACGCGAGGCGTCATCAATTCCCGTACGACTCGGTCCTTTCGTGTGCGAGCGCCAGACGCGCCACCCAAGTCGCGTTCCGAGAGAATGCCTACAACGCGCGACCCGTCGAGCACCACCAGGTGATGGATCCCGCGTCGCCGCATACGTGTCCATGCGACGCTCGCCGCATCTGACGAAGCCACGCTGACAACGTCGGGGCTCATTAGTTCGAAAACGCGCATGTTTCAGGCTCCAGCAACAAAGTGGGAACGGTGCACCGATCTGTTGCTTGCCAGCGCACGTTACATGCCGTAGATGCTTCACCGCCTACGGTACGAAGTCTCAGGTATCGGCGTCTGGCGTTGCGGTATCGCGCATCCCTGACTCGATCACATAACGCGTCAGCGCGGCGGCCGATGAAGCGCCGAGCTTTCGCCAGGACGAGACTTATTTCTCCATCTCCTGCAACAACAAAAATGCAGCTGTCTGGTAGAGCTGCGTGCAGCACGGCGGTTTTCTCACTGTTGGCGTCGTGCAGCAGCGAAGCGCCAACCAGAATCGCCTCGGGACGAATGCTGCGCGCGACTGTGAGCGCTTCATCCATGCATCGCGCGTCGGCAACTCATGTAAGCCTGATACCCGACAAGTCCAATCGGCATCATTACCGAGGACTCGGGACGCAAAAAAGGCCGCCCGTCAGGCGGCCGATGGTCTAGTTGACCAGCGAGTCGGGGTCGGAGGAGTCGTCGAAGGCGAACACCCGCCTTGCACCTTTCCACCAACTTGCCTTGGTGTTTGCAAGGGTCTCGACCTTGACTTGCTTGCCGGTCGTCGGGGCGTGGACGTAACGTCCGTCCCCAATATAAATCCCGATGTGTGAGATCCGCTTGCCGCGACCAAAGGTGAGGAGGTCGCCGGGCTTGAGCGACGCGATATCGCGATCAATCTTCTCACCGACCATCGCTTGCTCTCGGGCGGTTCGAGGCAATTCCGCACCGAAGGCTGCCATGACGTACTGGACAAGTCCGCTGCAGTCAAAGCCCTTCTTTGGTGATTCAGCTCCACGCTTGTACTTCACACCGAGTTGAGCTCGCGAGAGCGACACGATCGAGTCCTGCAGCTCGTGAATCGATTGACTGAGCCTGGCGAATGGCTTGGCTATTGGAGCAGCTCGGGGATGCACGACCGTCACGACCTGGGCACTCGCCGACGCAGCGAACAGAGCGCCGGCAACTACTGCGGCGCTGGTGATGCTCGTGATGCGACGGATACCCATGGAAATATTCATGGCTCGGTCAAGCTAAGGTTCGGCACGGAGGTCAGCAATCACGAAGAGATACCGGCAACCGACCGGCCGCGTCATATCAGTGTTGTTCCGCTACAGGGACTGCTACTCGGCCACGAACGTCACGGTACTCGATCGAGCCATTGCCGTTGGCCGTAATCGAGAAATTGCCGCCCACGCCGCGCGCCACCACCTCTCCAGAGCGCTTGGCGCCGATTGTGACGTCACCTGAGATATCCTCCAGCTGGAGTTCTCCGTTGCCAGCCCGAGGAATCGATACCGAGCCGCCGACATGAGAGAGAGATTCCGCCCGATCCATCTATTATGTGTACGCTTCCGCGCACACTTGAAATCACCATATCGCCTGTGCCGTCGATGATATCCACGCTTCCCGCGACATCGCCGATGCTCAAACTTCCTGCGCCGTGGACAATACTGATCGGACCAATGTGCCGAAAAACCGATTCGCCCGTGCTGTCCACCACGATCAGCGACAGACTGCTGGGAATTTCCAGGTCCACATCCAGTGATGGCGTCTGACCGGATGCACCTCTTTGCGGCGCCGGAATGTTGCAGACGACGACCACCGTATCGCCCAGCCGACTCGTCGTCAGCGTGACACCAGCCAATGCCTCTTGAGTCGCAGCGCGACCGACTCCCAGAATCGTGATCTTATCCGTTCCTTGCTCCCCCCGGACCCGTAGATATCCGCTTCCGACGTCCAGCTTGAGCACGGTTGCGCCTGCGGTAGAGACAATTGAGTTTCGCTCCGCAGTTACGCCAGAAGAACGTAAGCTGCACGCTCCAACGGGCATCAGGACGGCTACGCTCAAAATCCAGTGAATGGGAACGCCGCGCACTAGCACCTCTCAATCATTACGGTGCGATAAGGATTTTCACGACCCCAATACGTCGCGGGGCACCGGGCTGCTGACCTGCAGCGTCGGAGGTTTCGCGAGTCCGGCGCCGATCGTAATCCCTCAGACGTCGTGGATGGTCTTGACGCGAATGAGCTTCAAGTGTCGGACTGAGGCAGGCAGGCGGAGAATGATGGTCTCACCCAGTTTGCGGCCCACAAGCGCTCTCCCGATAGGCGACGACATTGAGACATGGCCTTCTTCAAAATCGACATCTCCGAACACGAGGCTGTACACCTCGGTCTTTCCGGTCGTCGTGTCTTCGACGGTTACTTCGGAGCCGAGTCCCACAGCGTCGCGCGCGATCTGGGCTACGTCAATCTGCGAGAGCTTGGAAAGCCGCATGCGGAGCTGTCCCAAGCGAGCCTGAACGAATTGCTGCCGCTCCAGTGCCGCCTTGTACTCCGAATTCTCGCGCAGATCGCCCAGCTCGACGGCTTTACGAATCTCGTTCGGCAGAACGACGTTGAGCTCGTGCTGGAGCTTTTCGACCTCCGCACCGAGCTTGATTTTGAGTTCTTCGATCATCGGGGACTCTGCAGCCATTTCCGGATTCAGCAGGTAAAATGATAAACGCCCGGCCGGGGGGTCGGGCGAACGGGTATATCGGGAAGGTATCCAGCGACTGGACCCTGCGCAATCGGGCCTGGCTGATCGGTCTGACCAACGGTTCATGCCGCCACCTCAATATTCTTAAATGGATTCCCGCTTTCGCGGGAATGACGACAGATGGATTCCCGCTTTCGCGGGAATGACGGATAAGTATCTTCACCGACGAACAATGACTGGCTCACCCCTTCCGCCCCCGACAAGCATGTCAGCACCC
>JGI20207J14881_1000464_pt1 | contig 14762 bp, 11 predicted proteins | sample NGESurdeep092012_4_FD_14881 | JGI IMG/M metagenome (IMG submission 14881)
GATCAGGCACGGTTCATCTATCTGAACCCAATCCGCACCCTCCGACTTCAATCGCTGCAGTACCTGTTCATATACCGGAATTATTTCCGGCAACAGCGTCATGGGGTGCACTGCCTCATCACGGCTCTTGCCCAGAAGAAGCAATGAGATCGGACCGAGAAGCACCGGTCGAGTGATGATCCCGGCTGCTTTCGCCTCGATGAACTCATCAATCGGCTTCGTCGAGTTCAGCCGAAACTCCTGGCCCTTCTCGAATTCCGGGACGATGTAGTGGTAGTTGGTATCGAACCACTTGGTCATTTCCATCGCTGGAACAGACGATTCGTGGCCGGTCAGGCCGCGCGCCATTGCGAAGTATCGCGAGAGGTCGTCGAGTTCGTTGATTTTCTCGAAGCGCGATGGTATCGCTCCAACCATCACCGCGGTATCAAGGACGTGATCATACAGTGAGAAGTCGTTGGACGGAACGTGGTCGATGCGGCGTCGCGACTGTAACTCCCAGTGCGTGAGGCGCAGAGATCGAGCGACCTCCATCAATTCTGCCGGGGTCGAGCGGCCGGCCCAGTGATCCTCGAGGGCACGCTTCAGCTCGCGCGCCTGGCCGATCCTCGGGAAGCCAAGATTAGTTGCAATCGCCATTGGGGTAGGTGTTGGAGAGGAAGGCTGGGGGCTCCGACGGGCATGCGGCCGCTGGATCGCCCCTTGTAACCCTATCCCGCGACGATATCTGTGAGTGTGACGGATGTCACGACTCCCGGGCCGTTCGAGAATTTGCGCTGTCATCGCGGCGCTGTATAGTTCCTCACCATGTACACGCTCGTGCGTCGCTACGTCAAGACAGCGGTTGCCTTCCTGGCGATCGGGCTCGCCATCGGCGGATGGTTGATCGCACGCAGAGAGCTTGCCGGAGCAGCGCCAGATCCGTACCTCGTGAGCGCGCACACGCATGCGCTGTTTGTCGGGTTCGTGATGATGATGATCATGGGAGTCGCACTCTGGCTCTTTCCACGGCCCGAGAAGACAGATCCGCGGTACGATCCGCGGCTTGCGAGTACCGCGTACTGGCTGATTACGGTGGGCACATTTGTCCGGGTAGGCGGAGAGGTACTTCGATCAAGTCTCTTTGGACTGAACATGTCCGCCTTGTGGCTACGAGTCGCAATAGTTGCGGCTGGTTTTCTGCAGGGCATCGCTATCGGCGTATTCTTCTTCACTATGTGGTCGCGAATCCGGCCAGTGGGCAGTCAGGCTCGCGAGGCAAAGGGTGAGCGGTTCTGATCCGATATCATGACAACTCCGATTGATCACACTCCAAAGTCCCGGAATCTCGCCAAAGAAGTCCAACCCGGTGTCTTTCTGCTGGACCACCATTTCCGCGGCTCCCCAGGGGTAATCGGCTCATATCTCGTTAACGATGGCGACGCACTGACGCTCATCGAAACCGGGCCGGCAAGCACGATGGAGACATTGCTGGCTGGCGTACGGCAGGCCGGTTTCGATCCCGATCAGATCGGTGACATCATCGTTACGCACATCCATCTGGATCATGCAGGCGGCGCTGGTGCGCTACTTCGTCGGCTCCCGCGCGCGCACCTTCACGTGCATCCAGTTGGCGCTCCACATCTGATCGATCCCGCTAAACTGATGTCGAGCGCAACACGGATCTATGGTGAGCTCATGGGCCCGCTCTGGGGAGAGATGCTCCCTGTACCGAAGGAACGCCTTCACATCCTCGGTGACAGGGATACACTTGCGACGGGCTCACGAACGCTGCACGCGTACGACACGCCGGGCCACGCGAATCATCACCTCGCATTGCATGAGCGTGAGACCGGAATCGTATTCACCGGCGACGTGGCCGGCGTCAGACTCGATGGAATCAGTCACGTTCGCCCGCCGACCCCACCACCGGAATTCTCTCCCGAAAAGTGGCAGTCGAGTATCGCAACTCTGCGCTCGCTTGCACCGCGCAAATTGTATCTCACGCACTTCGGTGGTTACGACGACGTTGCCTGGCACCTCGACGAACTGCTTGCACGTACCTGGTTCTGGGCTGGTTGGGTAGGCGGCCGCCTTGCAACTGGCGAGGAACCGCTCGCGGTAGCGAATGCCTTGCGCGACATGGAGGACGTGCTGCTGTCCAGCGCGGCTGGTGAAGATTCACTCCTTGTGAGATATGAAGAAGCAGGCAACTATCGCATGAGCGTGGACGGGATCGCGCGCTGGTGGCGCAAGCGCGGGCAGAACTGAACAACCCTGGCCTAAGATCGCGTTGTGACAACCGTCACAGTTCGTTACCAGTTCCGCAGCCATCATACGTGCACGGAGCATTTCACGCCACAATAACGGTAACCCAAGAGCCCCGCCGTACATGTACCTGACATTCGTCACGATTCACGTCCTTGCGGCACTCTTCTGGCTCGGCGGGATGTTTTTCCTCGCCGTAATAGGGGCTCCACTATTACGATCAGTGGAACCACCGGAGCAACGGCAGCGGCTATTTCGTGAAATGGGACTGCGGTTTCGCTCGGCTGGCTGGATCGCCATAGCCATCCTCGTACTTACCGGGATTGCAAACCTGTACTACCGCGGCTGGCTACAGTGGGATAACGTCTGGGCTTCGTCGGCGTTCTGGCACAGCGGTGTGGGACACTCGCTTGCGTGCAAGCTCATCGCCGTCACTGCCATGATACTCGTGAGCGCGATTCACGATTTCATCCTTGGGCCAGCAGCAGGACAACAAAAACCGGGCTCGCCTGGCGCCATCTCTCTACGTCGTCACGCCGCGCATCTGGCCCGCGCAAACGCGGTACTCGGGATCATCATCGTGATCGCCGCAGTAAGACTCGCCCGAGGTGTGTGACGCAGTTGCTTCAGCTGAGCCGCAGTGTTACCATCACGACCAATCACCAGCCTCGCGTCCGGTCACTTCATCCAGGTGGATACGAAACACAGACGTACGAAACGGCGTTGGATCGCTCGCGGTAAGAGTCTCTGGTATGAGAGACCGAAGCAGGCTGACTCCGTGCACGAACGCCGGATCCTGATATTCGGCAGTATGCGGCTCGATAATGTAAAACGCACCCTTTACCACGACGCTTCGCCACTGAAACAATTCCTTTACTTCGTCCACTTCGAATGCAACCCATCTGTGGTGCGCAATCGTTGAAAGCTTGGTCCCCTGGCTCGTGCGCCCATATATCCAACCGGCGTCGAACACATAATGAATTGGCTCGATATCCACGCGATCATGCAGGGTGAATGCGATCCTGCCAACGTGGTTCCGGGTGAGAACCTCCTCGCATTCCCACCGAGTCAGCTCGCGGATAGCAGGCGGAGAATCGGTTTCGCTATGCGAAGACTTACGGGGGTCTGCGTGTAACATGAATTCCTCCAGTGACTGATCCTGGCCTCTTGTATTGAATCTACCCTGCCGTGAGACTAAATCAGTCGGGAGATGCCCGATAACCGCTAGGGGGAAGTCCTACGCTCAGGCCAACGAGCTCCAGCAATTTCAGCGCGTTACTCGATTCCGCCTTCCCGGGCCGAAGCCGGTAATCGAACCGCATAGTCGGCGTACCATCGGCAGCCCGCGAAAATTCCTCCTGAAAATGAACATGTTTCGCGATTCCCGCGAGTTCCGGCGTATCGGCCAACGCGAGGTCATGGGTGGTAACCGCCCCTATCGCACCAGACTCTATCAATCGAGCCAGTACGTGCCTGGCCGCAATGGTACGCTCAGCCGAATTGGTCCCATGCAGAATTTCGTCCAGGAGAAATAGCAGCGTCGTATTTCCACCAACGCGTATTTCGCTCGCTGCATCCACGACTAGCTTCAATCGCTCCAGTTCGGCCATGAAATACGACACGCCTCGTTCGAGCGAATCCTGTACGCGCATGCTGGTATACAACGCGACCGGCGGAAGGCTCATACGCGATGCACACACCACCGATCCGCACTGCGCGAGTACCACATTGAGTCCGATGGCGCGAAGCAACGTACTCTTACCGGCCATGTTCGATCCGGTTATCAAGACCAGCGTTCCCGGCGGCCCAACCGTCACATCGTTGGCTACGCGATTCTTCGCGCCGAGCAATGGATGACCCAGTGACAGCGCATCGACCTGTATTGGGATCGTTTCATCAATCGTCGGGAATACCCATTCCGGATTGTCGTACGCGAGAGTTGCAAGCGCGGAGAGACTCTCGAACACACCAATAGCACTCATCCAATCAGCAACATTGTTGCCGCCGGCTCGCTTCCAGTGGTTCAACATGCGCACTACATGAAAATCCCACAGACCGAGCGCCTGCACTATGAAGTGCAGCATCGGTGAAAGTCGCACATCAGTATTGTCTGACAGTTTTTCGAGCGTTCGCATCCTGTGCTCGGCGCCTGTCTCGCCGATACCCAGTTGAGCCCGAAGATTTACAAGAAGTATCGAGTGAAGTGTTTCATCTGACATCAGAGACGCAACGTCCGCATATCCGCGCAGTACATTGCGCTGCCCCTGTACCTCCGACAGCGCGGTGCGGAGCCGCTTTCTGAACCGCAAGGTAAGGAGCCCGCCAATCGCAATCGGTATCAGCCAGTATGCCTGACCGAGTATGCCAAGCCCCTGCGCCACAGCAAGAAGCAATGTGGCCAATGGAATGACGACGGTTAGAGCGCTGACCCCCGCCCCTCCGAACTCGTCGACAATCGTGCCTGACCATTTCTCAAACGCGCCCAACCGCGCCGCGCTTATGTTGATGCGTTCCGTATGCAGGATCAACTCGTCGCGCAGCTCGACCCGATTCTTCAGCTCCTCAATAGCCTGCTGTCGCAGAACCAATTCGGCTGGTGCTGCTGCTCCGAGCAGCCAGGACGTCAGGGTCGTGCGTCCCGGTGCCACGCTCAGCGGCGGAAACAGTTGCGCGAGAGACGCGTCGCCGAAAACATCCAGGTCTGTTGCGTATGGGTGCGACAACGGAACCGAAGCCCACGGGCGCTGCTCAAGCGCAGACCAGTCGCGCTCAACTCGATGGACGCCTTCTTCCGTAATACTGATCAAGCGTTCGAGTCGAGTTACCGAGGCGTGCGCGCGCGAACTGAAGGAAACGAGGATCGCGAAGCCAGTAAGAGCCGCAGCCGTCGCCAGGGCCGGTAGAAAGCGGTCGGTGCTTCCGGACGTAGCCGTCCACCACACAGAAGCCCCGAGCAGGATGAACGCAAGAAGGCGAAAGTTGGCGAACCGTCGCCAGCCGCGCACCGCTGTTTCGTGCAACGTACGAAGTTCGGCCACCCGTACGCGGTAACGTTCAGCGACATCAATATCAGCCACCAATTCCTGCCTCCATCACATCAACGATCTTCGTGCGTAAGGTTCAATTGGTGTCATAAAATTGCGACCGATCCATGATCATTTATGCTAGTTTTCGATTCTGGCTGACGGTTTGCAGAAAAGTACTACTGTATCACCAATGCCATATTGGGGGCCCGAACGATGCTTTCGCAATCGTATGGTCGGCTTCTCGGTCTGCGCGCCGTATTGGTGGCGCTCATCGCCTTGGCAATTCTACTCGCCGTGGTCGCAACTCCTGCGTCCGGTGCCAGCGTGATGACGTCAAGAGGCCACCGATCCTACTCGGGCATCACCTCAGTCACTGCGCACCGCGCTGAGCTCGCTTCGTTCATCGCCGATACCACACCGGACACCAGCGTGGTGACGCGCTCGCCCCGCGCACGGGGCGGTTACATGGTAACGGAGGACCAACTCGCCAACGAACAGGACTTTCCGCTCGGAAGTGTTCTGATCGCGCACTTTCCCGGGATTCGCGTAGTCCATGGCAGCGGCGGAGACCGCGTTGCCAGCAGACTTAACATGGACATGACTGGTGCGCCGTGCTTTCTCCAGATCTTCGTTGACGGCGTATATATCGCGGATGGCGGAATTGATTGGGTGAGCGTAAGAGACCTGGCCACGATCGAGTACCGTACACCGGGAAATGTCCCGGTGCAATACCAGAATCGACTTCCGGGAGCAATGTGCGGCGTCCTGCTTCTCTGGTCCAAGTACTCGTGACGTCCCTCGCCACGCACCGTTGAACGCGCTCGTCACACTCGCCGAGTCGCTCGGCATTGCATACGCATCCGGAATCAGTTTGTACGCGACCGTAGCGCTTGTGGGAATTGGCGAGCGCTATGGCTGGATCGGGCCTGTGCCGGGCGTACTGGCCGTGCTGTCGAACCCGATAATCATCGGTATAGCCGCCGTCCTGGCGCTCGTGGAGTTTCTCGCAACGCTTATTCCCGGCGTTGCTACCGCGTGGGAAGCGGCTCACACAATGATTCGAACTCCCGCGGCCGCGGCGCTCGCAGTCGCGACGGCGTGGCACGCCGATCCGACGATAATCGTGCTCGCCGGATTACTCGGCGGCGGACTTGGTCTGACGACTAATCTCGCGAAGCTTGGATTGCGCGTTGCGGTCGATTCTTCACCTGAACCAGTGAGCAACGGGATAGTGAATTCCGTTGAACTCGGAATTGTCGCCGCAATGACGTACTCGATGTGGCACCATCCGATCATCGCACTGGTTGCTGCGTTGGTATTACTCGCACTCACGATGTTGCTCGTCCGTGCGATCTGGCGCGCCATCAAAAACTTCTTCAGTGGCAAGCGACCGGCCGAAAACACTGCGAGTGCTTCAGCCGGCTGAGCCGGTGGATCGCGGAGAGTTCCCGTACTCGGCGTCGTAAAGATCCAGCAATTCAAAGAGATATGAAATCGCGAGCGGTCCGAGAAGCAAGCCGGCCAACCCCATCAACTCGACGCCTGCGAACGCACCAACCAGTGTCGCCATTGGATGCACACCGGACACTCTGCGGTACACCAGTGGGCGTATGACATTATCGATGTTGGACGCGATGATGCCGCCGACAAGCCCGAGAATTATTGCCGCGCTATAACGATGCCCGACAACCAGGACAATGACGCCGGGACCCCAAACGAGTGCACTGCCGAGTATTGGGAAGATCGATGCGACTGCGGTAGCCGTTCCCCACACCACGGGGTTCGACAACCCAACCAGCCAGAATGCGACACCGACTGTGGCACCCTGCGCAATTCCAGTAGCGACCATGCCGATCAACGTCGCCTGCGTCACCATACCAAAGCGTTCGCGGAGTGCTTCAGCGCCGTCAGTCGAGAACGGAATGACCGGCCGCACACGCTGCCAAAGCGAATCGGCTGCCTGAAGCAGGTAGTAGAGCCCGACCGTTGCGATCAGGAGATTCAGGATAGCCCTCGTCACACTACCGACGACAGCCAGAGCCTGTCGCGAGGCCCAGGCACCACCCACTTCGCTGATTTTCGAGAGCTGTGCGCCAACATCCAGCGGCCCGATGTGGAGCGTTGAGAGATGCGCGAACGCGTCACTGTTCGTCAAGGCGGATAAGGCGTCCGGTGCCTGCTCGAGGGCTATCGCTACCATCCAGGTCACCGGGATGACAATCAGAACCGCGACGCTCAGTGTGATGATCAGTGCCGCCCAGGCGTCGCGCATGTGTCGAGTGAGCCGACGATACACCGGAACGCTGACCACGTAGAGGACGGCCGCGCCCAGCAGACCGGGAAGGTACGGGCCGGCACCGTAGAGGATGCCCACCGCGAGCAGCGCGATGAGCACACGAGCCCGTGTACGCGCCGCGTTGGATTCCGAGGTCTTCGTCGGGATGGTGCTGGCTGTGCTCACCGCGAAAACACCGCACCATGCGGAACAACATTGCCCGTGAAACCACGCGGCCAGTTTGTGCCACTCAAAGCGATCCCCGGCTTCTTGCTACCTGGGTCGCGAAAGTGATCGTCCAGCGCGAGCTGACCGGTGTGTGGATCAAAGTTGATCACGAAAAGTCGGTTCCCCGCGCCAGCGGAGTTCAATACGATGCGCTTACCCGTTGGATCTATCGCGATCCAGTGCGGCGCTTCGTCCGCACCGACACTCAGGCGCGAAACCTCGCGGGGATGTTGCGGGTCGCTCACGTCCAGGACGACCAGACCGTGCATCGCAGGCACCGTTTGAATCCAGTAATGCGAGGTGACAACCGGAACGCCACAGTCCACTCCATCGAACGCATGCACAAAACTGGCCGTTGGCTTTGCACCACTTACATCCCGCAGCAAGTACAATCCGCAGTTGAACGTGTGGATGTAAACGCTGTGGCCATCGGCCAGCAGGCGTGGCTCACCCGTGAATTCGTTGGCGTAACCGCGCGATCCTTTCGGCCCCGCCGGGAGAGCAAACGTGCGCAACAGCTTGAGGTCTGACAGTCGCCAGATCTGAATCCATTGCGACGTCGCGGTCGTGTCACCGAGATTCATGTCGCTTGTTGTCGACACGGCGCGATCGATCCCCGGCATTGGCAGAACACTGTACGGATACAGGAATCGATCCTTGATGGACGTATCAACCGCGCTCGCGGATAGCAGCGGCTTGCCTCGCTCGTCCATTTCTACCAGACCACCGGTGCGATGCAACGCTGGATCCTTCATCCCATGCATTCCCGCGGCGCCCATTTGCATCTCACGCCTTGTGGTCGCATCCGTACGATACTGAAACGTCGCAAGCAGGTTTCCATTCGCCAGTCGAATGAACGAGTGCGGATGACTGTACCCAGCGACATCGCCAAACGACGTAATTATCCGCGGCTTCAGCGGATTCTTCAGATCAAAGAGCCACGTGTGACCGGCTGGAAAATCATTCGCAAGTAGATGTCCATCGACCGGCATCTCATGTTCTGTGTGATGCGGCATTCCAATCGTGCCAGTCGGAATACTGGCCAGCACACGCCCGTAAGTGCTGGATGCCGGGTTGGCGTCGATCGTCGCCATGAAATCGGTCGCGCCAGGTCCGGCGCCGCCCGTCCACACAAAAAGATACGACCCCTGGCTCACCGCTATTCGCGGCGCAAGAACAGATGCAAGAGCGAACGCGGCGGGCAACAGGAGCCGTGAGAATCTCATTTGATTTCCATAAGCAAACAGTATGAGCTAACCGTCGTTCTCGTTTTCATTCACATTGCCGTTCTCATCCGCCGGCAATGCTGGCGGCATTCTGAGTGCCGGCAACGTCAATGCCGGCTGGCCTTTCGTCTTGAGCGTTGCGTTGAAGGACGACAGTCCGTTGGTCTTCATTACATTCCAGCGTGCCAGGGCAGCATTTGCCTGCTCTCTTGCACGTGCGCACGCCGCGATCTGCGCCGCCGTCGGTGCCATTTCGGCCGATTGCATGGCGAGCGACGCTGCAAGCGCCGAGGTGCTCGCACCATTCAGCGTGATTGCCGGACGGCCACCACCGCGACCGAAGCCGCCGAATCCACGACGCCCGCCGCGAGCCTCGCTCGGCGCCACAGAATCTATCTGTGCCTTGAACTGGTCGATGTTCACCTGCTGTTCCTTGTTCACAGACTCGAGCTTAGCTTCGAGATCACGCGCCTGCCCGTACGCCATTCTCGTCGTACGCGCCAACTCGTACATCTCCATTGAAAGCTTCGTGTTTTCTGCCAGGGCCGCAGGCGTGATACGTACACGAGGGTCCAGCCGAACCGTGAGCGGTTGCGTATAACTCTTTCCCGCAACAGTCAGACGAACTGTGTAGTTGCCCGGCGGTGCCCATGGTGAACTCGCCGGCGGCGAGCTGCGATGCGGCACGGCGCCGGTTGCATCCACCTCACCGCGCTCCTGAGCGAGCGGCTGATACCGCAGGTTCCAGCTTATCCGGTGCATTCCAGCACTCGTCGGAACAGACTTGATGCGCGATGGCCAGTACAACGGCACCGCGCAATCGGCAGAACTCGGCACTGCCTGACACACCTTGTCGTAGGCCGCAGCGTCAACTGCCGGATCCGGATCCCGCTTCAGTTCGCTGGTGTAGGTGCGTACCAGCTTGCCACCTGCATCGAGAATGTCGATCGTCACGGGACCGGATACAGCCGACGCGAGATAGTAGTCGATGATCGCACCGTTCGGTGGGTTTTCTCCCGCGGGGACTTCCGGTGGCCACGGCGTCGGATCGTTGGTGGCGAGACGAATGCGCAGCGCGGCTTCCGGCTTGTACAGATACGCCGGCGCCGCCGCGCGAGCTTCAGCTGCCTGACGCAGCGGCGTTACATCGTCGAGAATCCAGAAGCCGCGACCATGCGTTCCGGCAATCAGGTCGGAACACATGCAGATGCTGTCATCCTTGAGCTGAATGTCGCGAACCGACACGGCAGGCATGTCGAGTCTCAACGACTGCCAGTTGTCACCATCATCGAACGAAACCCACACCTGAGTCTCGGTTGAAGCGTACAGCAAACCCTTCTTGCGCGGATCCTCACGAATCGAGTTCGTCACTACCCCTGGCGCAATCCCGTGATCGATCTCTGTCCACGTCTTGCCACCGTCATGCGTGCGCCAGAGATGCGGATTCATGTCGTCGATGCGCATCGTGTTCGCTGCCGCATACGCAGTCTTCGTATCAAAGTGACCCGCGTCTATGTTGAAGATGCGCGTCCACGGCTTGATCTGCGACGGCGTAACGTTGTTCCACTTCGCGCCGCCATCCATCGTTACCTGGATGTTGCCGTCATCCGTGCCGGCCCAGATCACGTTGATATCACGCGGCGATGCTGAAAGCGCCGTGATGCTGCCAGTTGGCGCCGGCTTTACTTCGCTCGAGTACTTGCCGACAGTCGCAGGAATCGCCCAGCTCTGGCGTGCGAGATCAGGGCTGATGCGATCCCAACTGTGTCCGTTGTCGGCTGACTTCCAAACCACATTCGACGTATAGAACAACACCTTTGGATTCACCGGCGACCAGAGGATCGGCATCGTGCGAACATTGCGACCATACTCCGTTCCGCGAGCCACTGGGTCCGGTCCCACGTTCGTCGTCTGACCTGTCCTCCGATTGTACAGTGACACATTGGTGCGCCCGCTACCGAAAACCAGATCCGGATCCTTTGGATCGCTCGCCGCGACGCCATACTCCTGGATGTTCACCGGATGCCAGTCGTGGAATGTGATTTCGCCGTCGTCCGATCTGCTATCCACGCATGCAGAACCTGAATCCTGCTGGCCACCACATACGCGATACGGGAATGCGTCGTCTGTCGAGACGTGATACATCGCCGCCGTGTTCTGGTTATACCAGTTGCTCCACGAAAATCCGCGATTTCCTGATACAATCGCGCCCTGATCTGCGACCACTAGCAGGATGTTCGGATCGTTGGGGTTGACCCAGATCTTCTGATAGTCGTCACCGCCCGGTGCACCGCGAACTGCACTCCATGTTACACCGCCATCTTCGGTCCGCCAGAACACGGTTGACGCGCTGTACACAACGTTCGGGTTCTTTCCATCAACTGCAATAGTCGGAAGATCGCCGCCACCGATGCGCACTAATGGACGAGGATCAAGTACCGCGTTGGCAGATGCGCCCGGCGTGTTGGGATCGCGCGCGGCGAGGTACCAGTGCTCTCCTGAGTCTGTCGACTTGTAAAACTCTACAGTGCCGGTTGTGTTCGGCCGACCGCCTGGATTCGCCGCTCCAGTTACGCCCGCAACCATAGCGTAAACCGTGCTCGGGTTGCTCGGCGAAACTCCAAGGTTGGCTTCTATCACGCCAGCTGGCAGTCCGTTCGTAAGCGGCTTCCATGTTGTGCCACCATCGGTGGACTTGAAGATTCCGCCGCCTGCAGCGCCAAACTCTCCGCCCTCGATGTAGCTCTGCTGCTGCTGCCAGAGTGCAGCGTAAACAATGTTCGGATTTTTGGGATCGATGCGAACATCATTGCCACTGGTGTAGTCATCCTTGTAGAGAACTTTCTCGAACGTCTTGCCGCCGTCGGTGGAGCGGAATATTCCACGCTCCGCATTCGGTCCGTACGGATGACCGAGCGCAGCTACGAAGAGGATATTCGGGTTTGTGGGATCGACATCTATGTTCGCAATCATCTGGCTGTCGCGGAGTCCGAGGTGCGTCCACGTCTTTCCGCCATCAACTGACTTGTACACGCCATCACCGACCGAAAGGTCTGGTCTGATGATACCTGCGCCGCTGCCTACATATATGATGTTCGGATCCGACTGCGAAACGCCGATCGCACCGATCGAACCCGTCGGCTCATTGTCGAATATCGGGACCCAATTCGAACCGTAGTCTGTCGATCGCCATACTCCGCCATTGTCATAGCCGACGTAAAACACGTTCGGCTGGCTCGGCACGCCCGACAGAGCGCGCGCTCGACCGGCTCGCGTCGGGCCAATGTCGCGCCAGTGCATTTCGGAGTAGAGATCCGTTGACTGGGCGCTCGCGACGGTGGCCGACGCGCCGGCAACCGTGAGCGACGCCACGCACGCGGCTACGGAAAGAGATCGGGAAATGGACATGCTTGGAGACCTTCTGATGGTGGTGCTGGAACAGCTTGGATGGTCAAATTCTAGCTGGGATGGTACCGGCTAGATAGTGTACGCACGGCGGCTCTCCTGGCTGACGGCGATCCGGGGACCCGTTGCCGGGCCAGGGACCCCGACGGAGGTGCGCTACTGCACAAAATCAGCCCCATCCACCTCGCGGCTAGCCTTGCACATCGGCGACGGCCCCTGATAATGAATGTGGCGGCCATTTTTCCAGTAGTTTATCGTGATTCGAACGCCATCGGATCAGCCGGAAGTAAACCGTTATCGTCCCCGCCATTTCCTGTCATCCCCGCCATTCCCTGTCATCCCCGCCATTCGCTGTCATCCCCGCCATTTCCCGTCATCCCCGCGAAAGCGGGGATCCATTTATCCAGGCAGAAAAGCCGATCGTCCTCGCGCAATTTTCCACGTATGACCATGAACTCATGAAAAGAGTTTTCCTGTTCGTGTCGATTGCGATCGCCACTAACATCGTCGCTCCACGTCCCGCTGTCGCACAGGTTATCCAACGGGTGCCTCGAACTATCAGGACCGCGTGCCTGGACACGACATCAGCCGCACCCACCTTGCCGATTGTCGTGTACGTACGCGCGGACGTTGCAGATTCCGTCGCGCAGGCGATTGGGCCGATTGCCGACGTCTTCGCACAATCGGTTGGGCAACGGCTCCGAGAGCTGCTCCACGGACGCGGAGACACAATTCCACCCGGTGAGCCGACAATTACGTGGCGCAATATTTCCGACGAAAACCGGCTCATTGTGACGATTGTTCGCGACTCCGAACCAGTTTACGAATTGGCGTCACCGCACGTGGACTCGGTAGCGGCAGCAATGTTGCTGACCGCTGCGCACATCGCATCAGACTCCGGCGAAGCTCCGCTCTGGACGCAAATTTCTCGTAGTGATACCATGGTATTCGGTATCAGATTCGAACTCATCCCGGCAAGCGCGACTAAACTACCAGATCATGGCCGCACCGCATTCCCAGTCTTCTCGGTGATGTTCCCTCCCGAGACGCCAGCACGGCAATCTGTACACTCATTGCCGCAATACCCGGACATTTTGCGAAGCAGGGGAGTGGCGGGCGTCGTTATCGCCGATTTCATCGTCGATACTGCAGGGCACGCCCTGCCAGAATCGATCAAGGACGTCTGGCCAGCATCTCTAAAACGGCCTACGGGCGAATTACTCACGTACTACAACGAATTCGCACAATCGGTATTCAAGTGGATCAAGACTGCCAAATTCATACCCGCGCAATCAGGTGGATGCCCCGTTCCGCAGTTAGTGGAGATGCCGTTTACATTTTCGCTTAGGCGCTGACACTACGCGTGAGGCGCACGGACGCGAGCATCCAGGAGATATCACGGCATCTGCAGCTTCAGATCCGGCCGAGGCGCTTCCATCGCATTCGTCGCGCGCAACGTGGTCAGTGCTTTGTCGTAATCCGAGAAGTCGATCGCTGCTGTGTACTTCTGCGCGAAGTCGAGCACCTCGATGAACGGGGCCGCGTGCCCCTGTCGTGTCAGGACGCGCAACCCCGTGAGGTAGTCATCACGGAATACCGTCGGGATGACGATGCGGCGTTGACCGCCGCTTACCAGCTCCGCATTCATGAACGCGCGCGCGATTCGACCGTTGCCATCATCGAACGGATGCACTTCGCTGATGATGAACATCATCGCAGCCGCGCGCTGGAAGGGCTCCTCGAGACTGCGCGAGATGTCGAACCCCCCCCGCAGCGTACCGCTGACGAGCTCCGGCTCTACGAACCTGCTGTCACCCGCCACGTTCGCGACTTTCTTGAATTCTCCCGGACGCTTGTCAGCGCGCGAAGAGAGGATCTCCCCGTGCGCGCTCCGTAGCGCATCCTCGAACGCGTTCGAATCGGGGAAGTCGCGCACGCTGCGGCTCATGAAGTCTCGACCACCGACCACCCGAAAGGTACCCAGCACGTCGTGCGCATCCTGCGGGCGTGATTCCGGAATATGGCCTTCGAAGACGATCTCATGCGCTTCGCCGACCTCGAACTCTGTTCCCTCGATGAAATTCGAAAAGTAGGCGTCGAAAAAGCTCAGATTCGCGAACGCGACGTCGGACGGTAGCACGTCGGGACGCGGCACCACGGGCCGGGTCCGGAGCGCCGCGAACAGCTCCTGAAAACGCTCGAGCCGGACCGGATCGTACGGTTCGCCAGCCGCGCGCGCGATTGCGACCGGAGATGCGAGCGGCACTCGGCGAGTGTTGAGGAGAGTACCGATTATTCCATCGAGAGTGTCGAACTCTTCTTCGGCGTTCATGAGCGGAGCCAGAACGCGAGCCT
>JGI20207J14881_1000481_pt1 | contig 14577 bp, 7 predicted proteins | sample NGESurdeep092012_4_FD_14881 | JGI IMG/M metagenome (IMG submission 14881)
ATGCAGGAGCTTGCCAAGCAGATGAATGGGAAGGGAAAGGTCGCGATTCTTGGAGGGAGTCAGAACGCGCCGAATCTGCAGAAGCGCATAGAGGGAGTGAAGAACGAGGCGAAGAATTATCCAGGCATCACGATCGTCAGCACTTTCTATCACGCTGAGACGCCGCAGGATGCAGCCGCCGAAGTTGTGCGCGCACAGAATGCGTATCCCGGGATTCAGGGTTGGGCGATGATCGGAGGATGGGCGCTGTTCACTAATACGCTGCTTACCGATCTGGACCCGGCGAAAGTGAAAGTTGTTTCCGTTGACGCATTGCCAGCGGAGCTGGCGTACGTGGACAAGGGGATTGCGCCGGTGCTTCTCGCGCAGCCGACGTTCCTCTGGGGATATGTATCCGTGAAGACCATCTTCGATCATGTGTATCTGCACAAGGATGTGCCGGCGCACGTGCAGATGGATCTTGTGCGTGTGTCGAAGGAGAATCTTGGAGCGTGGGCACGGCAGCTGAAGGCGTGGGGGTTCACGGATGTGGATCCGAAGTATCTGGCGATGCCGAATTGATTTGTCGGCTGATCAGTCATTCCCGCGAAAGCGGGAATGACTGCTAGCGGGAAGACATGGCAGCAATTGCATTCTCAGGCATAACAAAACGCTTTCCCGGCGCACTGGCACTGTCGAATGTGAGTTTTGACATTCGATCGGGCACGTGTCACGCGGTCTGCGGCGAAAATGGTGCTGGGAAGAGCACGCTCGGGAAGATTCTCTCCGGGCTTCAGAAGCCTGACGCCGGTGAGATTCGGCTCGATGGCGAGTTTGTGAGTTTCGAGGATCCTCGTGACGCGCTCGCTTCTGGCGTTGCGATGGTACATCAGGAACTCGCCTTTTGCGAGAATCTCACAGTTGGTGAAAATCTCTGCCTCGGTCAGTTGCCTCGGCGTTTTGGATTTGTGCAGGGTGACGTCGTGAATACGCGAGCGAGAGAGTTGCTATCCGCGATTGGCGCGTCGATAGATCCCGCGCGGACGATGGATACGCTTACGGTTGCCGAGCAGCAACTCGTGCAGATTGCTTGCGCCGTGGGCGCTGCGGCGAAGGTGCTTGTTTTTGACGAACCGACAAGCAGCCTTGGTGCGGACGATGCTGAGCGGCTATTCGCGCTGATTGACGAACTCAAGTCGCGCGGTGTGACGATCATCTACGTATCGCATCGCATGAAAGAGATCCATCGCCTCTGCGATGACATTACTGTTCTACGCGATGGCCGCCACGTTGCGACACGCGCTGCCAGCGAGCTGGATGAGCCAGCACTGATTCAGTTGATGATCGGACGGAAACTCGAGCAATACCTTCCTGCATCGATGGCAGAGGAGTGTGGCGAGGAGCGGCTGCGCGTCGAGCATTTGTCGCGTGATGGAGCATTCGAGGACGTTTCGTTCACACTACATGCAGGCGAGGTACTCGGGCTTGCCGGTCTGATCGGTGCTGGGCGGTCGGAGATTGCGCAATCGATATTCGGATTGGAGCGAGCTGGACGTGGCACGGTGTGGGTTCGCGGCGAGCGCGCGGAGATCCGATCGGCGCGTGATGCCGTGCAGCTGCGCATTGGATACGTGCCCGAGGATCGCAAGAAGCAGGGGCTGGTTCTACCAATGCGTACCGATGAGAACAGCACGTTGCCGACACTACAACAGTTTGCGCGACTCGGTTGGATAGACAAGCGTCGCGAGGGCGCAGTAGTTCGTCGACTGTTCGAGCGGCTTCGCGTGCGCGCGCGGCCGGACGCTGTGACTGCCGAGTTGTCGGGCGGCAATCAACAGAAAATCGTGATGGCCAAGTGGCTTGCCGCTGAATGCGACATTCTCATCCTCGACGAACCAACGCGCGGAGTGGATGTGGGTGCGAAGGCTGAGCTGCATGCGTGGATAGACGAACTGGCAATTCATGGATGCGCGGTGCTGCTGATTTCGAGCGAGCTTCCCGAGCTGATCAATTTGTCGACGCGTATTCTGGTGCTCCGGAACGGTCGCGTTGTCGGCGAGGTCGCCCGGGCCGCAGCTACGCAGGAAGGTCTGTTGCGAATGATGACTGGTACCGACGAGACGCTGCCGGCGGCCTAGGCGAAGAAGCCGTTCTCGCGAAACTCGTGCTGGTTTATCACCGGCTTGCCGCCGGATGACTGAGGCTGCACATCACAAAAATGATACCCATCAAACGGAGTCCGTCCCCACTCCGTCCCCTCAATCACCCGGCAGGTACGCGCACCCGGCATTCTGGGCGCGTACCAGGGCGAAGATTCCCGACGGTGCGAGGTACGCGCCCGGGATGAGATTCGCGCGCAACTCCGCGTAGACATCGGCTTCCTTCTGCTGGGTCTTCTCTGCGATCGTGCTGGCCCAGCCCTTGGTTGCCCTGTTGCAGACTACACAGACGAGTCCGCGCTGTTGAAGTGCGGAGATGCTGCTCGCGGCTGCCATCGGGCTGGCACCTTCGCGTGCTTTCAGGAAGATGTTGCGTGTTGCGGAGACTTTGGTGGCCGGATCGATGATTTTTTCCTCTTCTCCAACCTTGTACTTCTCCCAGATCACATCGTTGAAGCCGAGGGGTGTCCCCCGGCCCGGAACACAAGTACGGCGCATGTCGCCTGGGCGCTGGCCCCGTACACATCATGAAACTGATTTATTACAACCGCGGCGCTGTACACCGCATCACCATCGGCGATCGCGTTGACATTGTACACCACCCGGTTCTTCGCGGCGGTGATGCGATCGACCCAGGAGAGGTCCCAATCGGGGGTCTGAGCTGGGGTCATCGCGTCGAGTCGGCTGGCATCGAGCGAGCCGGCGGCGACGAGGCCACCGAGTTGGGCGAAAAACTCACGTCGTTGAGTCATGGTTGAGTTAACGTGGTTCGGGGTGGGCGGTGGAAAGTCCGGGAATCTACCGCCAGATTGCAGAGTCGATTTCGCGCAATTCCGGCCGGTCGGTCGCTGAAAAGGTACTATATAATAGCCGTCAGCATGTCGCTCGCCCGTAAACCGGAGCGGACATGGATCTATCGGTCGGCATCAAACGCAAACATACACGCAAGCGCAATGGGAGTCAGGAGAATGAAGGAGCGTCAAACAGCAGGACATCGTTCGCAGCTAGTGCGGCTGTTGGTCACGGTATCGGTGAGCGCGCTGTTGCCCGTCACACAGGCAGTGGCGCAGCAGGCTGCAGCGGCATCTCGCTCACCTGGCGTAGCGCAAAAGAAATCGACGTGGGTTGTGCGACCGGAATGGGTGGCGGCGCACGAACGTTTCCTGTCGAGCGATGCGATGCACGGTCGCGGAAGCGCGACTCGCGATGAACAGATCACGGCAACGTATGTTGCTTCCGAGTTCATGGCTTACGGGCTGAAGACCGCGCCAGGTATGACGGGATACATACAGAGCGCCGAGGTCGTATCGCCGGAGTTGTCAGGCAATGCGACGCTCACAGTTGGCAATGTGACGTTGAAGGAAGGCAGTGATTTTCATCTGCTCATGTCGTCCGGTGTTCCGGTAACGGCACAGTTGGTGAAAGTTCTACCCGAGAATCTGGCGCAGGCGCACGCCAAGGGCGCGATCGTTCTCGTCGGCGGCGATCCACAAAAAGCGATGGGTGCGGCGACGCAATTAGTGCGTGCGGGCGCCGCTGTAGTGCTGGTACCGGCGAGTCCGGCAACGGACGCGATGTCCACGCAACTCGGCGGACGTACACGCGTCGGCGTTCGGCTCAAGGACGGTCCACAGCCCGCAGTCGGACGAAATATCGTCGTGCTCACCACGGCAGCAGCGGCTCGGCTCGCAAGTGAAAACGATGGCGCGACCGCGACCCTTGCGGTAGAGGTTGTGCCGCAGGCTGAAGCGCGAAAGACGTACAACGCGATTGGATACTTGCAGGGTACCGACCCCTCGGCAGGAACGATTCTGCTTTCCGCGCATCTGGACCATCTGGGGATCGGACGACCGGTAAAGGGCGACTCGATTTACAACGGAGCGAACGACGATGCGGCCGGAACGACGGCAGTGATGGAGCTTGCACATGCGCTCGCAGCTGGCCCGAGGCCGCGTCGAAGTATTCTGTTCGTTTGTTACGGCAGCGAGGAAATCGGCGAGCTCGGCTCGACGTATTTCGGTGAACATCCGCCGGTACCGCTGACGAGTCTGGTTGCGAATGTCGAATTCGAGATGATCGGCACGCAGGATCCGAAGATGCCGAAGGGCACGTTGTTGTTCACAGGATGGGAGCGATCGAATCTTGGACCGGCGCTCAAAGCACACGGCGCGTTGCTCGGACCGGACCCGTATCCGGAGCAGCACTTCTTCGAGCGCTCTGACAACTACGCGCTCGCGTTGAAGGGAGTCGTGGCGCATACCGCAGCAGGTTGGGGAACACCACCGACGTATCATCAGCCGGATGATGAGTTCGCAACTCTCAACATTCCGTTCATGACATCCGCGATTCAGAGTTTGATCGATCCGCTGCGGTGGCTCGCGACGAGCGACTTCAAACCGGCGTGGAATGCTGGAGGACAGCCGGAGCGTGGTGGGAGATAGGGACGGAGGTTGGGATCGGGGTGGGATCGGTGTTCGCCCGCCAACCGCGGAATCGCGCTTTCCGGGAAACTGGTTCACCGGAAGTCGCATCTTGACGCACCTCTTCAATTCGGAACAGGACGTCGATTCACTTGTGGCCGCCCTCAACATCGAACTCGCGTAACGACATGATGGACAATATCCGCGCATCGTCATCAGCTGCCACTGGAAGTTCCGATTGGGCGGAGCAACCCGGTTCGTCGCACTGGACCACGGCCGCCAACTGGAATCCAGCACAGGTGCCCACCAACACTGCGCGATTCGGAAATTCAACTCGAACAGAAGTTGGTTTCGTCGCGACTATCGGCGCCACTGTGGAAAGCATAGAGTTCGCCGACGGAGCGCCATTATACACGATCAGGTTTACAGATCCCGCACCCAACGCTCCGGCACTGACGATAACCGGCGCAGGCGTGGTGAACTCTTCCGGGAAACCTCAGCGGTTCGTGGTTGCATCGTCGTCGGCTGGATACGAAAATCCGCAGCTCAAGTTCATCAATTCCGCGACAGCTGGTGGAAATGACGTCGAGTACGCAGCGGGTCCATCAACGCCCGCACATGCAGCCGGCGGCGTAATTGGATTCCATAATACTTCCAACGCGGGTTCGGCGTCGTTCATCGTGCGCACCGGCGCCGGTACGCCACCGAGCGAAGGAAGCACCGTTGGAGGCGAGGTGAGCTTCAGCGATTCGTCATCGGCAGATACCGCGCGATTCACAATCTTTGGATCCACGAGCACGACTGACGGTGACACATTCGGCAACGTGGTGTTCCACAACACGTCGTGCGCTGCGCATGGTGTATTCACGAACGTCGGCGGTACTGTTCCAGGCGGTGACGGCGGCAACACCCAATTCTACGACAACGCGACCGCTGCCAACGGCGTGTATCATAACGAAGGCGCAGTCGTTGGCCTCGCAAATGGCGGCGATGTAGCAATTGATGGTTGCGCGACTGCGGCACAAGGGCAGTACCACAACTACGCCGCTACTGCCGCCGGTGGATTCGGTGGTGTCACGAGCTTTAACAACAATTATCCGTGCCTTCCCAGCAACAACATGGGTGCGTCCGCGGGTAACGGTTTTTTTCACAACCATGGCGCGACCGGCGATGGTCAGGGAGGTGGTCATACCTATTTCACGGCGAAGTATGGTTCGCCTACCGCTGCTCAAGGAACATTCATCAATTACGGCAGCGCCGTAGCTGGCAATCAGTCGTGTGCAGGACACACTGTTTTCTCGATCTCGCTGCCAAGGGAGGCCGATTGCGGGTCGGGACCCAGTGCGAACTATTCTCCAGATGCTGGACGCGGTGTTTTCTGGAACTTGCCTGGCTCTTCTGACACCGCATCCGGTGGTTACACACAGTTCACCGTTTACGCCGACCCGGGAGTCTCCACCGCGGGAAGCAACGGTCCGAGTGGAGGTAATGCAACATTCGTCAACATGGGTGCGGTTGTTCCCGGCGCGTACGGAGGTCAGACATCATTTGGCGGAACGTCGAGCGCGATGAACGCGGAACTGATAGCGTTTGGTGGTATCAATGACGGCGGCGCCGGTACGATCGTGTTCAGTGGTGATGCATCCGGAGGTACCGCGAGCGTTCAACTGCACGNCGGCGGNACNATCGACATCAGCGGTTGCACACAGNCCGGTTTGACGATCGGAGCACTTGAATCGGCGGGAGGTTGTATCGTGGTTTCGGTCGGCGCACAAACAACCTGTCTGATTGTCTCGGAACAACTGGGAATCACAGCGACACCGGTTCGCATTTCATTCAAGAGCGCAAACGGCGTTACGGTTGGTGAATCGTACGTCATTCTCACCGCGCCCAATCTTGGGAGCTTCGCGGCGGACCAGTTCACAGGAACTACGGTGGGGGGCGCAACGCCATCGTTCAGCATTGTGGGCACCGAGCTTCACGTTTCGTTCAGCTCGTAGGAGAAACGGACGCCAAAGTCAACGCAGGCGCCACTTCTTCACCAGGCGTTCTGCCGTCCCAACCGCGTCGCCCGCCGGCGTCGTCCTGAATGTCGGCGTTGTCGCGTGCGACCATTTCTGCTCCCACTCGCACGAGGCGGCGGCAAACGGCGCGCGGTCGAACGGTTTGCCACTGTCGAGTGACGCGTTCAGGTCCTTGAAGAACATCTCCCACCGCGGCAGGAAGTACCCGGTGAACATCCCCTCCCATTCCTTGAATGCGTACAGGTTGAGATCGTCATTCTGCCCCTCGGTGCACTTGGTGCCCCAGAGCGTGATGATGTTGCGCGCATTCCACTCGTACAACCGGCGCTCGTCGTCCGTCGTGCCCCAGCGCTTTGCATCAGCAATCCAGCGACCCAGAAGGAACTCCTGTCGCGTGCCAACCAACGTATCGAGGTCGCGCAACAGCGATTCGATCTGTGCTTCGGTTGCGATGAGTTTTGTGTGATCCTTTTTGTTGTACGCCGCCTGCAATTGATTCACCAGCGGTAGCGCGAGCTGACCAAGTACCTGTCGGGTCAGGTTCACTACATCGTAGCGATACGCGTCGTTCACGCCCAGCGCCGGCGCTGCGGCCAACAGCGAATCCAGCGCGCGCACCACAGTGCGCTCATCATATGGCGGAATGGGTTCGGTTCGATATGCGCGCCCCTTTACATAGAACTGAGGCCGCTCGCCCAGAAAATTCCCCGTCTGCGCCGACGAGCGGAACGCCGTCGCGAGCAGCAACTGCCACGCGCTCCACGCCGATGCGTTGTAATGTCCGTAACGGCGCGTGATATAGTCGCGCGTCCACGCATTCACATCCGGCACCGTGTCGCGCCAAACCTGGTCGAACACAAAATCGGGAACAATGGGGTTCGTGCCCAAACCTTCCATCGTCATTCCGAGCCCTTCCATGCGTCCCTTGTCGGGACTGCGAATGGCCGTGTCCAGATTCGCGGCAATCTGTGGAAGGTCACCGTTCACGCTCACCTTGCCGCCAAAGTTGTACAGTACGTTCCATATCCACGGCTTTCCATAGAACGCGTGCCGCACCTTCCAACCAGGCGATCGATCGCCCCACAAATCCAGCACGAGCATGTGGTCATCCGGCACGGCCCCAAGCAACGCTTCGGCCTGTGGCTCCTGCCAGAACTTCTTGCCGTACACCAGGAACCACGCCTGGATTACCCACGTCGCGCTCGTGTCTGCCGAGTGCATGCCGTTGTAGATCGCGCCGCCCATCTCGGCGAGGAACGTCGAGTCGTTCGACGGTGGGTCGATCTCGTTGAATGGATCCGCGGCGTACAGGTGATCTGTACCGAACAGTTCGGTCTGCTTCTCGACAAACTTCCGCCCCATCCGCTGGAACAGTGAATCCTGTGGATCCAGGAACCAGGTGCCGGAGAACCCGGCAGACCAATTTCCGGTTTGATGAATCTTCGTTCCGGGAATTACCTGCGCGATCGACTCCGGCACATGTCCGGTGAATCCTTGCAGCACTGGTGTCATGCCGAGTGAGCGTTCACGCGACAGGATCTGTTTCTCCAGAGTGACGTGGCTATCAATCCAACCGTCGGGCAGCGGTCCACCCAATCCGTCAATGTTCGCCATCCAGCCCCACGGCAAATATGCCGGCCCCACAATAAAGTCGCCGATCTGCTTGCGGTTGAAACCGAAATCGCCGAGCACCGAGCGCCAGATTGCTTCCTGACCCGTGACAGCGAGCGGCGCGTTGATACCCTTGAGCGCCATCCAGTCGATCATCGACTGCCAGTCGTTCCAGTTCCACCACGCCATCGAATACGAGAACGTGCAATAGTTGAAAAAATAGCGCACTCGATAACGCGTTGACACGTGCACCGGCGCCGTGACGTGCGGTAGCGGCGTTGGCAACGCGATCGGCTTGAGTGGCAGCGATGCGTTCACGCCGGCGACATTCTCCAGGTACCAGTTGAGTGCCGATGCGATAGCAACGCCCGATGATCCGCGCAGCATCACGCGCGACCCGACGCTTGCCACTTCAAATACATCGCGGCCAGCGCTGTCGGGAATTGCAGCGACATCGAAACCAGCAGCATTGGTCGGCGCAACACGCGCAATCAGCGAGCGAGCGGCCGCCAGATCCACAGGATGCGACGTCTGCGCGATTGAGCTGGCAGGCAGTGCAACAGTGAATATGAGCGTGAACAACTTTTTATGTTCAATCATGGTCACCTGAATCTGGCCCAAACGGGCTTGCAGCGGCAACCTGCCGGACTGGATCCCAGCGGTCCACCGCTGTCGCTCCGCCCTTGCCGTCGAACGTGATCCAAACCAGCGGCTTTTTGGACAATCCGCAAACGAACGCCGGGCCGTCCCACTCCGGAAACATTTTGCCGTTGAACAAGGTGAGGTTTCCCGGCCCGATGACCGGCGTCCAGTAGATCACGGGCTCGATTGGGATCGGGATTGGAATTGGTGCGGGATTGGGTGGGGATTAGTGTCAGGTCTTGCGCGGTGCGCCAAGTCAGCGCGCACTGTGCAAGACTTGACACCGATCTCCCTGCAAGACGTGACACCGATCTCCCGCGCACAGACGATCGATCCTTGCGCTCCAGATCAGGTTCCATGCAAGCTTGCCTCGCCTGAGCTGCCATCGTATATTAGCGCCGTCAACGCCGTAAGAGTCGACGTAATGGCGCCTGCGACCCGCCCGCTCATCACGCCATACTAGAATGGTCGATCTGTATCGCAGCGTGCTCGTTTATGAGTTGGTGTCGGGGAACTCCGATTCGGTCATCTGTTGGACAACATCAGAAACGCGCTTCGCGCCGATGACCGGAGTACCGATTACTGGCACCGCGCGCTCAAGCTGCAACCGTCGGCTCGTTACTCATCCTTTTGGGAAGGTTCTATGATGCGGAGTAATCATTCCTACTCATCATATGCGCGGTGCACCGCGGCGTATCTCTCACTCGCGTGTACAGCTTCGATTGTCCAGGCGCAGTCGAGTGCTACTCGACGACCAATGACGTGGGTCGACAATCAAAACATGAGTCAGATCGGGACTCCTGCAGTGAGTCGTGACGGCCAGTGGCTACTCTATACGAAGAGCGTTCCCGACTGGAAGCAGGCCAGACGCCAGAGCGACATCTATCTTGTGAGTACCGCGCGCGGCGTATCGAGCACGAAACAGCTCACGTTCACCGGGACCAAGAACGAAGTAAGCCCGACCTGGGCGCCGGATGGTAGCTTCTTTGTTTTCCTGTCGGACCGTGACGCAGGAGCGACTCAGGCCGGCGCCGATCGTCCAAGCGTCCTGCCGACGAGCGGACCTGGAGCACCGTACTTTCCCCCATCTGCAGGGGGCGGTAGCGGAGGTGCATCCGACCAGCTTTACATGATGCGACCGGACGGCGGCGAGGCGCGCAAGATCACCAGCGCGCGCGCCGGCGTGACCACATTCGCGTTTTCCAAAGACGGCAAGTGGCTGACGTATCGCTCGGGAGTCGGTGCGCACGCGCAGCTCTACGCGCTTCCGGTTGCCGATCTTGCGGCGCCCGAACTTACGGCGACCGACTCCCTGCATCCTGTACAGGTCACGCGACAGCTTACGGGTATTGGGTTGTGGCGTTGGGCCCCCGATTCGAGGCATATCTATTTCGCCACGGCGGACATGGTCGATCCGGACGAACAATTGCGATTGGACAAGCACTTCGACGTGCGGATTCGTAACATGGAAGTGCCCCTGTCCAGCCTCTGGAGCGTTGACGTCCAGACGCATCANGCCACNCGGTTGACACGCGATACATCATACAGCGTTGGCGATTTCACGATCTCGGACGACGGNCAGTGGATCGGCTTCCGNGGGATCGCCGCCAACCGCTACGANCGCAATATACTGGAGCAGTTCGACTACGCGGATCCATACCTGCTTTCGATCAGCACGGGGAAGANTGAGCGTCTGNCGACGAACAAGGATATTGCTGAGAGTGCAGTGAGTTTCTCTCCTGATAGCANGTCTGTNGCCTTCTCGGCGCCTGACGATTTCAAATTCATGCACAACGAGCGGGTTTACGTGCGAAGCGTTACGGCTGGTGGCGAGCCGTTTCGGAAGCTTGGTGGTGGTTTTGACGGTGACGTCACGATTGGGTTCTGGTCCAACGACGGCAAGACCATCTACTTCAATGAAGGGGTGAAAGCGACTGAACAGGTGCTGGCGCTCAATGTTGCAGCCAATGTCGTAACGCAAATCACCCATGAGAAAGCGGCGATGCGTGCAACGAAGGATGAGGATTCCGGTCGTATACTCCTCAATTACAGTGACCCAGACACGCCACCAGAGATCTTCAGCGTGGCTTCGGAGAGCCAGCTTGGCGAGCGCGCAAAGTGGGTGGGGCTTACAGATGTGAATCCGTGGGTGCGCGGTATCGCGCTCGGCGAAGAGGATGAGATCAGCTGGAAGTCTGCTGATGGTCGTACGGTTGGAGGCGTGCTTCTGAAGCCGGTTGGCTATGAGCCTGGCAAACGCTATCCGCTCATTGTCGCCATACACGGTGGCCCGGCCGCTGCAGATGTGCTGCGGTTCAATGGAGGCTACGGTGCGCAGGTGTACGCCGGTGCCGGTTACGCGGTGCTAATGCCCAACTATCGCAGCTCGACCAACTATGGACAACAGTTCAAGATTGAGAGTCAGGGTGACTATTTCACCAAGGGTTACCAGGATATAATGGCGGGGGTTGATCATCTGATCGCTACTGGGGTTGTGGACAGCGCGCGGATGGGAGTGCTTGGATGGAGTGCCGGCGGCCACTGGTCCAACTGGATTCTCACGCACACGAATCGTTTCAAGGCGATCTCCTCGGGTGCGGGAGTGTTCAACTGGATATCGATGTACGGTGAAAGCGATACGCAGCGTGTGCGTCAATGGTACCTGGGCGATAAGATGTATTACGACAACGATATGGAGAACTGGTGGAAGCAGTCTCCAATCGCGTATATCCAGAATGCAAAGACGCCTACGATGATTCACGTAGTGGAAGGTGATCCACGTGTTCCACGGCCAGAGAGCGAGGGACTATACATGGCGCTCCAGCGGCTCGGGGTCCCAACGGAGCTGCTTGTGTATCCTGGGAGCACGCATGGGATTCCTGATCCGCGTAATCAGCTACTAAAGTCAACCGCCGAGATGGCATGGATGAATTACTGGGTGCGCCACTCGGGAAAGAAGTTTGCATGGCGCGATGTGCTCAAGACGCTGGACGACAGCGCAGTAGTCGGCGCGGCTGCGTCCGTTGCGCGATGAGCACAGGCTGCGATCGATGCGATTGATTAGCCGGGCGCTGGAGACGGCAGTTCATCCCCCCGCGCCATTCTCACCCCAAACACAGCCGCGATCTGATTCCCTTCCTTTGCCTGAAACCTTACTGTGACTTTCGACTTCCCCTGTACCATCTCCGCAGGCAACGGATACCGAACATCGTAGAAACGACCGGGATCGGTGCGGTCGACTTTCTGTTCCGCGAGCTGCTGGCCGTCGATCAGAATGTCGAAGGCCGCGGGTGACGTGCGTCGGTCGGCGGTGTAATACGTTGCCAGCAAAACCATCGGGTGATTCGGCTCGACCGGAAGCGAATACGAGAACCAGCTCCGACCCGCCCGGCCGGTCCGCCCGACCACGTGCTGCGGTGTGATGTCCTTGCCGGCCTGGTAGTCGAACGACTGTTCGAGTGCCCGATCGCCTGGTTTTATGAATCCCACGGTCGCTGCTTCGAGCTTCTTCTCACGCTCATCGTCCCGAACGTAGCCGGCCTGCTGAGTAGTCCATTCGTCGGGCTTAACAAGATCCCAGTATGTGGAGTACGTGCGGTCGTGCAGCCGGTAGAAGGGGACGAGATCGACTTCGTGCGCGAGTCCGGCGGCGTTTGGTTCGCGACCAACGCCTTCGGTACGGAATCGGCCGGCGTCGCCCGCGACAGGCTTCACCCAGTTCTCCACCGGCACGTTCGCGGCGACAAACAGCGGCACTATCACAGGCTTGCGCGCTCCCTCGTTCTCACCGTTGCCACCATCACTCTCGCGTCGCTGAGGCGCGGGGCCAAGATCGCCGGCAAGCACGAACGGTCCCCACATTATCGCGACGCGCTGCGGAATGTCGGTCGTCGGCTCGAGCCGAAGTGTCTTGGGGAGCGCGACTTCGACGACGTCGCCACTGTGCCACATGCGCTTCACTTCCACGTACGATCCAACGGGAACCGGTGAGCTGTACATCGGCCGATGCGGCGCACCAGCCTGACTGCTCGGCGGCGTTGGTTCAGTAGCTGCTGCNGCGACGACTTCACCCTTCACCTTCACCGAGTAACCGTCACCGACCCAGTACGGCTTGCGCATCGCGAGCGTGAACTGTCGTGGTCGCTGCAACTTGAGCGTGAGCTTCGCTGTCTCACCTTCAGGGAAATTTGTGTCCATGCTGAGTTGCACGCCTGCGGAAGTCCACTTCGCGATCGAAGGTGCATAGATGTTGACCCACAGTTTGTCGCCAGATTCGAAATACATGCCGTCACCCGCGCGCGCATGATTCTCCATGCCGGTGCCCACGCAGCATGTGAAATCCTCGAACATGTCCTGATATTCATGCGTGACGCCTGGTCCGACGTTGACCATGTAGCACATGTCCGAATTATCCGGATTGATCGATGCCATCGCGTGGTTGAACAGCGCGCGCTCCTGAAAATCGGCGTAGTGCACGTCAGGATTGATGGAAAACATCTGCCGAGACAGCTTGAGCATGTTGTACACGTTGCACGATTCAGCAGTGCGCCCGTGCACCCGTGCGCCGAGATGATCGGGTGGGCCGAAGTACTCGTCGGTGCCATCGCCGCCAGTGGAGAAACTGTGGTGCTGTGCGACCTGATCGTAGAAGAAAGACGCGGCGAGCAGATCGGTTGGCTCCTGCGTATATGAATACCGCGCGGCCGAACCGATAAGCTTCGGGATTTGCGTGTTTGCGTGCTTCCCGTTCAACACATCCTGATGTCGCTCCAGCGGCCCGATGAACAATGGCTGCTCGAAATCATACGACAGATCCAGCCAGCGCTTGTCACCGGTGTCGGCGTAGAGGTCGGCGAGTACTTCGTTCATTCCACCAAACTCGGTGTCGAGCATGTGTTGTATCTGTGACTGATTCAACCCGGAAAGTATTCCCGCTGCCCAACCGGCGTACTTCGTTTCGATATGTAGCGCTGTCTCATTTCCAGTGAAGCGGTACGCATCGCGCAGTCCGGCGAACGTCTTGTGCACGGTGTACCACGGAGACCACTGTCCATTGAGATCGAATGCGGCTGCCTTGATCTCACCTTTCGCGAGTGTATTGAAACATTGTCTGCCGCCTTCGAGCGCACAGAGATATCCGTCGCCCTGTTTATCCTGTACCAGCTTGAATTCGGTGACGATGTAATCGACGCGATCCTTGAAGCGTTTGTCGCCGGTTGCCGCCCACATTGCGCTGATGGCGGAGAGATAGTGACCGGCTATGTGGCCAGTCAGGTTGCGACCACCGCCGTCCCATCCACCGTATGGTTTGGCCTTCTGCTTGAGCCCAGCGTTGGATCGATAGTACGCCAGCATGCGATCGGGCTCGAGCTCGAGCAGGTACTTGATATCCGCCTCCTGCGCCTGCTTGAGCGGGCCACCGAGTAGTCGAACATCGCTAAGCGGAAGCGGGCGCGCCGCGAGGATCGGATGCAGTGGCGACTTGAGAAGCGTGCTCATGTGTGGTGCCGATTCCGCTCCAGCGATCCCGATAGTCATGGAATCGAGTAGCGAGACAGCGCCGGCACCAAGGCCGAGCTTCAGAACATTGCGGCGGGACAGCGTCATGGCGTACTCCTGTTGATTCGTCTGGCCGATGTCAAAGGCTAGTTACGCGACATCGTGCGAAGCTGCATCCTGCGTGGATCCCGACCTTCGGCGGGATGACACCAACATGGATCCCGACCTTCGGCGGGATGACAC